>Ga0315282_10002102_pt1 | contig 37100 bp, 22 predicted proteins | sample YL17G07_20_MG_FD_203693 | JGI IMG/M metagenome (GOLD analysis project Ga0315282, IMG submission 203693) | Sediment microbial communities from Yellowstone Lake, YNP, Wyoming, USA - YL17G07_20 | ecosystem: Environmental > Aquatic > Freshwater > Lake > Sediment | place: USA: Wyoming | collected... | reverse complement strand
CTGGCGCGAGTGGAGGCGAAGTCACCATGAGAACCATCGCGCGTAGTCTTGGCGCCGGATGGTGGCACTTGGCGGCGTGCCGGGCTGTTGCGCTGTTCGTGGCTGTGGGACTGGCCTCCGTTGCCCTCGGCGCAGAGGCCGCGGAGAGAAAGACGATCGTGACCGCGATCAACCCCAATGCTGCCAGACTGCCGACCCTCGGCGTCTGGCAGCGCGATGGAATGACCTATGTCGCGGCGACGTTCCCGGATCTCCCGGATTTCACGTGCGACGCGTGGTGCTACGAGAGCGCGTTGGATTTCCTAGATGCGCGCCCTTTGGACGGCGGTCGCATCGAGCTGCGCCACCGGGTGCGCGAGCAGCCGCATGTGATAATCGTGACAACCGTGACGCCCGAGCCCGGCGCGGTCGAGTTCGCGGCGCGCGCGGAAGTCGAGAAGGGCGCAACGGGAGCGCTTCCGGGCAGCGTGCTCACGCCCAACATGTGCTGGCAGCTTGTCCGCGCGCCCGGTTTCGCGAGCGCCCCGGATCCCTATCCCGAGTTCGTAAAGCGCTGCTTCATCTTCACCGACAAGGGCAGAACCTTCCTTGATCACGCCACGCGGAAGAAGATACCGTGCCGGCCGGCGGACGATCCGTACAACAATCCGCCGTGGGTGCAGATGTACCTGATGACGGGGACGCCGACGCCGGCGGTCATCCCCGAATCGTGGTCCGACTACAGCCCGGACCGGTACGTCGTGCCCGTGATCGGCGCGGTCTCGCGGGACGGCAAGTACCTGGCGGCGCTGGCGAACGGCTCGGCAACTTTGGTGGCGCAGGCGTGGCACGACTGCATGCACAACAACCCAGGATGGCTGCCCGCAGGCGCGCCGCCCGGCGAGCGCGTGTGGCGGGTGAACGTCTACGTGATGAACAACGACCCGCGCGCGCTGCTGAAGCGGGTTGCGCGGGATTTCCCTGGCACGGTGCGAGCGGGAGCCCAAGCTCAATAGCGGACGCGGACTGTAATCGTCCCTGCGCGCGGCTTGAGGCGCACGCATTCCCGCTTCGGATCGAAGTCCTTGTAGGAGCGGCCGTTCACCGTGACCGATTTCATCGGCTTCCCGTCGGGATGCCGCACGCGGATAACCAGTGCCTTCGGCGCGCTGCGCTTCGGCGGGTCTATCACGACTTCGATCAACCCCTTCGTGGTGTGCGAGGTGATGCGGTAACTGACATCGCCGAAGTGGGTGGGCGCGTTGCGGACCTCAACGACCATGCCGTTCTTGAGCCAATTGCTGGTGACGAACGGCGCCAGCCACAACTCCTCCCCGCGCTCCATCACCAACATCGTCCGCGTCTGCTGGAGGAACCATCCCGTTTCGTGCGTCTTGTTCCACGCGCCCTGGTTGTGGAAATGCTCCCAGAACGAGAGGTTTTCGGTGTTGAGGAGCGAGGGAATAGCGTTGAAGTACGACCGGATGAACGGCTTCACGTCATCGCGCATGGCGTAGACATCGGTGATGCGACCGTAGTACGGCTGCACCTTCGCGAAGCCGCCGAGGTTGAACCAGTCCTTCTCGTTGTCCGCGGCCGGGTAGTCGCCCATCCCTGATTGCAGGAACCAGTAGTCCTCGAGGTAGTCGGTCATCCAGGCGACGTCCGTGCTGTGCGGATCCAGGACGCCCAGGGGCACCAGGTGCTGCGCGCCGATCTCGACGTCACCCGCCCAACTGCGCGCGCCGTCCTCGCCGGGATAGAAGTCGGCGATGGGGCCGAAGCAGTAGAGCATGCCGGGGGACGCGGGCACCCAACTGGCGTCGCGCAGCGGCACCACCGGGCAGCGCTCCTGGGTCCAATGATACGCGTGCAGGATGTCGTCTCGAAAGTCCGCGGCGCTTTCGAGCAGCGCGGGCGCCTCGCGAGAGCCGATCGCGGCCAGAACCTGCGCCGCCTCGCGCAGTCCGGCGCAGTAGTGGCCCTCCAGGAAGGAGCGATACGCGAAGACATTCCAGTCGGCCACCACGCCCGGCGGCGCCAGGCCGTACTCGGGCATCTTCTCGCCGCGGGCGTCGAGCTTCTTCGTCTTCTCACGCTGCCGGGCGACCCAGCGGCAGACGCGGGCGACGTCGGGCGACGCACAGCGAAGCCAGGCGGAGTCGCGGGTGAGGCGATAGTGCTCGGCGAGGGTCCAGAGATGCCATCCCGTGCCGACCAGAGTATAGCCGGTGGTGAGGAAACCGGCCGGGCTGTAGCGTTTGATGAAGAAATCGAGCGAGCGCCGCGCGAAATCGTGATGCCCCATCAGGTCCATGCCGAAGATGACGGAGTTCGCCTCGCTCTCCAACGGCCCGTACACCGGCGAGGAAATCCAGGGCGCGATGCGCTCGCCCTGATCCTCGTTACGGGCGGCCATGAGGCAATACACCTGCGATGAGCGGATGACGTTGGCGAGAAGCTCATCCGGGATGGTGACCTGCATCGCGGGCCGCATGACGCGCCGCCAGTAGGCCTCGACATCGGCGCGCAGGTCGCGACGGCTATCGATCGCGCCGACGTCATCAGGCTTCATCTCCCAGGCCGGCACGTACAGCACGCAGCGCGCACGTGACCGCGCCGGCAGAGCGCCGCCGAGCATCAGGACGCCACCCTGAATGGTCGCGGTCAACTGAGCCGCCTCACGGGTGTCGACGACTCCCAGCGGCCGCCCATTGATCTGAACCCAGATGCGGTCGCCGGCCAAGGCCAGATCCGCTGACTGCCCCTTTTCCGCGTCCGCTATAAATGCCAGGTTGAGTGAGGCGTTGGCGGTCGCGGTCCGGGGATTCTCGATAGTGAACTCCGCGACACACAGCGCGCGGAGCGGAAGCGGTTTGGATGTCGCGGCCTTCGTCTTCTGACCGTATGGCGCGACGAATGTCCGCTGGTGATAGACGACGCCATCCTCTTCGGTGCTGATCGCCGGTATCGGCATCCACCCGCCGTCGAGCCGACGGGTCAGCCGTTCGCTATTCCCCGACCCAAATCGCGGCGTCATCGCGAACGCTTCATACCTGACACCGCCTTCCCGCGCGACCACGAACTTGTGGTTATCGCAGGCGAGCGACAGCATCACCGGGCCGTTGTCCTGGACAGAATGATGCACCTTGGCGATCGCCTGTGCGAAGGTCTGGTCAGGCATGCCGCGGACCTGCGCGACGATGGTCTTGCGGCCGGCGGTTTTCCGGCGATACTCGGCGAGGGTCATCTTCGACTGCTTGCGGACAACGAAGAGCCGCGCGTCGCGGATGTAAACGGCGTCGTTGGCCAGAACGTCATCCACGGCAACGCCGAGCGCGCCGCCCGGCAGGTGCAGGCGTAGTACGGTGCGATCCGACTTGCGGAAGCCGGGCTTGCTGTAGCGAAGCTTGAGATTGAGCGGGCGGGACAGGTCCCATGACCGCGACAGCGGAAGAGCGGTAGCTGCTGGCGTGAGGATCTCGCCGTTGTATATCTCGACCTCAGCGCGCCGGCCGCGCAGTGGTCGCTCGACTTGCAGCGAGATCTCGGCTGTGCCCCAGGCGGAATGCGTGAAAGCGGACAGGCTGCGGAGGATGATCGGCTGCGGCGATTTCGGGAACAGCCACCGGATCTTCCACGTCCCCGCGCGGGCTTGTGGATTGGACCGCCAGTCGATGCGTAAACGCCACGCGTCGCCTTCGCTTTCGACGACGCCGCTGAGCGGCTGCCACTCACCCTGCCACGGCGATTCGCCGGCCCAACGCTGAACCTGGACGCCCTCCGTGGACGGCATCGCCGCGGCCTCGGCAAACCTCAGCCCGATGTCCTTGAGGCTGCGACGTTCGTACCATTCGAGGCCGATGCAGCCCATGCCGTCGGCTGACGTCGGTACGGTATACGTGTCATCGGCGGACAAGGGGACTTCCGAACCCAGGAATACGTCCTCCGCGCGAAACTCCTCTACGCGGTTCGAGCGGCAGCCGTCGCTGCGATGCGGATCCCATGTCATCACCCGCGCAAAGGGCGCCATGTCGACCGCGGCCTGCTGGAGCCGTCGTTTTGGCGCGGACGACCGGATGAGACGGGCATTGGCCCAGTTGGCAACATCGCATGTAATGCCATCGCCGGCATCGGTCACCACCAGGCCCAGTTCCTGCGCGCTCGCTATCGCGATATGGACTGGTTTCGCCGCGTCCTTCTCCCGCATCACCCCGCTGTCGAACCGCTTCTCGCCGTCAACGTAAACCTGGAACACCACGCTGCCGACATTGCCGCCCTGCCACTGGACCCCGACGTCGGCCTCGAATGCGTCGTACTCGCCGTCCAGTTCGATCATGATCTGCCCCGGCGCATGGCTGCCAAGGCCCTTGGTGTAGTGCTGGTCCTTGATCTGCAGCGGTAGGGGTTCGCGGCCGGGGGCATGCGCGGCGGTGTCGATCCCCAGCTCGCCCCATCCCTGCTGCGCGAAGGACACGCGCGCCATGACGTCGGTGATGTACTCGACGGCGGGCGCTTGTTCGGGTCCCGCGTGAGTGCAGGTCGCCATCATGATGACTCCTAAGATGACCAGGATGCGCGGAGACATCAAAATCTTCCTATGAGTGTCCGTCAGCCGCGCGGCGGCACGAGACGACAATCGGATAATCGCGGACGATCAGCCCCTCCACAACCACCCGGCCGCCGCTGTAATGCCACACAGCGGGCTGAGACACGCCCCAATACAGGTCAGTCAGCGTCACCTGCCTCGGCCGCGACTTGAGGGCGAAAGACAGCTTGCTCGGATATGCCTTGACCTGCTCGTTCGCGAGTTCGGCCGCCCAGACGAGAACCAGCATCTCGTCGCTGTTATCCCTTTGGTACGCGATGACCTTCGGGTCAGGCGCAGCACCCTCGTATTGGCAATCGAGGCCGCGGATCGGCTCGACATCGCTCACGACACTGCACACATTCTGTAGAGCGAACGAGAGCGGACGCAGGCCGTAGTCGCGCTGGTCAATGAGGCCCCAATCCTGGCTCATGTTCTCGTTGTACAGCGCCCACCAGGCGGTGCGCAGGTTGAGCCATCCGCTGTAGATGTAGAACCGCATGAGGTACTTCGCGCACCCATACTCGCCGATGCCGGGCCTGTACGGGAAATCCAGGCCCGCGACATTGGTGCCCCATTCATCGAGCCATACGTCCACGTCGGGCTTGCCGTGCTGCGCGAACGGCTTCTTGACCCCGGCCACGATGTCCTCCAGGCGATTCCAACCGGTCTGCTCGCGGGATTGGCTGACGTTCTGGTCCTTGTAGAACTCCATCGTGCCCATGCCACCCTCGGGCTTATCGATGCCATAGGGATGAAACGCGTACGCGTCCACATACGGCGCGCCGCCCTCGCGCAGAGCGATTTCCGTCGTGATCGGCGCGGGCGCGGCGGTCCCGCCGAAGACGACGGTCAAGCTCGGATCGATGGACTTGATGTGCTTCCCCACCGCGCGCAGCAGCTTGCCGTACAGCTCCGGCTCGTGGAACGGATACCAGCCGTTCTCTTCGTTCCACAGCTCCCAAAACTTCACGCGATCCCGGTATTTCCGCACGACGAAATCCACGTAACGCACGAACGCCCGGCGGCCCTCCGCGGTGCGCGGCCCCCAGTTGAGGTAGAACGGATGGCCCTCGGTGTAGATGGGGCCGATGTCAATCATCGGGTGCTCGGGCCGGTCCCACAACGCATTGCCGTATTGAAGGCCGTAGAGAATGTCCACGCCGTTGTCAGTCAATTGCCGAATCGCGGCGTCGGTAGCGGCGTCCATCTCGAACTTGCCCTTGGTGCGCTCCACCGCGGCCCATTCGGTCTGGTCGCCCCACTGGCCGACGCGCACCCACTTGACGCCAATGTCGAAGATGCGGTGGAATGATCCGTTGACCGTCTTCGCGGTGTTCTGCCAGCCGGTGAATATGTCGCTTACTCTGGCGGTCGCGCCGAGGTGCGCGAGCGCGACGTTACGTCCCGCGTCATCAATCACCTCGATGCCGGACAGCCGTGCTTTGTAGCCTTGCGATACCTCGGCGTAGTTGCCGCCTGACAGCGGGAGACGCTCGAACTCGATGCGCACGTACCGCGCGGTCACAGGCTCTGGCAGGGGAAAGACTTGCGCGATCTTGTCCCCGCGCTTCGGCCCCGAGTCGTCGAAACGGTGATCCTTGATCTGAAGCGCCGTCTGCCAGGCCTTGCCATCCGCGCTGGTGCGGATGCTGAAGCCGAGCGGGAAGTCAGTGTTGCGCCAGTAGGGGATCAGGTTGATCCGCGCGACGGCGACCGGCCGGGCGAGGTCTATCTCCACCCAGGGCGGCCTGCCCGGGTATGTGGACGCATTTTGCTGGCTCGACCAGCACGTGTCCGGATCATCGTCAATCAGGTGCGCGGGATCGAACGGCGCCTCATAGTCCTTCGACCGGGGCAACTGTGCGCACAGGCCGTACGGGCTGCGCTTGATCTCCGATGACTTCTTGTGGCGGACGGGGGTGAGCGGCGCGTCATTCTGCTGCTGGAGCGTCCCCGGCCTCTCCAGCAGGCGCCAATAGCCGACCTCGTCCGTGCACAATTCCTGGCGGGTGTAGCTGCGCGCGCGATCGACCACCAAGATCTTGTATGAGGCGCGATCGCCTTTTGCCGTGTCATCTTCAAGCGCTCCAGTGATCTCAACTGACGCCGTCGCTGCCTTCTCCGCGGTCAAGTCCCAATCCAGTCTCTCATACGATCCGGCAGGAAGTGCCTCCACCTTCTCGCGGGGGACGCCGCATGCGATGCTGTCGGACGCGGTCAGTTGCACCGATACGCCCGAGGCATCTTCATCGCCGCTGTTCTCGATCCAGGCACTGAAGCGGATGGCGTCGCCGCTGCGGGCCAGCGGCTTGTCCGACCACACGTTCGCGATCCTAAGCCGCGGCCCCACATGCAGCGCATACACCTCAACCGCGTCAATGAGCCAGTCGCCGTCACCGGTCTGCGCCGTCGTCTCATTGACGCGTGGCGCGATGAGACAGTGCTCCACGCGGCGGCTCGTGAAATCGAACTCGAACGCCGCCTCGTGCCATTCGCCGTCGGCGATGTGCTCCTTTGGCGGCGAGAAGCCCTGGCGCGTGACTTCGGCGCCGCTTGGCCCACTCAACCCGATCGCGTAGAGCGCGAGATTGACGCCGCCGGCGGTGGACGCGAGCACCTTGTAGCGGAATCGCACCTCGCCGTGATCAAGCGCCATCGCCGCGCTGTTCATCCCGGCAGCGTCGCCGCCGCGCGCAGAGAGACGCAAAGACCGCTCGCCGTCGAACGCGTCATCCGAGATTTCGATCCTGCTTGTCTGCCCCGGCCGGTACTCGCCCCAATCCTGCGGCAGTGGGCGGGCGACCGCCTCCTGCAAGCGTTCGAAGCTCCCGTTCGGGCAGAGGTTCTGTTTGCTGTCCGCGGTGGATGCCATCTCGATGCACACTGTTAGCAGGATGAGCGCCGGAATCAAGGCGTGGATTGGTCGCATTGGATGATTCTCCAGAAGTGCCTACGCGTTCTGTCGAGTTCGCCGCCGACGCGCTGTGTGCCTTTGCCGTCGCCTGAGGAGTCGAAGAGCCTGACGGCCGCCGCCGGGAAGGTTGCCTGCGCCCCGCGCTGAAGATGATGCCTGGAGGACATCAACTCATGTCCAACGCGGGTGACGGTAATCCCGGCAGCGAGATCACACGGCGCCGGTTCCTGGGCCTCGGCGCGGCGGCAGTCGGGGGTGCGCTGACCAGCGCGGGTTGGGCGTCGGGCGGCGTTCAGTCCGGCACGCCGCCGGGCAATGCGCCCGAGTCTCCAGTGACGCGCATTGACACCGCGGACCTCGTCGGCGTCGAAACCCCCGAGGTGCGCATCGCCTTCGAGCGCAAGCACGGCCGGCTGGTGAGCCTCTACAATCGCCTGACCAACGACGAGTATCTGAAGGAGCCGCAGAAGGATGGCAACCCCTTCAGGGTCTACACGAACTTCATCCGGCCCTTTGAGCTGGGCGACGATCCAGCGGACATGGCCAGAACCGCCCTCGATCCGGCCTCGTGCCACCTGGCTGCCATCGAGTTCGGGGATGACCCGAACCTGCCTGGGCTCGGCCTGACTTACCGCGACGAGGCGCAGCACTGGCAGATGCATCTCGGCGTGAAGCCTTCGGACGGCGGATCGTCGGAGTGGACGCTGGAGGTGTTCAACATCGGGACCGACGCCGGTTCGGTCATCGTCGATTTCCCTCACTTCGATCGCGGTTGGCTGGGGCAGGTGCGGCAGAAGAACCTGGCGACGGTGCTCGAGCAGGCCGGCCACATCGCGCTGGCGATGGATCACCCCGGCGGCGTCTACGGAAACGGCGGACACTGGTCGATGCAATGGCACTGCATCTTCGACCCCGACTCCGGCAGCGCGCTGGGGCTAATCATCGAGGATCCCGATGTCCGCAACAAACAGCTCCGAGAGGGATGCCCCTCCATCAGGATGATCACGTTCCCCGAGCACAGGCTGCTGCCCGAGGAACGCCTGTCGCTTCCGCCTGTGCAGCTCCTGCTCTATCGCGGCGATTGGCGGCACACCGCCCGCGAATACCGCAAGTGGTTCGCGCTGGCGTTTCAGCCGTTGGAACCGCCGGAATGGGCCCGGCGCTCCGACAGCTACACCGGCGGATGGTTCGGCAAACGCGGCGGCGCTTCGATGCCCGGCGCCACCGAGATGGACAGCTTCCGCGATCTCGTGCGGGTCTACCGCGCGACACCGATCGATAACCAGGAATTTGCGTTCCACGACCGCGGCTGCCAGTTTCCGGTTTCGCCTCCCGGCGTGGAGCCGCCGCGCTATGTCCACACCACCGGAGACAACATCCTGCGCGAAGACTTGGGCGGCCCCGATGCCCTGCGCGACGGTGTGGCCGCAGTCCACCGTCTCGGATTCCATTTCACTTTCTACGTGGAGGGCTATATCGTCCACGAGACCAGCGAACTGGCGAGAGACGGGAGAGCGGCGAGATGGTCGGTGATGCACAAGAATGGCACCATCACCGGCAACTATACCAGCCAGGGGTTCTACCATATGTGCCCGGGCTGCGTGGAGTGGCAGGATCACCTTGCGGGCGCGTGCAGCCGGCTGATCCGGGAAACCGGTGCGGACGGGCTCCGGCTGGATTCGCTCGGGTTCTATTACCTTCCGTGCTACAACCCGGCGCACAAGCATCCGCATCCTTTCGTCTACAATGACGGCCTGCGCCAGTTGGTCGACAAGGTGAGCCGGGCGGTGCGCGCGGCCAATCCCAATGCAGTTATCACCACGGAAGCGCCAGTTGACTTTCTGGCATCGTACGCTCACGGCGCACTGAACAGCATGTGCCCGCGCGACATTCCGCCGATGCGCGTTGCGCTGGCGAACTACCATCCCGTGCTGTATGGCACCGCCGGAGCGGTGTGGGGTTCACTCAGCGGGTACATCGGCGGCACCTCGGGCGGGATGGACATCAACTGGAGGTGCGCGCGATTCCCGGTAGACGAGGCGGTGGTCTGGGGCGAGGTCGAAGACGATCCGGTCGCGTCGGAAAAGCGCATGATATGCAGACTGTTCAGGGGCAGTGACCACTGGGCGCTTGTGGGCGCCCGCGTGGATTCGGATGAGCCGTATCTGCTGCCGCGCGGGCTCGATGGGCAGCCGACGCTGGGGCTGGACGCCGCTCGTGGCACCGCTCAGGTGCGCGCGCGTGGTATCGCGTCCGAGGTCGAATCGGCGATCGCGGTTGACGTTGAGACGCTTCAGGCGCAGCCGGTGGCCGTTGAGCGCGACGGGGACGATCTGCTGTTGTCAACAGAATCGAGGTGGTTCGTCGCGATCCTGCGCAAGCGGGGATGCCGGCCGCTTGCGTCGTTCGGCGAGGTTCCGGCGGTACCGGTGGGGGAGGTGCTGCCGATTCGGCTGCGAGTCGTGTCGCCGCACGAAGGGAAGGGCCCGCTCACCGCGACGCTGTCGGCGCCCGGCCTGGGAATCCACCAAGAAGTGCGCGTGCCCGGCACATCCGAGATTCACATTCCGAAGGACACGCCGCCGGGTCGCTACATGGTCACCCTCTCCGGGCCCAGCGTCCTCGGGCACAAGCGGTTTGTGGAGGTAAGGCCATCGGCCTAGGGGCAAGCGCGCTCGCTTGTCCGGAGGTCGCTGTGTAGGGACGACCGCGGCTGGTCGCCCCGCTGTCTTACACGATGCCAGTCTCGTCTTCAGCCTGATAGACCGCCGCGGTGCCGCGGGGCAGGTCGGCCATGTCGAACGCCGGCCGGAACGACTCAACCAGCGCGACGTTCTTCTTTACCTCCTCCGGCCACCGCATGCCCACATTCGCGACGTGCACCCGACGGTCCGACAGCACGAACTTCAGCGCGACCTCATACAGGTCGTGGGCCTCGTGCCAGCACGGCGCGATGTAACCCGCAAGGCGCTGGAAGATCCCCGAGGTCACCGGGCGCATCACCGACACGCCCATTTCCATATCGCGCGCCTCGTTCAGCGCGTGGTGGGCCGCCGACTGATAGATGAGGTTGTATCTGATCTGCATCATGTCGAACCGGCCGCTTGCGATCAGCGGCCGCGCCGTCCACGGCTCCTCGACCGTGAAGCCCACGAATCGCACGAGACCTTTCTCCCGCAGACCCAGCAATGCATCCAGCAAGCCCCCATTGAGAATGCGCTCGATTTCCGGCGGCGTGTACATGCCGCCGTGAAACTGGATGATGTCAATAACATCAGTGCGCAGGCGGCGCAGCGACGCCTCGACGCTGGCAACGACATCCTGAGCCGAAGTCCCTTCCGCATACCCAACCTTCGTCGCGAGGATAAACTGATCGCCGCGGCCCTGCGTGGCTTCGCCGATGATCGACTCGCTGTTGCCGTCACCGTAGCTCGCCGCGGTGTCGATGTAGTTGATCCCCGCGTCGAGGGCGACCCGAATGGTGCGGATCGCGGTCGCCCGGCCATCGGGTGTGAACGGATCCCACCCGCGGGCTTTGTTCACGCCGCCGAAGGGGTAGCCTCCCAGGCCCAATCGAGTGACCTCCAGGCCGGTTCGACCGAATCGTACGCGTGGTATCATATCTGTGACTCTCCAATTGGGGCTGGGCGCAGTGCTGGACGCATCACTCCCTGCGCAGTTCCGCCCCCTGCGCGATCAGCGTTGCTTGCAGTTGGCTGACGTCCAGTCGCCTTGGGGCGATGCCGGCCTTGGCGCACAATGCCGCCGCGGTGCCGGCGGCCTGCCCGATGGCCATGATGGGCGCCATGGATCTATGTGACTCGTATGGCTGTTGCTCGCTCGAAATGCACCGCCCCGCCACCAGCAGACCGTCAATCCGCTTTGGCACAAGGCACCGATACGGAATGTCGTAGCCCTCATGCTCAAGGTACCGACGATAGCCGTAGTAGTGGATGATCGGCGCCGAGCTGATCGCGACAACATCATCAAAGCGCCGGCCGCTGATGGCATCGTCAGCGGTCAGCTTGTACTCGCCCTCGACGAACCGGGTCTGCCGCACACCGAGCGCCGGCGGCGTCTCGATCACCTTCGCATCCGCGAGTTCCGGATGTGCGGCCTGTTTCTGCGCGAAATCCTCGAAGATACGCAGGCGCGCCTCGACCTCGCCTTTCGACAACTCGTCGCCGTTCGCGCCATTGATCGGCCCGACACCCGGCCCCCACACGACTGCGCTCGTGCCGAAGTCGCACGCGAACGTGCCCTCCGGGCGAGAGGCGCCGAATTGGATTCGATACATCATCCCGTCGTTGAGCCGCGGCGCCTCGTCCTTCACCGTCTGCCAGAACGGCGCACCCGCCCGCGCGGCCACGTCCGCATCACCGCTCGCGTCCATCACGCATTTCGCCATCACTGCCTGGCGCCCGGACTTGTTCTCGACGATCACGGCGCGCAGCGCATTGCCCTCGACGATGCTGTCGCTGAAGTAGGTGTGGAACATGATGTCGACGCCCGCGTCCACGCACAGCTTGAGGGTGACATACTTGAACTTCTCGACGTCGATCGCGTAGCTGTATTCGAGCCGTCCGGGTTCGGTGGGATAGGACTTCTGCGGATACGGGCTCTTGCCCAGGCCGTTCATGTCCTTGAGGCGCAGGATGAGCTCCTCGCCGATGCCGCGCACGGTCTGGGTCGCGTCCGGCTCGACCTGGTTACGGAACCCATTGATGCAGGCCATCAGCGCCGCCGTCGCAGTGCCGCCGAGATAGCCGTACTGCTCGACGAGCGCCGTGCGCGCCCCATTCCGCGCCGACGCGATCGCCGCGACCAGCCCCGCCGGCCCGCCGCCGATAACGATGACGTCAACTTCACGCGAGACCGGGATGTCGCGCCCCGGCTCGTGATAGGTTCTCACAGGTTCATCCTCCTCGATGACAGTTCTTCTCCCGGCGGGTCATCGGCGCCGCTCTCCTGCGTCCAATGGATCGGGCCGCGGCTCGAGCAATACGTCTTGCGCGGCGAGTCTATCGCGGAGCAATCCCACGTCAAGCGCGGACGGGCTGCATCGCGCCGCAGCCGCCATCGCGGCGGCCGTGCCGGCCGCCTGCCCGCAGATCAGGCAGCAGACCGTATTGCGGGTACTGTTGTGCGCCACCAGGTCAACCGTCATCATCCGCCCCGCGATCAGGAGATTCTCCATCCCGCGTGGAATCAGCGCGCGATAGGGAATGCCGTAAGCCCCCGCGTCGCGCACGAGATACTCGCTGTTGTCAATGAAGCTGAAGCAGCCGATCTGGTCATCGAACCGCGCGCCTTGGGTACAGTCGTCCTGAGTCAGCTCGTACTCGCAGCGAATCGCTCGCGATCGTCTCTGGCCGACCGATGGCGCGGGCCCGGCGACATAGCATTCCTCGCAACCGCGGACGTGTTTGCGAAACAGCTCTGCGACATCCAGCATCTGACCACGGAGGGTCGTTTCGGCGGTAGTCAGCGCGTCCGCGTCCAGACCGTCGTTTGGGCCATAGTTGATGCAATTGCAGTAGGTCAGTTCGCGCGGGCGCACCGAAGATGACAGGAAGTACCCAGGCACCGGCTTGCCCAGCGATTCACCGAGCTTCCTCATGCTAATCCCAAGGCGCACGAGGTCGGGTGCGGTTGCGCCGGGCTTCACCGCATGCGTGAGCTGCGTTATGAGGCCTTGCGATTCGAGATAGCTCTCCATAGCCGCGAGATCGACGTTGCAGAGCCGGAATGTGAAACCGGCAGAGTAGGCGCCGCGATCCCCAGGTTTGAAGTGGGCGAAATCGGCGCCGGCATACGCGGCCACATCCCCGTCCCCCGTGGCGTCGACAAATTGCTTCGCGCGGATGAGGCCGCGGCCAGCCTTATTCCAGACCGCCACGCCCTCCACATGCCCATGATCGGCGCGAACTTCATCCACGACCGTATGCAGCAGCAGCTTGACACCGGCTTCGAGGCACATCCTCGCCGCCGCCAGCTTGAAGGTCTCCGGCTCGACCGGAGTAAGCATGCTGACAAAATCGCCTCCGCGCTCCATGTGCACATGCCCGATGCCGCCGCCGAGCAGGCGCACGCGATCGACAAGCTCCTGCGCGATTCCGGCAACCACGCGCGTCCGCTCGGCTCCGGGATGGGCGTCGAAGATGTTGAAGAAGGTGTGCAGGCCGGTCGCGCCCGTGATGCCCATGCCGCCCAGCCAGCCGGCCTTCTCCACCAACACCGTGCTCGCCCCATTGCGCGCGGCGGCAATCGCGGCGGCAATGCCTGCCATCCCGCCCCCGGCCACCAATACGTCGCATGCGCCGTAGCGAGTCTCATCGACGATAGGTCGCTGCACCCGCGTCACCTCCCTGGCGCCCTGCCGCTGCCTCGATCACGGCGCTCGCCGGTTCAAGCCCTGGCGACGTCGCGGTCAGACGGATCGGTCCCGCGTCGGTCGTGGACTGCACTATGACCATACACAACCCGTTGAACGCCTTGCGCCGCGACGCCTTGTCGGCTTCGTGACTGCTCGGGTCGCCGCTGCCGACGCCGATGATCCGGCCGCCGGTGGCCTCGAAGTCCACCTCACTGTCGGCGGTAGGCACCACGCGGCCTTGTGCGTCGGCAATGCTCACCGTCACCATCGACACATCCCCGCCATCGGCGCTGATCTTGCCGCGGTCGGGCGCGAGCAGGAGCTTCGCCGCGCTGCCCGTTGTTTCCGCCCTGGTGCTGGCGACGACACGGCCGCCCTTGACCCCTCGCGCTTCCAACACCCCCGGCGCATAGGGGACGCTCCATTCGAGGTGGGCATTCCGCGGCATTGGTTTCTGGCCCAGACTGCGGCCGTTCAGCAGAAGCTCGACGGCGTCGCAGTTGCTGTAGCACCAGACCGCGATGTCCTGACCATCTTTGCCCGGCCAGTTCCAATGGGGCAGCAGGTGCAGCACCGGGCGATCGCTCCACCACGCCTGGTAATAGTAGTAGTTGTCCTTCGGGAAGCCGCAGGTATCCATGATGCCAAAGTGCGAGTTGATGCACGGCCATCGGTAGGGCGTTGGCTCGCCGCGGTAATCGAAGCCGGTCCACACGAAGGCGCCTGCAAGGAACGGCCTTGCGGCGTAGAACTGCCAGAATTTCTCCGCGGTCGAACCCCACGGCGGGGCGCTGGCATCGTAGGCGCTCATATAGCCCCGCGTCGCATCGTTGGCGTAGATGCCACGGGTGCAGAGAGTGCTCGCCTCCTCGGTTCCGATGATGGGCTGCTTGGGGTGCGCTTTGTGATAGGCGTCAATGTCGCCGCTGCGCATGTAGTTGCATCCCTGCACGTCAACGATATTCGAGAATCCCTGGCCCCACGAGCCGTTCATCGCGGCGGTCACCGGCCGCGTCGGATCGAATCGCTTGACCGTGCGCTTCATGGTCGCCGCGATGCGCGCGCCCACGTCGGTGCCCTGAATAACGCCCTCTTCGTTGCCGAGCGACCAGAGAATGACGGAGGGGTGATTGCGGTCGCGCAGCACCATCCGCTCGAGCTGCCCGAGGATCTCCTCACTGCTGCCCATCAGGCGCTGCTCATCCATGACGAGCATGCCGAGGCGATCGCAGGCGTCGAGCAACTCTGGCGTCGGCGCATTGTGCGAGGCGCGATACGCGTTGCACCCCATCTCCTTTAGCTTCTCGATGCGGTAGTACTGGATGCGATCGGGCAGCGCGGAGCCGACGCCGGCGTGATCCTGGTGGCAGCACACGCCCTTGATCTTCACGGGCTTGCCGTTGAGGAAGAAGCCCTTATCGGGGTCGAAGCGGACGGTGCGGATGCCGAACGGGGTCTCGTATGTGTCAACGGTCGCGGCGTCGCTCTTGACGGTCGTCACCAGGCGGTACACATACGGCGTCGCGATCGACCACAGACGCGGGGCATCCACCACCACCTGTTGCGCGAGCCCGGTCTCAGCCCAGGGCTCGATCTTCAGGATGTGCGATTGCGCCGCTGCAACCGCCCTGCCGTCGGCGCCGACAATGGCGGAGACGAGTTGAAAGGCCGCCTCTTTGTCGCCGTCGTTGAGCAATCGGGTGCGAACCGTCATGACGGCCTGGCTCTTAGTGACCGCCGATGTCACGAACGTTCCCCAGCGCGCAACATGCAGCGGATTGGTCTTGACGAGTCGCACGTGACGATATATGCCGGCGCCTTCGTAGAACCAACCTTCGTAATGACTGGCGTCTACGCGGACGACGAGAACGTTCCGGCCGCCATAGTTAGCGCAGTCCGTGATGTCATAAGCGAAGCTGCTGTAGCCGCTCATGTTGCGGCCGAGGAAATGGCCGTTGAGCCACGCGGTGCTGTCGCGGAACACGCCGTCGAATTCGATGGCGAGCCGCCTGCCCGCATCGGACTTGGGCAGTTCGAACGCCTGGCGATACCAGCCGATCGTGGTGGCCGGCTTCGTTCGCGATACCGGCTTGTACCCGTGGTAGATGTGGAGCGCGTCTCCTTGGGGGTCGAAGTCAAGCTCGACGGCCCAATCGTGGGGCACGTCCACGGTTCGCCAAGCACTGTCATCGAAGTCGGAACGCACCGCGCCTACAGCGTCGCCGGCCTTTCCAAACGGCATACCCCTGCCGAAATCGAAGTCGCGCGCCACGTCGGCGGCGTCCCCGAGGTGGAAGCGCCAGCCGTGATCGAGTGAGACGCGTTCGCGCCCCGCCGCGTTGGCGGCGCCGCCTGTGTACAGCACTGCGACTATGCACCCGAGAATCGAGAGACGACGCACGGTTCTCCTCCTGATGAAGACGCTGTGGCCAGAGATGATCGGCCCAACTTGGTATGCGGAGCACAGAGGCAGTTCGCAGGGTCGGTCCCTCGACTTCCCTCTGTGACCCTGACGGCCCATTCGGCGTCCTGAAGGACTCACGAGCTAAACGACCCCGCGCCCCGGTCCCGCGCGCATTATCGGCGCTCGCCCGCGCGGCGTCAAGCGCGGACGAGCTCCTCGGTCCGCTTCGGCGCAGGAACGCCCCGTTGCTCCACCGAAAGCACTTCGCGACCACTTCATCAACGATCCAGGAGAGGAGTCGACGTTATGGCGCCAGACCCTATGACCTACGCCCCGCCCACGCTCTTCCGGGGCATGATGCCCATCCTGCCGACCGCGATCACCGAATCCGGAGAGGTTGACGAGCCGAGCCAGCGCCGGCTCGTGCAGTACTGTCTGAAGTGCGGCGCCGCGGCTATCGGCCATCTCGGCGGCGCCTCCGAGTTCTACAAAGTGTCGCCGCGCGACCGCCCGAAGCTGATCGAGATCGTCGTTGACGAAGCGCGCGGGCGCGTGCCGGTCTTCATCGGCGTCACCGCCACCACATCGCGCATCGCCGTGGACTATGCGAAGGAAGCGGAGGCCCTGGGCGCCGATATGCTCATGGCGGCAAGCCCCTATATGGATGTCCCGGACCGCGCAGGCATGATCGAGTACTACCGCTCCGTCGCCGAGGCGGTCGCGATTCCCATCATCATCCAGGATACGCCGACGAGCGACGCCGTCCTCACCGCCGAGCTCATGTGGCGCCTGTGCCAGGACCTGCCGAACGTGCGCTATGCGAAGGTCGAGGGCAGGCGCTTCCTGGTCAAGACAGCGGAGACGATGAAGCTCGTGGGGGATTCGGTGCAGGTGATCGGCGGCGCCGGCGGGAGGCATTTGATACATCTCCTACGCTTAGGCGTGACGGCCTTCATGACGGGAACCGAGGCGCTGGATATACACGGCGGGGTCGTCCGCGCGTATCTCGAGGGCGATGAAGACCGTGCCGCGCGCATCTACTACGAGGAGTTGCTGCCGTACTTGATGTTCTACCAGGAGTACAACCGGGAGCTTCTGAAGGGGATGCTTCACATGCGGGGCATCATTGACTGCCCGAAGGTGCTGGCGCCGGCGAGCGGCCCCCCGATGAGCGATATCGAGCGCCGCGAGTTCGAGTGGGTGCTCGACCGCATCGGGTTCAAGAAGCGCTGGCCGGATATCCCGTGATCTTATCTGCCGTAGGCGCAGGTGCCTGATCTCCGTCGCTCGGCCTACTTGGCTGCCGCCACCTCGGCGCGCAGACCGTCAAACACCAGCGCCCCCGAATCCTGACGATCGGCGCGGAACTCGCTGATGTAGATGGACTCCCACCGAATCGGCCCTTGCGCCTCAGTGGGTACGGACGCCGTAACCTCGCGCCATTCGCTCCAGTCCACCCGGCCGAAATCGAGGTTGAACTCGCGCCCGCGGGAGTCGCTGATTCGCGCCCGCAGCCAGTGCCCGAGCCCGTCGCCGTATACCCAGGCGCGCAGGGCTACCGCCTGGCCAACGTCGCGTTTCAGTTCGAGATATGCGGCTCGGCTCTGCGTGGTGGTGCTGAAGTCATAGCTGAGTTTGGCTGCGTAGTGCCCCTCCTGTACCGGATCGGCCACCCGCTCGGAGGCCGCACTTACTTCGCGCGGGAAGGCTGACGCCGTGCATGTCCCGGCCTCCTCGAACCCTTCGACGGCAACCGTCGTTGAAGCGCAGACGGTGCGCGCCGACGCCTGCACACCCGCGAGCGTAGCGGTTACAATGCCCACGGGCCCCGGCCCTACCGCAAGGACCCCGTCATCCCCAATGCTCCCCGCGGATGCGTCTGCCTCCCACTTCACGAGTGCCGGATCGAACGAAATGGGGTCGCCTTCCTTGTCTAGGGCAATCACGTTGAACCTGACCGATGCCCCCGGCGCCGTGGTCACTGTCTGCGGGGTCAGCTTCAGTTCGGCAGGACGCGCGTGAACCGTCACCGGCACTCGCCCCACGACCCCAGCGACGTACACCTTGACCGCGCCTTCGACCGTCTCCGCCGCCTCGCCTGCAGTGAACTCTCCGCGCGCCGAAATGGTTCCGATGGGGCCCTCGAAAGCCCAGCCGACGCCGGTCGTGTCGAGCTTCACGGGGTTGTAGTAGGCATCCTGCGCCGCTTCAACCTTGATTGTCACCTGGTATCCGGGCAGTGCGCTGATGGATTCCGGCGTCAAGCGCAACTGCGTCGGCGGGCCGTGCGGCGCCGCGCTGATCACGAGCAGGGCATTGCCGACCGGACGCTCTCTGCCCTCGCACGGCGAGTTGACGACCTGGCCTCGCACCCACATCGTGGTCGAGCCGCCCCCATCGAGGTTGACCGCATCGCGGCAGCCGAGATCGGCCATCAGATAGGCCAACCCGTGAAGCGTCATCCCGACGCTCGATGGCTGGCGGCCGTCAACCGTCACCAACACCACGCGCCCGTCCGGCTTGACGCCTGCGGCTGTACGCGGGTGCCGAGACAGCGAATGCCTGGCGGTGAAACTCTCTTCGGCCCAGGTGACCGATACGCGGCCGTTCCGCAGCAGCAGCGGCCCGCCGCCGATTGCCTCGACGACGCGTCCCTCAGGCTGCGGCGTCAGGTCGGCGCGCAGCTTGACCGCATCGCCTGCCTGGAGCCCCGCCAGTCTCTGCGCTGCATCACCCGAGGCGGAGACTATGACCTGGTGCGGACCCAATTCGAGATCGCCCATCGCCTGGGTGGACGCCGTCACCTTGCCCTCGCAGATCTGTCCCAACTGAACCGGGTCCTTGACGCCCGAGATGACGACCTCGCGGCCGCGCGCGGAGGTCTTGGTGCTTGCGCCGAAAGCGGGGGTGTAGAGGACGACATCGTTGCGGCCCCGCGGCTGATTGACCGCGGATATCGAGACATGCTTCCCGTCGGGTCGTTCCAACCATGCGTCGAGCGCGAGCCTCGCCACCCGCGCGCGCCCGTCCTCCAAGATGACCAGCGCCGAGCGTCCGCCGCCCGCGGAGACCAGCTGCCCGCCGGTGACGTTGAGCCCGAGAAGTTCACCGTCGGTAGTACCACCGATGACGAAGTAGTCGCCGTTGACCGCCGCAACCGCATAGCGACTGTCGTTCGAGTTGACGGTGGCGATCTCGCTGACTCTCATGCGTCCGGGCACGCCGCCGACGGGCGCACACGCGAGGGCCATATAACGCTCCCTAGGGTCAAGCTCGATGACGTGGATCCGCAGCGGCCCGTCGCGCTGGATCATGAAGTAGGCGGCGCCGGGCGCGATCATGCGGCGCGGCGTGTTCGCGGCGGACGGAGGCGCGTGAATCAGCAGAGCCGAGACGGCAATGAGCGCGACGATTGCCGCGGCGATTCGACGCGGCAATCCATTCGCGGCGATGGGAGGTCTACGACTCGAAGTTACCATTTCAGGCATTGCGGCAGAACGATTGAACGGCGAGACGCAAAGATACGAGAGTCCGAGCAGTACGAATGCTGCGTCCGGCTCGATCCGTCCGGTTACTCCTTCTTCCTCCGCCGAAGCAGAGAGTTAATGCCGAGCGTGGCCGCTCCGAGCGCCGCCAGGCCCGCCCCCGCCGCCCAGCGCGGGAAATCTGTCCGCAGAGGCAGGACCCGCCAGAACGTGCCGTGGCGGTAGCGCTCATGACCCTTGCGCAGCAAGAATGCTTCAGCCGCCTGGGCCAACCATTCGACCGAATTGCGGTTCGCCTCGCGGCCAAGTTCGGCCGTGGCCTCCGACGGCGTGCCGATGTGCCCAAAGCCGGCCACCTTTTGCTTCGTGCGCTCGGCCGAGAGCATGTCGCCGGTCGTCAAATGCGTCGGGGGCAGATCGCGATACGAATCATTGACCAGATCCGGTCGCAAGTCGAGCATCAGCGAGGTTTCCATCCATCCGGCGTGAACGTCATCAGGCACGCGCTCGGTGACGCGACGGATGGCATCGCCGAACCCTCCGTCGCTGCGCCGGCGCAGCATATCGCGAACGAACGCGCCCATCGGCGATATGGCTACTTCGCCGAAGCGGCGGTTGATGATGTCGCACGCTTCTTCGGCGGCGATGAGATGGCGCGGCGCCAGGTGCCCGGCGAACACGACAATGTTCTTGTACCCCCATAAAGCGATGCCGCTCACGACCTCAGTGATGACGGCGCGCAGGGTGTGCTGAGACACTTCGAAGTTGCCGGGAAAGCCGGGGATGCAGGAGGCGCCGATGGGCAGCGACGGGCACAGGACGAAGGAGAAGTCGGGGAGCCGCTTCGCAAGAACCTGCGCGGTCGCTTGTTGCCACCATTCGACCAGCATCAGATCAGTACCGATCGGGAGATGCAGGCCATGTTCCTCGAGCGGAGCCACGACGATCAAGAAGGCCGTTCGATTGCGGTCAAGGGCATCGATCTGGGGCCAGGACAGTTCCTTCAGGTCGAGTATGCGTTCCTCATTCGCCAAACCGCTGTGCTCCTCTCAATCGTTCGCCAGGCTCAAGGTCGGCTATCACCCGCAGATGTCGCGGATTTGTGCTGGTTCAAGCCAGGGGCGGAGGCTACATTCCTGCAACCGAGCGTGCCAAGGTGGCCAACCAAGTCTACCCAATCTGTTCAACCTGTGGATGGACCGACTCTCTAATACGTTACCCCAATGAAGGCCGCGAAACCACGTACGGAGCTCTCTCCGGCGCTTAGATACTTGATCTCCGCGAGCCCATGTCTGCCGAACGGCGCGCCCGCCACCACCTCCCAGGCGAAATCCGTGGCCGAGTCGGCCAACGTACCGAACGGCGTATTGAGGTCATGTCTCACGGTCGCCAATCCGATGCCCGCACCGTAGTACCACTTGCTCTGCCACAAGCGCACGCCGCCCACGGCCATGTACCCCTGGTCGTCCGCGCCGACCGGCGTGCCGCCGATGATCTCAGTGTGTGATGATTCCACGTACTGGACGGTAGCGTAATAGCTCGCCCGATGCCACGAATAGGTGATGCCGAGCGCAGTGTGCCCGTCAAGTCCGCCCTCGGTCGGCTCGAATCGCCCGAGCATCGCATAGAATCTGTGGTTGACGTTGTCCCGTGCCGCCGTCTCCGGCGCCGCGCACAAGGCGGGCACGGCGATCGCTGAACACATAAGCGCCGCAACAATCACCATCCGAGAAGTCATCATAGCCTCCTTATCCGCAGTGCAGCAGGCGAGCGTGCCGCCGTTGGCGAAAATGCCTTCGATGCCCAAAGGGTGTGCGAACGGCGTGCGCCGGTGGAACAGACACAGGAGACGCGGGCGCACGAGTCGCCTTCACGCTCACCCAACAATAGGAGTTTCGCCGTCATGGATTCTCGACCTCTGAAGGAGTTCGCACGAAAATGCGGGGCCGACCTCGTCGGCGTCGCTCCGGTGGAGCGCTTCGAGGGCGCGCCGGCAGCGATGGACCCGCGCTACATCTTCCCCGACGCGAAGGCGGTGGTCGTCTTCGGCTTTCGGATTCCGCGGGGTTGTTTTCGCGGCAACGAGGAAGGGACCTACTTTGCCGCCTACCCATCTATGGGCTACGCGCACATCAACCTCGTGTACGCCCCCAATGTGCTGCGCGAGGTATCGCTGTTCCTGGAGGATCAGGGTTACGAGGCGGTGCCGGTGCAGAACATGACCATCATGGGCGGCGTGAACATTCATAACGGCACGCCGGTCGCGCGGCAGGGGGTGCGGCCGGGGCTGCCCGCGCCGGATGTGACGGTGCATTTTCGCCTGGCTGCCGTCGCCGCGGGCCTGGGCGAGATCGGCTACAGCAAGGTATTTCTCTCGCCTGAGTTCGGCCCGCGCCAGCGCCTGGCCTTGTTGATAACCGACGCCCCGCTCGATCCCGACCCGCTGGTCGAGGAACCCATCTGCGATCGCTGCAAGCTGTGTGTGGCGGAATGCAGCGGCAAGTGTATCAGCGCGACTGAGACGGTGCGCCTCAACCTTGCGGGCAAGGAGCTTGAGTGGGGCAAGCTGGACGTCGACCGCTGCACGCTGGCATACACCGGCGGTGAGCGCAAGACATCGCCGTTCGCGCCCGACGATCTTCCGGCGCTCGACGAGCAGGTGAAGGATGTGTGGAAGTGGATTTTCGAGGTGCCATATAACAAGGCCTCGCACAATATCTTCCACCACATGGGCGCGATTGAAGGCGCGAAAGGATGCATGCGCGCCTGCATGATCCACCTGGAGCAGGAGGGCCGGATCGAGGCGCGCTTCAAGAACCCGTTCCGCAAGCGCCCGCAATGGAGCCTGCCGGAGTAGGTGAGCTTCGGGGTCAAGGTTCGCAACCGAGCGACGCTTGTGTTGGGGGGGCGGATCGCCAGTCTGCCGATGTCCCGATTGCGGAAGATATGGCGGGACGCCCGGCCACCGCGACACCGCCCGTTCGGGTCCGCCATTCCTGATGCGCCGCCAATGTCCCTTTGCCCCGTCGTCGTACCCGCACGTGCGATTCGCGTTCCAGCGCCCGGCCACGTGACCCCCTGACATTATCCGCGCTGGCGACACCTCGGGCGGGAGTGACGAAGTCGAGTCACGGTACAACTGTCCGACAATACACCTTGACGTGGCTTCGCCTTCGCCCTACGCTAGCTGGAACTGCATCGCGCGGAAAAGGCGTCTGTCCGCGGCGTCAACGCGCGAAAGCGAGGATGGCGATGGCGAAGACCAGGCGGATCAGCAAGCTGCTCCGCAGCAAGCCCACCATAGAAGGCGCCGGTGTGCACCTGCGGCGCGCCTTCGGCTTCCATGAGGTGCGTCAGTTCGATCCGTTCCTCCTGCTCGACGATTTCGGCGCCGACAATCCGGCCGACTATCTGGCCGGCTTTCCCTGGCATCCGCATCGCGGCATCGAGACCATCACCTATGTTCTGCAGGGCCGAGTTGAGCATGGCGACAGCATGGGCAACGCCGGGGTGATCGGCCCGGGAGACGTGCAGTGGATGACCGCCGGCAGCGGCATCATCCATCAGGAGATGCCCAAGGGACAGAATGACGGGGTGTTGTGCGGATTTCAGCTGTGGGCGAACCTGCCGGCCTCGCACAAGATGATGGATCCGCGCTATCGCGGGGTGGCGCGCGCGGACATTCCCGAGGTGACGTTGGAGGGCGGAGCCGCGGCGAAGATCGTCTCAGGCGACGTCAACGGCGTCAAGGGACCGGTGCGGGACGTCGTGACCAATCCCGAGTACCTCGATGTCACTGTTCCGGCAGGCTCGGAGTTCCGTTACGGCGTGAGGCCGGGCTACACGGTGCTGGCCTATGTGATCGACGGCAAGGGGTACTTCGATCAAGGGCGCGACTCGTACGCTTACGAGATCGAGGGGGCCAATTACTTCGACCTCGAGCGCGATTGCCTCGTCGGCCCTGGGAACCTGGTCGTGTATGGTGACGGGGATCAGCTCGCGATCACGGCCGCCGAAAACCCGGTGCGGTTTCTGCTGTTCACTGGAAAGCCGATCGGCGAACCGGTTGCCTGGTATGGCCCGATCGTGATGAACACCCAGGAGGAGTTACGGATTGCGTTTCAGGAGTATCAAAACGGGACGTTCATCAAGCACAAGTGATGAAAGCGCCGCCGGTCTCCAGCCATAGGGCAGGGATGCGGTGGCACCTTCACGCACACTCGTCCCATCGGAACCGCCCTCCCCAGGGCGCTCCAGGGCCGCTAGGTGCTCGGAGCATGCACCAATGCCGGTCGCCGGACGCCGCCGAGGGAGCACGCTGCGCGACGTTGCATCGCGAGTAGGTTCTCCTGGCCCGGGCGGATCAAGCCTGTGGGGCAGCATAGCAGTACTCCATTCCGCCCTTACGATATCGCCCACATGGATCGTTGCGACCTACCGCTTGAACTGCGGGAGCAGCGGCGCTTGGGCGCGGAACAGCTCGTCGACGATCTCCCTGATCTCGGCCAGGGAGCAGACGGCGGCGGCAACCGGGTCATAGTAGCAGGCGCGATAGACCGGCTTCGTATCCCCGCTCAGCGCCGCCTGCACCGCTAGCTCGACGACCGTCGTGTTGATCTGATTGAGCGCGGCGCACGGCAGCGGAAGCGCGCCCACATGAACCGGGCTGAGCCCGCCTTTCTCTGCGACGACCGGCACCTCGACGCAGCATCCCTCGGGCAGGTTCATAATCAGCCCCGTGTTCGCAACATTGCCGTTGAACTCGCACTTGCGGTCGAATAGCAGCGCGCGAATGATGGCCGCCGCATAATGGTGCGAGCGCTCGAGCTTAATCGGCGTGCGCCCTTGCGCCCAATCGCGCATCTCGCGCTCCCAGGTTGCTGCGGCACGGTCGTATTGGGCCAGCGTGTGGCCGTGCCGCCCCGTGATGCCGCGTTCGCCGCGGTGGCAATACTCATCGATCAGGTCCGGGCGCTTGCGAAACCACCAGTTGTACTCGGAGTTGTGGCCGCTCGATTCAGTGACGTAGTAGCCGAGAGCCAGGAACATCTCGTTACGCACGATGTCGCGGCGGTAGACCTCCGGCCGCTTGATGGCCTCGCGCAGCAGCGGGTAGAGATCCTGCCCGTTCTTCTCGAACCGCAGCACCCACGCCTGGTGGTTGATACCCGCGCAGACGGTGATGACATCGTCATCTTCCATCTCTAGCATGTCGGTGAGATCCCACTTCATGCCCTGCACGCTGTGGCACAAGCCGACGACTTTGACCGACGTCGCACGCTGTATCGCGCGGCACAGCATGGCCATGGGATTGCTGTAGTTCAGGAGGTAGGCGTCCGGCGCGTAGCGCTCGATGTCGCGGCAGATGTCGAGCACGATCGGGATGGTGCGCAGGCCGCGAAACACGCCGGGAATGCCGTAGCTGTCGCCCACGCAGTAGTCGACCCCGTAGCGCATGGGGATATCGATCTCGGGTCGGAAGCCGTCCACCCCGTGCGCAAGGATGGAGCAGATGACGATGTCCGCGCCCTCGAGTCCGGCGGCGCGATCGGTGGTCGCCTCGACGGTGGCGCGGTATCCGCCGGCGCGGATGATCCGCTCGACTCCTTGTTTGGCGTAAGCGAGGCGTTGTTCGTTGATGTCAATGAGCGACAGCCTTGCTCCGGACATCTCCTCGTATGAGAGAATGTCGGTGGCCAGGGCGCGGGTGAAACCCATGCTGCCGCCGCCGACCAGTGCGATCTTCACACGATGATCCTTATCCATGCGGGCCTGTGAGCGTTCAGCCATGACGGCGAACTGGGAACGTGTTCGCAGTGCGAGAAGAGCGTTCCTGCCCCGGCGGTGAGCTGACGGCGAGCCGGTAGCACACGATAACGTGTGAGATGACCTGCAGCGGGGGGCTGAGCTTCAGCGGGTTGTGCCAGGTGCGCCTCAAGTCAATGCTCGGGCTGTAGGTGGAGGCAGCGCAAGGCCCGAAGACACGCCGGGGGGCGGTAGCTGAAAGACGCGGCCGGTCCCACGCCTGAGCATGCGGACCCTGCGCTTACTTGCCCTGCCGTGGGCGCTTCAACACCTTGCACGCGATGTCGCGAGCGATCCCTGGCGTTTGAATAGTCAGTCGGCCATTGCTCGACTTCGCGTGGTCGGTTTCAATGCGCACGCCCGCGTACGCGTCCCACCATTCCACTGCGTAGTCACCCTCGCTGAGACCAGACAGCTCAACGACGACCGGCGGCACCGGCTTGGCCGCCATCCCCTGCGCCGCATTCCACCACGTGTTCGCCTTGTTCTGGATCCACAGCAGTGCAGAAGTCGCGTTCGCCAAGCCGACGCCACGCACGTCGGGCGCGGTCACATACCCGACGAAACGGTAAGAGACGAACGCCCAATCGCTCCCTTGGTTGTCCACCGTGATGCGATGCGGGCCGGCGGGCATCTCGATGCGGTACGCCTTGTCGTATTGGCGCATTGTCTCGTGATTCTCGGGATTGGTGTCCGGGAAGTCGGCGGAGAGCTTGGTTTCGCCGTCGAGCCGAATGCGCAGATTGGCGCCGCCCCATCCCGAGACCCCGTCAACGATCACTTCGAACGCGCCGTCGGCCGGGTAGTCAACGATGAATGTCGGCGGGTTGTGCTCGGCGGGGTGATTGACGACGCCGTGAAGCAGGCGGCTGAGCTTGTCGAGGTTGCCGACTGTGCCATCGGGGCTGACCCGATACTCGCGGGGCTGGTTCGCCGGGTGCTTGTCCCACGACGCGATCCTCGGGTCAAGGGTGAGGTCGGTGGGCTGGAGCGGCGTCCCGGCGGGGAAGGTTATGCTTTCGACGGTCGCAGGATGGAATTTCTCCTTCACCCAACTGACGTTGCGGAGGAAGCGTCCGAGCGCCGCAAAGTGGTGATACAGGTTGCCCGGCTCGACGTACTGGTCCCACCACCACGTCATCGCGCCGCCTGCGTCGCCTGACAGCGCGGTCGCCCAGATGCCGTTGTGCAGATGGATCGCCTGCTTGTCTTCGAGGTCGTTCTTGCCCGACGCGTCGGCGCCGAATTCGCCAACGAAATGCGGCTTGTTGTACTGCTTCGCCTTGTCGCGCGAGTAACGGAGCAGAGCGCCTGCCGTATCGCGCGGCCCGTAGCAGTGCGTCTGGACGAAATCCATCTCCGGCAGCGAGTCGATCGCGGGATCGCCCTCACTGCGCGCGAAACTGGTGGTGATGAGGTGCTGCCACGGGTCGATCGAGCGCAGGTAGCGAGCCATGTCACGGTGCCACGCCGCGACCTCGGCTGAACGGTAGTGCTCGATGATATCGACCTCATTCCAGAACTCCCACGCGAACACGTGCGTCGAGTAGCCCCATCGCGCCACGTAGTAGCGGAGCCGCTGCTGGAACAGCTTGCGCGCTTCCAAATTGGTGAAGAACTCGTCAGGCGTCTTGAGCGGCCCGCCGAACTTCGCATTCAGCGGATACTCCTCGAACGCCGGGTAGGGCTGGCTTGTGCGCAGGGAGTTGAAGGAATCGAGGCAGAGCATGAGGTAGATGCCGCGCCTTTCCGCCATGTCGACGACCTGGTCGAGCCGCCATGAGCTGCGCTGGCTGTAGCGGCCGGGGCCGACCTCTTTCGGGTCATCAGTGGAATGGATCGGCGCAGTGGCGATAAACTGCCCGGCCAACCACAAGCGCGCGTAGTTGCAGCCGGCTTTGCTGAGGTGGCCGAACCAGGTCTCGTAGTCGTGCAGCGGCGTCGCTTGGCCTGGCCAGCAGACGTTCTCGCCGATGGCGAAGTAGGGCTTGCCTGACTCAAACTGGAAACATCGGGGCGCGCTCTGGCTGCGGCGGATGTAGCTATCGCCCTGACTCGCTACTGCCTCGAACGCCACGCCTTTCGACTCGGCGGTCCCGGCCGAGTCGCGGGCGACAATCGTAACCGTATGGCGGCCTACCTCGATCGGCGCGTAACGAACCTTCCACACGAGACCGCCGACGGGTTGAAGCTTCTCGCGGTCACCAACCAGCTCGCTGCGGTACTCCTGGTAGGGGAAGGCGGGAATCTCCACCACTTTGCCCGAGGGGCCGCGAACGCGGGCGGCGACGCTGATCTGCTCCGGATCGAATGGGTTGTCGTAGGTGCGCGAGAGGCTGAACGTGACCTCCGTTCTGTTGCAGAGAGGAACCCGCTGTGGGGCGATCGTGATGCCGGTGATGCCCGGGCCGGCGGCGAATGCGCATCCACTGAAGTACATTGCCAGAGCTGCCGCAGCAGCAGCGCATGAGAGGAGGGCGCGACACGACATCATGTGGCTCGCTTCCATTGTTGGTGTCGATCTACGTTGCGTTATCGAGGTTCCTTCATTACCGGAAGGTCGCGTAGGCTTTACTGCGCGCCCAAACGAACTCTGAGACGCGCTCGCGTCTCTCCGGAGCCGCGCTCTGCGCGGCGAACGTCCGGAACAGTGCGGTGCGGCGCGGCCAGGGCCGCCCTTCAGGACCCCGAAGGGCCCTTCAGGGTCCGAGGGGCGCTCCGGAAAGGCGCCCTTGGCGCCTTGCGGCATCAGCGATTTTCCGCTGATGCGAAACACTCGATAGGGTGTTGGTGAGTTCGGCGCGCGCGGCGATCGGCCCTGCCATCTCGCCGCGGCATGCTTGCGGACCACCGGGCAGAGGGGCGCCGCGCCCATGCAGCGAAGCAATGGCGACGAGATGATTCCTGTGCCGACCGATACACTCAGGGGGAAAGCGAGGCGGGCGGCTGTCGCGGTTCTTACGCCCGCGATCATGTTGGTGGCGTGGGCGGGCGCGTCCGCAGCTGGGGGCTCGATGGAACGCTACCACGTCGTCTGGAACACGCCGAGCAAAGATTCCTCTGGTTCGATGCCGCTTGGCAACGGCGATATCGGGCTGAATGTGTGGGTCGAAGAGGGCGGCGACCTGCTCTTCTACATCGGCAAGACGGATGCCTGGAGCGAGAACGCACGTCTGCTGAAGCTTGGGCGCGTGCGCGTCAGGTTGATGCCAAATCCGTTCGCCAAGGGCTTGCCGTTCGTGCAGACGCTGCGTCTCGAGCGCGGTGACATCGCTATTCGCGCCGGCGACGGAAGCCGGGCTATGTCCCTTCGCATCTGGGTGGACGCCAACGCGCCGGTGATTCGCGTCGAGGCGGCCGGGCGCACAGAGTTCCAGATCCAGGTCAGGCTCGAAAGCTGGCGCACCAGAGAGCGAACGCTGAGCGAAGGTGAGCTGTTCAGCGCCTACGGGATGGATGGCGGCCCGGAGCCGGTCACCGTCACGCCGGACACGGTTCTTCCTGCACAAGGCGACCGCATCGTCTGGTTCCACCGGAACGAGGCCTCGATCTGGCCGCTGACGCTGAAGCTACAAGGCATGGAAGGCTGGACGCGGCGGGCGATGGACCCGCTGCTGAATCGCACCTTTGGCGGTGTCATCAAAGGCGATGGCCTGACCAACACCGATGCCGCAACTCTCGAGTCCCGCGAGCCGCAGCAACAGTACGTCGTGTCATGCTGCATCCTCACATCCCAGACAGCGACCGCCGATCGGTGGGTCCGCCAGGCCAAGCAACTGATGACGCGCGTCGAGGCGCAGGATCTAGAAAGGGCCCGGGCCGCGCATGTGAAGTGGTGGCGCGAGTTCTGGAATCGAAGCTGGATTCGTGTCAGCGGCGCGCCTGACGCCGAAACCGTGACGCGCGGCTACATCCTCCAGCGTTTCATCGGCGCCTGCGCGGGCCGCGGCGCATATCCCGTGAAGTTCAACGGCTCGATCTTTACCGTTGACGCCCGCGAGCCGAACGAGAACTATGACGCGGATTATCGCCGCTGGGGCGGGCCGTATTGGTTCCAGAACACGCGCCTGATCTATTGGCCGATGCTGGCGTCGGGCGATTTCGAGATGATGCAGCCGCTGTTTCGCATGTACCTCGACGCGCTGCCGCTGGCCGAAGAGCGCACGCGCCTCTACTTTGGGCACGGCGGCGCGTTCTTCCCGGAGACGATGTACTTCTGGGGCTCCTACGCGAACAGCAACTACGGCTGGAATCGCCAGGGCAAATCCGTCTCGCAGGTGGACAACACGTTCATCCGGTGGTACTACTCGTGCGCGCTCGAGTTATTGGCGATCGCGTTGGATTATCACGCGTTCGCGCGAGATCGCGAGTTCGCCGGGCGCACGCTGCTGCCATTGGCTGATGCGGTGGTAACGTTCTACGACGAGCATTATCCGCGCAACGGCCGAGGGAGGATGGTACTCAAGCCCGCGCAATCGCTGGAGACATGGCCGAACGTCGTCGACCCGTTGCCTGACGTCGCCGGGCTGCGGTTTGTGCTGCAGGGGCTTAACGCTCTGCCGAGCGACCTCGTCAGTCAGCGACAGCGCGAGCATTGGAGCCGCCTTCTGCGCGAGTTGCCGGCGATCCCGACCCGCGTGACGGACGGCCAGACGCTGCTGGCGCCAGCCGCCGAGATCCTCGCCCCCAACCAGAACTCCGAGAACCCGGAGCTCTACGCCATATTTCCCTACCGGCTCTATGGGGTCGACAAGCCGGGCCTGGAGATCGCCCGCGCGACATTCGCGGCTCGCCGGTTCAAGGGCAATGCGGGCTGGCAGCAGGATGACACGCAGGCGGCATTCCTGGGGCTTGCCGCCGAGGCGCGGCAGCGGATTGCTGCTCGCTTCGCGAGCGCCAACCCCGGCAGCCGATTCCCGGCGTTCTGGGGCCCGAACTTCGACTGGATCCCGGACCAGGACCACGGCTGCAACGGCCTGATGGGGCTTCAGACCATGCTGCTGCAGTGGGATGGCTCGAGGGTGCTCCTCTTTCCCGCCTGGCCCAAGGAATGGGAGGTCGAGTTCAAGCTCCACGCGCCGATGAAGACGACGGTTGAAGGGGTCTACCGGGCGGGCAGGGTCGAGCGCCTCAGCGTCACGCCGATCGGGCGTGCGGATGATGTGACTGTGTTCGAACCGCAGTGAGGGCGGTGCTTCGGGGAGCGCTAGTGCCTGCCGGGTACCGGGAAATCCGGCGAATCGGTGCGCGCCTGAGCCATGATATCCGCGATTCGCGCCACGATCTCGGGGTGCTCGGGCGCGACGTTGCGCCCCTCAGCGAGGTCATGTGCGAGATCGTAGAGTTCGATGCCGGAGAACGGAGGCCGGCGCACCGCCTTCCAGTCGCCCATCCGGACCGCCTGCTGAAAACCGCCCTCGAAGAACTCCCAGTATAGGTAAGGCGCAGTGCGTTGTCGCTTGCCGAGGAGACCGGGCAGCATGGAGATGCCGTCCAGACCCGCGGGGGGTTGGACGCCCGCGATCTCGGCCGCGGTCGGCAGGAAATCCCAGAAAGACCATGCCTGGTCGCTGACGGCCCCGGCCTTGACGCTTCTTGGCCAGCGCACGATCATGGGTACCCGAATGCCGCCCTCATAGAGATCGCGCTTGATGCCGCGCAGGGGTCCGGAATCATTGAAGAACTCCGGATTGTGGCCGCCCTCGCGGTGGGGCCCATTGTCGCTGGTGAAGAAGATAACCGTATCCTCGTCGATCCCGAGCGTCTTCAGCAACGCCACGATCGTGCCGATGTCGCGATCCATTCGCGTAACCATTGCGGCGAAGCCCTTCTCCACCTGTGGCCACGACTCGCGCGAATAGGGCTTGCTGTCAGGCACCTCCATGCCGTTGCCGGTGTCGCGGCCGAGTTCGTTGTTGGCGTGTGGGATGGTGTACGCGAGGTAGAGGAAGAAGGGACCGTCATGTGCCCGTCGGATGAAATCCATCGCCTCCTGCGTGAACAGATCGTGCGAGTAGGCGCCTTTCTTCCCGGCTGCGTTTTCCGCTATCTCCACGCGCTGTTCGTCGCGCCACAGGTAGTCCGGGTAGTAGTCGTGCGCGTGGCCCTGGTTCAGGTAACCGAACCAGTAGTCGAATCCTTGCCTGGTGGGGATGCCGGTGGTATCCGGCTCGCCGAGGCCCCACTTGCCGACGATCCCCGTCGTATATCCGGCGCTCCTGAGCACTTCGGCGACCGTGACGTCCTCGGGCAAGAGCGGCACGCGCGCGTTGCCGCGGATCCGGGCATGACCGGTATGGAAGCCGGTCATGAGCGCGCAGCGCGACGGCGCGCAGACCGTGCTGCCGGCATAGCATTGGGTGAAGCGCACACCCTCCGACGCCAGCCGATCCAGCTCCGGCGTCTTGATGCGCTTTTGCCCATAGCAGCCGACATCGCCGTAACCCAGATCGTCGGCCAGGATGAAGATGATGTTGGGTTGCCGTGTCACAGTCTTGCCTCTTTCCAACGCGCTGAAGGCGCGCGGATGCCCCGCGCCCATCGCAGCCAGCGCGCCGGCCCCGAGATCGCGCAGGAAAGCGCGCCGGGTCGTGCGTCTTGGGTCAGCACGCATCGCAGTCATCCGTGAGTGGTCCCATCATGGTAATGGAGGTCAGCCGTACGCTCGCCGCCTACCCGGAGCCCACGGCAGGTTTTCCGCGCAGCGCCGCACTTCGTCTTTTGCCTGTGGGCGGTACAACCGCGACGGGCAGGAAATCATCTCCTGCCCGCCGCTCAAAGCGAACGCCTCGGCCCGCCTCCGTGACATACGGAGAGCGGAATGCTAGAACGCCATGTCGAATGCGAGCGATAGGTTGTTGGACTTGAGATCGGCGCCGCTGACCGCACCGTGATCGGTCTTCTGCTGCGAGTATTCGAGCGCGACCGCGATGTGATCCATCAGGTATTGACGCGCGCCGATCGTCCACCGCGCGATGTCCTGGTTCTGCTCGGATGGGGTGTTGACCAGATCGTACCGCGCGAAGGCAACGGCGGTCTGGCAGAGCGCGTGATCCACCTCTACCAACATGCCGTTCCAATCGTAGTCACGGGCGGTGCCGAAGACGTTGAGGCGGCTGTCGGCGGTTCCTTGGGCGTATTGCGCCAGGACCGTGGTTGGCCCGAAGACGAGACTGGTGTCAACCGCCCACTGTGTCCAGTCCTCTTTGTCACCGGTGAGCGCCGCGCGCGCCTTCCCCGTCAGAGCCTGCGCACCGATCCGATAGCCGCTGCTCGGGCCGTCGCCGCAGAACGACTTGGACGCCCGCACATAGAAGGTGTTGGGTGAGTCGTTGTCCTCAAGGCTATCCGAGCCGTCAACAGAGCCGCCCGCGAAGCGCCATCCCTGCCCAACTCGCGCGACCAGCTCCAGCCCGGTCTGTGTCTGCGCTAACGGCATCGCGATCACACCGGGGAAGTCGAGGATCTCGTACGGCGCGCGGGTGTAGGTGCGGAGGCCGCTGATGGGGACGTAGGCCGGCTCGAACCGCCCCACCCGCAGGTTGCCCATCCAGCGCGGCTTGCGCATGATCAGGACGACATTGCCCTGCTCCAGCCGCGCATCCTGGGGCGCCACCCCGCGGCTGCCGTCGATCTTCGGCAGATAGGCGAGGAAGAAGCCCGCACTGGGGCTCATGACGCCCCCCGCGAACAGGTCGAGCCCGTCTATCTGTAACTGGTTGAGATCGTTGTTGACCGGCGAGGCCGGGTTGTCCACGTCGTTGTTGAAGTACCCGATCGTGGTGCGAGCGGAGATCGGCGGCACGCCCGCGTCCATGACATCTGGGTCCTGCGCCTCCTTGCCCATGATGTGGTAACCGTTGTCGCGGAAGCGCTCGCCGAAATCGTTCAACCGCGGGAACTGGACGTGGCACATCGTGCAGTTGAAGCCGTACTTGCGGGCGAAAGCCGGTATCGCCCAGCCGGCGGTCGGCCAGGCGGCAAGTACAGTAGCAATCACGGCAATCCATGCCAGATAGCGGATGCTTCTCATCCCGATCCTCCTTTCTTCCACATGGCGGGCGCCGCCGCTCACTTTGGTAGTTCCGGAGTCTGCACGGCGGGCACGGTGCCTGTCAGCGCCTCCATGAAGGCGACCAGATCCTGCTTTTCCTGCCGCGTCAGACCTACGCGCAGAATGAGCGGATCGAGATTCCGGTTGGGGATGCCGCCGCGATCATAGAACCCGACGACATCCATCAGCGTCTCTTCCGATCCGTCGTGCAGATACGGATAGGTGAGGGCGACGTTGCGCAGCCCGGGCGTCTTGAACTTCCCCCAGTCGGCTGGATCGTTGGTGATCTTGGCGCGGCCGATGTCGGGGTCGGGCTTGTTCATGCCGACGCCGAGATTGTGAAAAGACTGGTCCGAGAAGGTGGGCCCGCTGTGGCAGGTGACGCAATGGCCCTTGCCGTTGAAGATGCGCATGCCGCGGATGGCGGAGCGGCTCATTGCCTTGCGATCACCGGCGATGTAGCGATCGTACGGCGAAGACGCCGAGATGATCGTTCGCTCAAACGAGGCGATGGCTTTCGCGATGCCGTCGGTGGTGACGTCGGTGCCGAAGACACTGCGGAATCGCCGCGCATACCCGGGAATGGCATTCAGCTTTCTGACCACGTTCTCGAGGGTTTCGCCCATCTCGATCGGGTTGTGAATCGGCCCGAGCGCTTGCTCCTCGAGCGATGGCGCGCGGCCATCCCAGAACTGGTACTTCATGTATGCCGCATCAATAATCGTGCCCGAGTTGCGTCCGCCGACCTGCCCGCCGATCCCGGTATCGGTCGGATGGTGATTGGCCCAGCCCGTCTTCGGGTCATGGCATGTCGCGCAGCTGATCGTATTGTCCGCTGACAGGCGCGCGTCGAAGTAAAGCTGTTGGCCCAGGCGAATCTTCGCGTCTGTCTGAGGATTGTTAGGCGGCGGCACGAGAGGGGGGAGCGGGCCGTTGGAGAACATTCCTCCCAGGGCCGGCGGCAGGACGGCTGCGACGAGAATCGCCACCGTCGCCGCAATGACAAGTCCGCTTTTCACCTGCACACCTCCTGCCTCACTTGATTGGTGCGGCTGGATTATACTGTCCAACGAGGCGCCTGTAAACAACAGAAATCGCCCATTTGAACCCCCGGAGGGCGCCTGGCCGCTAAGCGGCAGCCAGACGTGCGCCAGTCGCGACGGCAGGAGCGCCGCACATGCCTCGCCGAAGTCTGGCGGATGACGCGATAGCATCGTTTCGGCACTGTCGCCGCCGGTGTCGGACGAGTCGACAAAACGCCGACCTGGGTGATTGACTGAGTGATCGGGGCTGATCAACTGAAAGGGGCTTAACGTGCTCATCGACGTTCACACGCATCTCGGCAGGTGGGGCTTTCGTAAGGAGCCCGACATGACGGAAGACGAGCTGCTGCAGCGGATGGACGAACTCGGCATAGACAAGGCCGTCATCCTCCCGCTCGGGATGACGCCCGAGTGCTTCATGCTGCCGTTCGATACCGAGGACGTGCTCGCGGTTCGCCACCGGCATCCCGACCGCATCATCCCGTTCTGCAACCTCGACCCTCGCAGCGGCCATTCACCTGAGGCCGACTTCACGTGGGTCTTTGAGGAGTGGCGAGACGCTGGCTGCAAAGGGCTCGGCGAGCTGACCGCCAACCTGCCGTTCGACGATCCGATGTGCCTGAACCTCTACTGTCAGTGCGGGCGCGTGGGCTTCCCGGTGCTGTTCCATCTGGCGGTGCAGGTCGCCTACGGCCTGTACGGGGTGGCGGATGAGATGGGCCTGCCCCGCCTCGAGAAGACGTTGCGGGAATGCCCGGAAACCATCTTTATCGGTCACGCAATGGCATTCTGGGCCGAGATCGCGTCGAACGTTGACGAAGGCACGCGCGGCGGCTATCCGCCCGGGCCTGTCGCTGGGCCGGGCAGGACTCCACACCTCCTGAAGCAGTACCCCAATATCTACGGCGATCTGTCCGCCGGCAGTGGTTTCAATGCGATTAGCCGCGACCCGGAATTCGGTTATCGTTTTCTCGAGGAGTGCCAGGACAAACTGCTTTTCGGCACCGACATCTGCCACGTCAACCAGGAGGTCGAGATCGTGCCGTGGCTGAACGACGCTGTCGTCGGCGGCAAGATCTCAAAGGCATGCTACGAGAAGATCGCGCACCTGAACGCGGAGAAGCTGGGGATCAAGTGATGCCGGCCGCGTACGTGGTTCTGAGACGGATCACCGGATGATTGACATACACACCCATCTGGGCCGGAGCGCGCAGCGTGGTGAGGCGCCGGTGGATGAGAACGAGCTGCTGCGGCGGATGGACGAACTCGGCATCGAGAAGGCGGTCATCCTCGCCCGCGGCATCAGCCCGGAGTGCTCCTTCTTCCATTTCACCAATGAAGACGTGATCGCGGCCTACCGCCGCCACCCGGACCGCTTCATCCCGTTCTGCAAGCTTGATCCCCGCAACGGGACGAACTCGCCCGACACCGACTTTTCGTGGGTGCCGGAGGAGTATCGGGCTGGCGGGTGCAGGGGGGTAGGGGAGGTCAGCGCGCAGCTCTACCTGGACGACCCGCGATGCGTCAACTTCTTCCGCCAGTGCGGCGACGCGGCGCTGCCCGTGCTCTTCCACCTCGTTCCGCGGATTGGCTACGGCCTGTACGGCCTAGCGGACGACCGCGGCCTGCCTCGCCTCGAGAAGGTGCTGCAGCTACTGCCGGGCACGACGTTTGTCGGCCACGCCATGGCGTTCTGGTCTGAGATCTCGGCTCAGGTTGACGAGGACACACGGGGCAGTTATCCGGCTGGGCCGGTACCGGCGGCCGGGAGAGTGCCAGAGCTTCTGACGCAATACCCGAATCTGTACGGCGACCTCTCCGCCGGCAGCGGCTTCAACGCCATCAGCCGCGACCCCGAGTTCGGCTACCGCTTCCTCGAGGATTGCCAGGACAAGCTGCTCTTCGGCACCGACATCTGCCACGTCAACCAGGACGTGCCCATCGTTCCGTGGTTGAATGAGGCGCGCAGCGACGGGACGTAGAACTATGAGTGCTCATCCCCCTTAGAGACGGCGTCGGGATCGAGCAGGTCAACACCCTGGTGCAGTTACCAGGGACAAACAAGGCTCCTCGATCGCGTCCTCGAGCGACCCCGGTAGGGGATCCTTCGCGAGCGCTCAGAGCCTGCCCTGAGTGAAACGAAGGGATGACGGCGCCGGCAATGACCGATTTTGAGGCTCGTATGATACACCCGCGGCACACAGGCTGAGATAGCTATGAATGCAGGGCACGGGCAACATGATGGTCACTTGTCGTCAACTCATCAATGAGGGCTTCGTCGAGATCTCCTTCGACCGCAGTGAGCCGATCTACAGCGCGTGTGCGTCCTTCTCGCTGGATGGCGGGGCGACCTATACGCCATGCGCCCTGTACCCTGACAAGGATCCCGAGGCACTGCTTACGTACACCGTATGGGAATGGGATGATGCCTGCCGCTTCGGCAACGTGCG
>Ga0315282_10002101_pt1 | contig 37101 bp, 36 predicted proteins | sample YL17G07_20_MG_FD_203693 | JGI IMG/M metagenome (GOLD analysis project Ga0315282, IMG submission 203693) | Sediment microbial communities from Yellowstone Lake, YNP, Wyoming, USA - YL17G07_20 | ecosystem: Environmental > Aquatic > Freshwater > Lake > Sediment | place: USA: Wyoming | collected... | reverse complement strand
ATCCAGACGATCAAGAAGAGGGCCTGCGGCTTCCGAAACCGCGAGCACTTCAAGATCGCCATCTATTTTCATTGCGGGGGCCTAAACCTCCTGCCTGCTACCCACAAGAATGTCGGATGAGCCATAAATGATAAAGCTAGGTTTTTTATTTGGGGTGATCGATGACAAACAATGCTGTCATGATTTCTTGTCCGGCGACGCTCATCCTCTGAATCGCGGAGTGGTGCCGTGCTGAAACTGACCGGGCTCAAAAAATTCTATCAGATGGGGGAGACGACGGTTCGCGCCCTGAACGGCGTCGACCTTCACATCCGGAAAAACGAGTTCGTGGCCATCATGGGGGCGTCCGGCTCCGGAAAATCGACGCTGATGAACATCCTGGGATGCCTGGACAAGCCGACGGAAGGCTCCTATCTCCTCAACGGGAAAGAGGTCAGCCGCCTCGACGACGACGAGCTGTCTTACACGCGGAACAAGCATCTGGGGTTTGTCTTCCAGAATTTCAATCTGCTGCCGCGGTACTCGGCCCTGAAAAACACCTATCTGCCGTTGAAATATGCCTCCCCGCGCCCCGAGGACGGCATGGAAAAGGCCGCCCGTCTGCTGGAATTGACCGGACTGGCCGGGCGCCTGCACCACCGGCCCGCCCAGCTTTCGGGCGGCGAATGCCAGCGGGTGGCCATGGCCAGGGCCCTGATCAACGACCCGGACATCATCCTGGCCGATGAGCCGACGGGCAACCTGGATTCCGTGATGGCCCACGAAATCATGGCCCTCATAAAGCAGCTTCACAAGAGCGGTCAGACCATTGTCATGGTCACCCACGAAAAGGATATCGCCGCCTTCTCCGACCGCATCATCACCCTGAAGGACGGGAGGATCATCAATGATTCTTCGCCTGCCTAGGTTCCGGAGCGGTTCCCGGGGGCGAGGCGCCGCGGGGGCGGCGGCTCTGGGGATTCTTTTCTTCTCCCTGATGGCCGGGAAGACCGGGGCCTCGCCCGGCGAAAACACCTCGCGGGTGACCAGAGGCGACTTCAGGCCCGTTCTCGTCCTGACCGGGAGCATGAAAGCCCTGCAATCCGAGGAGTTCAAGGTCCCGGTCACGGATACCTGGCGGCTCCAGATCAAGTGGATGGTCAAGGAAGGCGATTCCGTAAGGCCCGGCGATCCCGTGGTCAGGTTTGATACCGCTAACCTGGACTCGGATGTCGAGACGGGCCAGGATTCCCTGCGCACGAAGCTCGAGGAGAAGGCCCAGAAGGAAGCCGATTATCGCCATCAGAAATTTGAATTGGACGTGGAAGTCAAGACAGCCGATAACGATGCCAAGCTGAAAGGAATCGACGCCTCCGTCCCCCCGGGCATCGAATCCCGGTACGAATACGACCGCAAGCAGTTGGAAAAAAAGAGGAGCGATTACACCCTCGAGAACGCGAAGACGAAAAGGGTCGTCAAGCTTATGGAGGCCGAGACCCAGATCATGACCCTGGAGATCGAGGTCAAGGAGCTCCGGGCCAGGCTGGAAAAGCTCCAGGCCACCTTGAGGAGCATGACCCTCTCCGCCCACACGTCCGGCGCGGTGGTCTATGACGTCGAGGAATGGAGCGGCCGGAAGGTCCAGGTGGGCGACACCGTCTATTCCACGCGCATCGTGGCCCTGATCCCCGACCTGTCTTCACTTCAGGTGCAGGCCTGGGTCAGCGAGACCCACATCCAGCAGCTCCGGATCGGGCAGGAGGCCGATGTCTATCTGGACGCCTATCCCGACAAGCGATACAAGGGCCTGGTCAAGGAAGTCTCCAAGAGCGCCGAGGCCGTCCGGCGCTGGGGCCAGGGGCATTACTTCAAGGTCGACATCGGCTTGGACAGGCTGGACCCGGAGATCATGAAGCCGGGCATGAGCGTGAAATGCGACATCTTCGGTTCGCCCGTCAAGGACGCCCTGCTCGTGCCGCTGGAGATGACTTCCTTCGACGGGCAATCCTTCTGGATCAGGCCAGACGCCCACGAGCCCATGAAAATCACCCCCCTGGGATTCAACGAATTCGTGCTGGCCGCGAGCGCCGACCAAAATCCCGGCCTCAAGGCGGGCCTGGCGCTGCGGCCCGTCGGCAGCCTGAAATCGGGCAAGGAGACGGAGAGCCGTGAGAAGAAATAGATGGGCCGCGGCGGCCCTGCTCGCCATCGCGTTCGCGTTCGCCGCGATCCTGTCCGTCGGGGCCTGCTCCCGGTCCGGGGCGAGGCTGCGGGTTGTCAAGGTCGTCCGGGCGCCGTTCGACCTCAAGATCCATGCCACGGGGCAGCTCCAGTCCGCGGCGTCCTTCTACGTCGGGTGTCCGTCCGTCGAGCGGATGTGGCGATACACGATTTCGTTCATGGCGCCGGAGGGGCGGCCGGTCAAGGCCGGCGACCTCATCCTCTCGTTCGATCCCAGGGAGCTCATGCAGAGGCTTCAGCTCAAGCAATCGGAGCTGGACACGGGAGTGAAGGAGCTCGAGCGGATCCGGCTGCAGGAACAGCAGAGCCTGGAAGACTACCTGCTCCAGGCCGAGGAGGCCAAGGTCACGCAGCAGAAGGCCAAGCAAAAGGCTGACTATCCCGAGGGTCTCATCGCCTCCAACGATCTCGAGAAGAGGAAGATGGAGCTCGAACTGGCCAACCTCCAGCAGCAATTGTCCGAAAGCCGCGTGGCGAACCAGACCTCGGGGATGAAGACCCGGATTCACGTGCAGGAATCCAAGGTCAGGGTGCTTCAGGAAGAGGTCGACCGGCTGGAACGGGACGTCCAGAAGCTTAACACCACGGCGCCCAGGGCGGGCATGATGGTCTATGCGCCCGACTGGGACGGCAAGAAGAAGGCCGTGGGGGACACCTGCTGGATGGGCGAGAATATCATCGAGCTGCCCGATCTCACTCACATGCAGATGAAGGCGGTCATTCTCGAATCCCAGGCCGGCCGCGTCGAGACCGGCCAGAAAGCCGAGGTCCGGCTCGATGCCAACCCCGACCGCGTCTTCAAGGGGACGATCATCTCCCTGGGCAGGATCTTCCGGGTCAAGTCAGACTCCCAGCCGGCCATCGTCTTCGACGCCGTCATCGATCTGACCGAGTCCGATCCCGAGACGATGCGGCCGGGCATGGCCGCCGGCGTCGACATCACCATCTCGTCCAAGGGCAAGGTCCTCCAGGTCGCGGAGGAGGCGCTCGTCTACGGCGAAAAGGGGATCTCGGTGCGGAAGAAGGCCCTCTTGTCCGAGACCCTGACGCCCGTGAAGATCGGCGCCCACTCGGCCGGCATGGTCGAGATCCTGAGCGGGCTCTCGGAAAACGACGCCGTCGTGATCCGGGCCAAGACCAAGGAGGCGGGACGATGAGAATGAAAAGGCTGGCCGCCGCGCTGGCGGCGATCGCGCTCGTGGCCGCCGCCTGCGGCCGGGCGGGCGGCCCGGCCGTCGCCGATCTGAAGGTCCGCAAGGGAACCTTCCAGATCGTCCTCCCCGCGTTCGGCGAGCTGCAGGCGGCCAAGTCGACGGCGATCATCGTTTCCCCGGAGAGCCGCTACGCCGTCCAGACCGTTGCCTGGATGGCGCCGGAGTACACGATGGTCAAGAGCGGCGACGTCGTCATCCGGCTGGCGAGCACGGAGCTGAGCGAGCTCCTGCGGACCGAGCAAGCCGAGATGGCCAAGCTCGACCTCGAAATCGCCCAGAAGCAGAAGGATCTCGCGAAGGAGAAGAGCGACCTCGGCAACGAGATCTCCGTCACGGCCATCCAGCGGGAGCTCGCGGACGTCTACGCCGCCCGGGACGAAACGATCTTCTCGCGGAACGAGATCATCTCGGACGCCATCGACCTCAACTATCAGAACATCCGGGAAAAGCATTTCCAGGAGAAACGGAGCCAGCTCGAAAAGCGCATCACCGCGGAACTCGAGCTCCTCCAATCCAAGGCCCGGACGCACCAGGTGAAAATCAAGCAGTTTCAGGACCAGCTGAACAGCCTGGACATCAAGGCGCCGCACGACGGCATGTTCATCATCGAGAAAAGATGGAACGGCGAGAAATTCCGCGTCGGCATGAACGTCTACGGCGGCCTGAAGCTGGGGGCCCTGCCCGACCTGTCCGCCATGGAGGCCAAGGTCTTCGTCCTGGAATCCGAGGCCTCGGGCCTCAAGGAGAGCCTGCCGGTCACGTTGAGCCTCGACTACGATCCGGGGCGGTCCTACGCCGGCAAGATCGCGGCCATCGACACGATCGCCAAGCCGCTCAGCGAGGACACGCCCCTGAAGTACTTCGAGACGAGGGTCAGCCTCGACGCCACGGACCCCCGGCTGATGAAGCCGGGCGTCCAGGTCAAGGCGTCCATCTTCGTGGAAAGGAAGACCGACGTCATCGCCGTGCCCAACCAGGCCTTGGTCTTCGAGCAGGGCAAGGCGTTCCTGCAGGTGAGGAATTCCTCGCGGATCCAGAAGCGGCCGGTCGAGATCGGCGCGAGGAGCCTAACCCTCACGGTCATCGTCAAGGGCCTGGCCGAGGGCGAGAAGATCCTCCTCGGCGGGGCGAAAGGGACGCGGGAGAACGGACTCTCATGAAAATGAAAAAACCGGACTTTGAAATCGCGGAATCCATCGAGTCCCTTCTCCACCACAAGCTGAGGACTCTGCTGACCCTGTTGGGGATGATCTTCGGCGTGGGGGCGGTCATCGCCATGCTGAGCATAGGCAAGGGGGCGGAGAAGGAGGCCTTGCGCCTCATCGACAGCATGGGCCTGCGCAACATCATCGTCAAGGCGAAGAGTTTCGAGGAAAGCAAGCTCAAGGAGATCCGGGAGAATTCCCCGGGGCTCACCCTGCAGGACCTCAACGCCGCCCGGGAAACGCTGCCCTTCCTGAGCACCTACAGCGCCACGAAGCAGGTCAAGACCTATTCCGTCTTCAGCCGCGCCGGGGAGAGCGACGCCGAGGTTTGGGGTGTGACCCCGACCCACGTGGACATGGCCAACCTGATCATGAGCGAGGGGCGCTTCCTGCTCCCGTTCGACGACCAGACCTACGCCCATGTCTGCGTCATCGGCTCGCGCGTCGCCCAGGTCCTGTTTCCGGGCGAAGCCCCCCTGGGCAAGCACGTCAAGATCAACCACGTCTGGATGACCGTCGTCGGGGTGCTCAAGGACAAGAACCTCATCAAGGACGAGTTCCAGGGGATCACGCTGAAGGGCGAGCAGAACAACATCTACGTCCCGCTCCAGACGGCGCAGAAGATGTTCCGCTTCGGGGCCTACGAGTCCGAGATCGACGAATTCCGGGTCCAGCTCAAGCCGGACGTCCCGAGCGGCGAGGCCGCGGCGACGCTGTCTTACCTCATGAAACGCCGGCACAAAGAGATCGACGACTACGAGATGATCGTGCCCGAGGCGCTCCTCGAACAGCAGCGCAAAACCCAGAACATCTTCACCATCGTCATGGCCTGCATCGCCGGGATTTCCCTGCTCGTCGGCGGGATCGGCATCATGAACATCATGCTGGCCACGGTACTCGAGCGGACGAGGGAGATCGGACTGCGCCGGGCCCTGGGGGCGAAGCAGATCGACATCCGACGACAGTTCATCGCCGAAACGGTCTCCATCTCCTCGATCGGCGGCGTCGCCGGCATCTTATTCGGCTTCGCCCTGTCCCTGGCCATCGGCGCCGTCACCGGCTGGGCCGTCGGCTGGACGATCACTTCCATCCTCCTGTCGTTCTTCGTCTGCACCGTCATCGGCCTGGCCTCGGGCATTTATCCCGCCCTCCAGGCGTCGCGCCTGGATCCCATCGAGGCGCTCCGGCACGACTGAGCGTTTCCTCCCGCCTCCCGTGTCAACCGGCACGCCCGGTCGGGAGACGGGGCCCGCTCGCCCTCTCCCGACACCCTCCGGGGCTTTTTTCCGCAGTTTTAACCGGAATTTGAGCCTTCCTTAATTCCTCCTTAACCGTTCCCTTCTATCCTGAATGCGAATCATCGGGTTCCCTCCCGGGAGAGCCAAGCACGGAGAGGTCCAGGTGCACCGGATCTTGGCAGGACATCAAGGAATGAGAAAGGAGACAAGAAGCATGGGCAAGAAACACAATCTGATTCGGGCGCTCGTTTTCGGCGCGCTGGCTCTGACCGCGGCCGGGCTCATGGCCCAGACCGCGTCGACCCCCACCCAGACGTTCAACGCGGCCGTCTATTTGGATTACAGGTACTATCTCAGCAACGCCGGCCCCGTGACCCTGAAGCCGACCGATCCGACGACGGCCTACCTCAGCAACCAGTTCGTCTTCCGCCGGGCATATTTCACCTACGAAAACAAGATCAGCGACAACCTGAAATTCCGCTTCCGCCTGGACGCCGACAACACGGCCAACGTCACGGGCGTTTCCGTGAGCGGAACGACGGTAACCACGAAGACCGACGACAAGCTGCGGCCGTTCATCAAGCACCTCTATTTCGAATGGTCCAACTTCCTGGTCAAGGACCTGACCCTCCGGGTCGGCATGATCGAGACCCTGACCTTCAAGCTGTCCGAGGAGCGGTGGGGCTACCGGAGCGTCGCCAAGACGATCGTCGACGGATACAAGGACATCACGGGGACGGACATCAAGTCGACCAGCGCCGACATCGGCGTGAGCCTCGGCACCTCCCTGAGCAAATACGTCCGGCTCAACGGCATGGTCTCGAACGGCGCAGCCTACAGCCACGCGGAGAACGACCAGTACAAGAAGTTCAGCGCCAATGTCCAAATCATCCCCGTCGCCGGCTTCTCCGTCGTCGGCTACGCGGACTATGAGCGCCTGCTGCCGAAGACGGCCTATCCCGCCGAGACGAAGCCCGCCGCCGCGACGTATAAAGTCGACGCCCTCTTCGATAAGGTCAAGAGTCTGACGCTCGGCGGAGAGTGGTTCGTCTACAAGAACGACCTCTATCAGACAGCGTCGTACGTGAAATACGACGCCTCCGGCTGGTCGATCTTCGGCCGGTACACCCTGGTCCAGGACAAGCTCAACGCCTTCGCCCGTTACGACAGCTACGTCCCCAACAGCGAAAACAGGGCGAAAGACATGAGCCTGGCCATCTTCGGCCTCGACTGGGCGCCCATCCACTCCAGCCTGAGGATTCAGCCGAACATCTGGGTCTACAGCTACGACGACGGCACGCAGTACAAGCCGACGGCCGCCTCGAACAGCGACATCGCCTTCAACCTGACCTTCTTCCTCTCGTTCTGAGGACGGCCGGAACGGGCGAAAAGACAATCCCTGAAAAGGAGAAACGATATGAAAAAGACACTGATCACGGCCCTGGCGATCATCGGCCTCGGTGCGGTCTTCGCGACGGCCGCCCCGGCCCGCAAGATGATCCAGATCAAGGGCTCCGACACCATGGTCAACCTCGTCCAGATCCTGGCCGAGGAATACATGTCCCGGAATCCGAGCGCGGCCCTGGCCGTCATCGGCGGCGGCTCCGGCACGGGCGTCACCGGTCTGATCAACAAGACCTGCGACATCGCCAATCACTCCCGCGAATGGAAGCCGAAGGAGATCGAGCAGGCCTGGGAAAAGGGCGTCAGCCCGCGCTTCTTCGTCATCGCCGTCGACGGCCTGAGCATCATCGTCAATGACAAGAACCCCCTCGGGAAGCTGACCATGGCCCAGGTCGGCGCCCTCTACCGCGGCGAGATCAGGAACTGGAAGATGCTCGGCGGGCCCGACAAGGCCGTCTCCCTCTATGGGCGGCAGTCCAACTCCGGTACCTACACCTTCATGCAGGAGCACGTCCTCGGCAACAAGAACTACTCGACGGACATGAAGGAGATGAACGGCAACGCCCAGATCATCGAGAGCGTCCTCCAGGACGAGGGCGCGGTCGGCTACGTCGGCGTCGGATATCTCTACGACAAGGACGGCAAGATCCGTTCGGGGCTCAAGATCCTGAACATCTCCAAGGAGCCGAACGGCCAGGCCTATTCGCCCCTGGACAAGGAAGCCGTCGACACGAAGAAATATCCCGTCGCCCGGCCCCTCTACCAGGCCGTCAGCGGCAAGCCGAGCGGCGAGATCGCCAGATTCCTGGCCTGGGAAACGGGCCCGGAAGGGCAGAAGATCGTCGAGCGCGAAGGTTTCTACACCATCGGCGGCGATTATCAGGCCCAGAACGAGAAGAACTTCAAGTGATCGAGTCTTTTCCCGAATAGTCGGACAAGCACGAACGCCGGACAGGCCCTGGTCGCGAAATGACAAAGCACAAACGGTCCCGAATCAAAGAGTCCGCGATCAGGGCCTTTTTCTTTTCCTCCGGAGTCCTGGCCGTTCTCGTCCTGGTCGGCATCTTCGTCACGCTCCTGGCCACCGCCGTGCCCGCGTTCAAGGAGATTCATCTCTCCGAATTCCTGTTCACGAAGAACTGGGACCCCACCTCGCCCGAGCAGGCCGAGTACGGCATCCTGTCGATGATCGTCGGCACGCTGATGGTGACGGCGGGCTCTCTCCTCCTGGCCGTGCCCATCGGCATCGGCGTGGCGGCCTATCTCTCGGACGTCGCGCACTGGCGCGTCCGGGAAATCGTCAAGCCCGTCGTCGAGGTTCTGGCCGGCATCCCGTCCGTCGTCGTCGGCTTCCTGGGGATCGTCCTCTTCGGCCCGGCCATCGCCAGGATCTTCCACACCGGCAACGGCCTGAACGCTATCAACGGCAGCGTCCTTCTGGCGATCATGGCCCTGCCGACCATCATCAGCATCTCGGAGGATTCCCTGAACGCCGTGCCCGCGGCCTACGGGGAGGCCTCGTTGGCCCTCGGGGCCTCGCGCTGGCAGACCCTCGTCCGGGTCAAGATCCCGGCCGCCCTGTCGGGCATCATCGCCGCCTGCATGCTGGGCATGGGGCGGGCCATCGGCGAAACCATGACCGTACTCATGGCCACGGGCAATGCCCGCGCCTTCCCTCACGGTTTCCTGAATTCCGTCCGGACGATGACCGCGGATATCGCCATCGAACTCGGCGAGGTCCCGTATTACACGACCCATTACTACGCGCTCTTCGCCGTCGGGCTGGTCCTGTTCGTCATGACCTTCATCGTCAACGTCATCGCCGACGTCATCCTCCACAGATACCAGGAGCGCGAGCTGTGAAAAGGGCGACGCGGAAGAAGATCGTCCAGGCCGCGGGCTTTTTCCTGCTCCGGGCCTGTCTCCACCTCGTGCTGGCGGTCCTGCTGCTGTTCCTCTACGACATCGGGCGGAAGGGCGGGGGAGCGATCAGCTGGGAGTTCCTGACCCAGGCCCCCCGGAAGGGCATGACGGCCGGCGGGATTTTCCCGGCCATCGTCGGCACGTTCCTCGTCACCCTGACGACGGCCGTCCTGGCCGTGCCGCTTGGCATGTCCGCGGCCATCTATCTCAATGAGTATGCCCGGCAGACCCGGCTGACACGCGTCATCCGCCTTGCCATCCGCAACCTGTCCGGCGTCCCCTCGATCGTCTACGGCCTCTTCGGCGTCATCCTGTTCGTCAACACGATGCGCTTCGGGACGTCGGTCCTGTCGGCAGGGCTGACCCTCGGCCTCATGACCCTGCCCTGGACGATTACGGCCAGCGAGGAGGCCCTCAAGACCGTGCCCAACTCCTACCGCGAGGGCGCCCTGGCCCTCGGCGCGACGAAGTGGCAATCCATCCGGACCAACGTCCTGCCGTACGCCGTCCCCGGCATGCTGACCGGGACCGTGCTCGGGCTGGCCCGGGCGGCGGGGGAGACGGCGCCCATCCTGTTCACCGGGGTGGCCTTTTTCCTGCCCTACCTGCCGAAATCCCCGGGGGACCAGTTCATGGCCCTCCCGTATCATCTCTACATCATGGCCACCCAGCACCATCAGATCCAGCAGGTCCGGCCGCTGGCCTACGGCACGGCCTTGGTCCTGATCGCCCTGGTGCTGGGCATGAACATGACGGCCGTCGTCATCAGGTTCAGGCTGAGAAAGAAACGCCGATGAGCGACAAACCGACATCCGCCAAGATCGAAACCCGCGACCTCGACTTCTATTACGGGACCGCGCGGGCCCTGAAAAAGGTCAGCATCGCCTGTCCCACCAACCGGGTGACGGCCATCATCGGGCCGTCCGGCTGCGGCAAGTCCACCTTCATCCGGACCCTCAACCGGATGAACGATGTCGTCCCCGGCACCCGGCTCGAGGGCCGCATCCTTCTCGACGGCCAGGACATCCATGACCCCGACGTGGACGTCGTCGAGCTGCGACGCCGCGTCGGCATGGTCTTCCAGAGGCCGAACCCCTTTCCCAAGTCGATCTTCGACAACATGGCCTACGGCCTGCGGATCAACGGCGCGAGGAACCGGCGCGAGCTGGAGGAGACGATCGAGAGGAGCCTCCGCGGCGCGGCCCTCTGGGACGAGGTCAAGGACCGCCTGGACGCCAACGCCTTCGCCCTGTCCGGCGGACAGCAGCAGCGGCTGTGCATCGCCCGGGCCCTGGCCGTCGAGCCCGAGGTCATCCTGTTCGACGAGCCCTGTTCGGCCATCGATCCGGTCGCCACGGCCAGGATCGAAGACTTGATTCAAACGCTCAAATCACGCTACACTGTCGTCATCGTGACCCACAACATGCAGCAGGCGGCCCGCGTGTCCGATTTCACGGCCTTCATGATGCTCGGGGAGCTCGTCGAATTCGGCGCGACCGAAAAGGTCTTCACCAACCCGGGAAGCCGGCTGACGGAAGATTACATCACCGGCCGGTTCGGCTGATCGGGACGGCGGCGCGCGAGCGAGGAGGACGCATGTCGAAAATAGAACGGCCCTTCGACGAAGAGCTCAAAACCCTCAAGGAAAAGCTCCTGGAAATGGCCGCCCGGGCCGAGGAGCAGATCGGCCTGGCCGTCCGCGGGCTCAAGGACCGCAAGGAGGAGATGGCCTGCGAGGTCCTCGAGAATGAGAAGATCATGAACCGCCTGGACATCGAGATCGACGAGATGGCCATGCGCCTCCTGGCCCTGCGCCAGCCCATGGCGACGGACCTCCGCTTCATCACCTCGGCCATGAAGATCGGCAGCGACCTGGAGCGGATCGGCGATCTGGCCGTCAATATCGCCGAGCGGACCCTCGAGCTCCTCAAGTTCCCCGAGCTCAAGCCGCTCATCGACATCCCTCGGATGGCGGCCTTGGCCCAGGAGATGGTCCGGGACGTCCTCAACGCCTTCGTCAACGGCGACGCGGACCTGGCCCAGAACGTCTGCAAGAGGGACGACCAGGTCGATCAGCTCAACAACCAGGTCTTCCGGGAGCTCCTGACCTACATGATCGAGGACCCGACGACAATCCACCGGGCCGTGGACCTTATCCTCGTCGGCCGCCATCTGGAGAGGATCGCCGACCACGCCACGAATATCGGCGAGGACGTCATCTACATGGTCAAGGGCCGGACCATCAAGCACCACGTCGAGGAAGGCCGGCTGACGGGGCTCAAGAGCTGCTCCGAGCGGGAAAGCGACTGAAGCCGGAGGCGTCCGGCCGCTAGCTCATTTTCCGGATGCGGACCTCGATCCCTTTCTCTCCCTGGAGGAGCTTGACCAGCCTGGACGTGTCCGTTTCCCCGAAATGATAGGGATAGAGGACGGCCGGCCGGAAGGCCTTGGCGGCGTCGGCGACCATCTCGGGGCTCATGGTGTAGGGGAGGTTCATGGGCAGGAAGGCGACGTCGATATTCTTCAGGGCCTTCATTTCCGGGGTGTTTTCCGTGTCGCCGGCGATATAAATCCGCTTGTCGCCGACGGTGACGACGTAGCCGTTGCCCTCGCCCCTGGGATGATAGGGAGGCCCGTCGGGCCGCCTGTTGACGATGTTGTAGGCGGCGACGGCCTCGATCTTCAAACCCAGGGCCGTGGTCGACTCCCCGTTGCCGAGGATGACGGCGTCCTTGATCTTCCCGGCGCAGGATTTCGCGGCCACGACCTCGGTCTTCGGACCGCGGATCGCGGCCAGGGCCCGGGGATCCATATGGTCGAAGTGCTCGTGTGTGACGAGGACGAGGTCGGCCTTGGGAAGCCGGCCGTAGTCCGCCGTTTGGCCGAAGGGATCGACGTGGATGACTTTGCCGCCGATCTCCATCACCAGGGAGGCGTGGCCGAGGAACGTCAGGACGAGGTTCCCCTGAGAGGTGGGAATGGTGTCCTGCTCGGATTTCCCCAGGGCCACGGCCAGGCCCGCGAAACCCAAACCCAGAACCAAAACGGTCAAGATCATACGGCTCATGGTTTATGCCCTCCGCTCTTCCCTCATTATATCGTGCCGCGGAGGCGGCGGCAAACGCAACAACCGGCGCCGGCGCGCGAGCGCTGTCTTGTCAGGGAAAAACGGGAAGGGACAGGAGCCAGCGGCAGGTCATGATGACGTTCGTCGAGCCGGCGGCGACGAGCAGGGAGGGACCCAGGGGAAAGGAGGAGCCGTGTCTGTAGCGCCGGACGAGCGTCCGGAAGGAATCGGCGACTGTCAGCAAAGACACGGCGAGGACGCTGGCGAGGGCAATCCGGCCGTGCTCCGCGGCGATTCCCATGAGCCAGGCTCCCGGCGTGATCCAGCCAGCGAAGAGGCAGATGAGGGGGAAAAAAAGGAGAGCCGTGACCCAGCGAGTGGCGGCCGTGAGGACGATCCAGGCCGGCGCCGGGCCGACTCGCTTAATCCACGAACATTCATTGTCTTTCATGAGAGATCATGATGGGACGGAGCCGTTAACCGCGGATTAAGAATATGTTTAGAAAGCGTTAATTTTTCGCCGGGAGCGAAAATTTTCCTATAACCCGGATTGCATTTCTTTTATAATAGCCTCCGGCCGGAAAAAACGAAGCGGACCGCAAAATGCCCTCATTGATTGCCGCCCTGGACGACGAAGCCGACATCCTCGAACTGCTCAAGGTCAACCTGAAAAAAGCCGGGTTCCGGTTCGAGGGCTTCACGGAGGCGGAAGGGCTGTACCGCTTTCTCGAGAGGGAAAAGCCGGACCTCCTCCTCCTCGACCTCATGCTCCCCGACATGGACGGCCTCGATGTCTGCCGGAACGTCCGGCGGCAGGAACACCTGGCCGGCGTGCCGATCATCATGGTGACGGCCAGGGACCAGGAGACCGACAAGGTCCTCGGCCTCGAGCTGGGGGCCGACGATTACGTCACCAAGCCTTTTTCGGTCAAGGAGCTTGTCGCCCGCATCCACGCGGTCCTGCGGCGGGGCGCCCCGCCCTCCGAGGCGAGCCCGATCGTCGTGGGGCCGCTTGCCATCGATCCCGGCCGGCACAAGGTGACGGTGGCGGGGGCGGCGGTCGACCTGACGTCCACCGAATTCAGGATCCTGCATTTCCTGGCGTCGCGGCGCGGCCACGTCTTCACCCGGGACCAGATCCTGGATCATCTCTGGGGCAACGAAAAGGCCGTCGTGGACCGAACGATCGATGTCCACATCCGTAATCTCCGGGAGAAGCTGGGCCCGGCGGCGGGCATGATCAAGAATATTCGCGGCGTGGGGTACAAGATCGAAGAATGAAACCATCCCTTTTTGTCAGAACTTTCTGCGGGTATGCGGCCGTTATTCTCCTGCTGGCTGCGGCGGTGGCCCTGTCCGCCCCCGGCCTGATGCGAAGGCATTTCATCCAGGGAGAGGCCGCGGGACTGGAACGTCTCGGCGTGCTTCTCGAAGACCGTGTCCTGCCCTCTCTCGCGGCGGGAGGGAAGGACGACCTCGAGGCCTTCGTCCAAGCCGTCGGCAAAAGGACGGCGACGCGGATCACCGTGATCGACCCCGAGGGACGGGTCCTGGCCGACTCCGAGAAGGAACCCGGGGACATGGAAAATCATCTCTATCGGCCGGAGATTTTCGAAGCCATCCAGGGCCGGAAGCAGATGTCCGTCCGCCACAGCTCGACACTCAACCGGGACATGATGTATATGAGCCTGCCTCTCGTATCGGAGGGGAAGGTCGCCGGCGTTCTCCGGTTGAGCCTGTACATGAAGGACCTGGACCTGCTTTTCGACCGCCTCCGGAGCGACCTCCTCAAGACGCTCGGCCTGGCCGTCTTTCTGGCCCTGGTCCTGGCCTTCTTTTTCAGCCGGAGCATCACCCGGCCGGTCATGGATTTCGTCGAGGCCTCGGCCAGGGTGGCGGGGGGGGACTTCGACGTCAAGGTGTCGATGAGGCACCGGGGCAAGGAGTTCAGGATACTCGCCGCGAGCTTCAACACGATGACCGAGGAGCTCAAAAGCCACTTCCTGGAGGCTCGCTCAAAGACGGAAGAGCTGGACAGCGTCCTCGCCTCCATGCGGGAGGGGCTTTGCGTCGTCGACGGCGAGTCCCGGATCGTTCTCAGCAACGCGAGCTTCCGCCGCATCGTCGGGAACGACAAGCCGGAGGGCAAGGCCTACTGGGAGGTCGTCCGCAGCTCGAAGTTCGCCGAGATCATCAAGAGGGCGGGCGCGGCCCGGGCCGGCGTCACCGAGGAGGTGAGCCTGGCCGACCGCGTCTATGTCTGCAGCGTTTCGTACCTCGCCTCGCGCGAGGGCATGGTCGTGACGCTCCACGACATGACCGAGTTCAAGAACCTCGAGAAGATCAAGAAGGACTTCGTCATCAACGTCTCCCACGAGCTCAAGACGCCCCTGACGGCCATCAAGGGCTTCGTCGAGACCATGGAGCCCGAGGCCGGCCCGGAAAGCCGCTCGTACCTCGAGATCATCAAGAGGAACACGGATCGCCTCATCGCCATCGTCGGCGACCTGCTCGTCCTGTCCGAGCTCGAGGAGAAGGGAAGCCGGCTCAGGAAGGAGAAAACCGACCTCCGCGTCGTGGCCGGGAACATCATCCGCATCTTCGAAAAGCAGGCCCGCGAGAAGGGTCTGACGCTGGCGCTGGAGGCGGACCGGGACCTGCCGCCGGTTACGGCCGATCCGTACGAGATGGAGCGCCTCCTCCTCAACCTCGTGGACAACGCCATCAAGTACACGGACAAGGGAAGAGTGACCGTGCGTCTGGCCGCCGGGAAAGACCTCTTCACCATCGAGGTCGCGGACACGGGGATCGGCATCGATGCCGACGATATCCCCCACATCTTCGAAAGGTTCTACGTCGTCGACCCGTCGCGATCCAGGAAGTCCGGCGGGACGGGCCTCGGCTTGTCCATCGCCAAGCACATCGTCCTGGCCCACCAGGGAATGATCGCCGTCAAAAGCCGGATCGGGGAGGGGACGACGTTCACGGTCACGCTCCCCGTCTCCTGAGACCGCAGGTCCGATCCGTTTCCTCCGGATTCTGCCTCCCGCCGATCAGCGCCGCCGGAGGCAATGGGGATTTTTGACAGATCAGCGGGCTCTGGTATAATGACGTTCCTGCCGGAGCGCAGTACTGGCCGGCGGACCGGTCACGGCTCTGACCGAGAGCATTCCTGAAAGGAACTCCATGAGTAGTCAGCTGCGGATTCTGGAGAACGAGGTTCAGATCGCCGCCCTGCTGTTCATGGCCGTCGTCTACGTTGTCCGTCTGGCCTGGATCTTCCGGTTCAAGTCCAGGAAGGAAAACACGTTCCCGGCCGGAAGCGAAGCGGCCGGAATCGGCTATTCCATGATGAACATCGCTATGCCATGGGCCATGGAGTCGACCCGGAAGAGGCCTCTGTTTTACGCCCAGTTCGTGATCTTCCACCTGGGAGTGGCGGCGGCCATCTCGGCCACGTTCATCATTCCCTACGCCCCGGGCCTCTTCAGGATCCCCGCGGCCGTCCGGCTGTTCCAGGCGATCATCGGAGCCGCGTGCCTGGTCGGCGTGACCCGCCTGGTCCGTCGCCTGACCGTGCCGGCCATCCGTCTGATCAGCACCGTCGACGATTATCTGTCACTCCTCCTGATGATCTTTTTTCTGGCGGCCGGCGTCCTGGCCGTTCCCAACGACACCGCGAAGGGCGAGGGACCGCTCATCCTGTTCTTCGCCCTGACCGCGTTCTTCCTCGTCTATGTTCCGTTCTCGAAAATCTGCCATTATCTTTATTATCCGTTCACCCGTTATTTTCTCGGCCGGACGATGGGGCACCGGGGGACGCTGCCGCCGAAGGGCGGCCGCGGCAGTGGCACGCGGCCCGGCCTGACGACCGAAAAGGGAGAGGCCCGATGAAGCGGAAAAGAGTCGCGGCGTCGGGCATCGTCGACGCTCCCCTCGAGACGAAATCCCAGGACAAGGCGCGCCAGGAGGGGATCGCGTCGCTCGCCGGCGGCCGGCTGAAGGCCTACGACCCGGGCGCCGACAACGTCGGCAAGTTCCTCGAATTGCTCGGCCGGCGGATCAGCCGCCCTCTGGCCGTCTCCATGACCGCCTGTGTCCATTGCGGCATGTGCGCCGAGTCCTGTCATTATTTCCTGGCCAGGCCCGACGATCCGACCATGACGCCCGTGTACAAGGCCGACCAAATCCGGCGCGTCTTCAAGCGGCACATCGATTGGACCGGCCGCCTCGTCCCCTGGTGGGTCCACGCGGAATCGCCGCGGACAGATGAAGATCTCAACCGCCTGAAGAATGTCGTCTTCGGCGCCTGCAGCGCCTGCCGCCGCTGCACCCTCAACTGTCCCATGGGCGTGGATACGGCGCTCCTGGTGCGCTTCACGCGGGGCCTCCTGACGGAGCTGGGGATCGTGCCGGAGGGCGTCTTCAACGTCAGCCGGGACGAATGGGAAACGGGGAATCAGATGGCCGTCACGGAGGAAGATTTCCTCGAGACGCTTCAATGGATGAAGGACGAGCTCCAGGCCGAGCTGGGGACCACCGCCGTCGATATCCCCGTCGACCGTCCGGATTGCGACGTGCTCTACACCCTCAATCCCAGGGAGATCAAGTTCGATCCGCGGTCGATCGCCAACGCCGCCAAGGTCTTCCATATCGCCGGCGAACGGTGGACCCTGCCGAAATGGGGCTGGGACCAGACGAACTTCGGCCTCTTTTCCGGCGACGACAACCTCGGCGCCTATGTCGCCCGGAACGTTTACGAGGCGGCGGTGCGCCTGCGGGCGAAAAAGATCGTCATTTCCGAGTGCGGGCACGGCTACCGCTCGACGCGCTGGGAGGGGTACAACTGGGCGGGGTACGCCCAGAATCTCCCGACCGAATCGGTGGTCGTGACCCTGGAGCGGTATCTCCGGGAGGGCCGCATCCAGGTCGATCCGGCCAGAAACGTCTTGCCTGTAACGTTCCATGATTCGTGCAACATCGCCCGCTCGGGCGACCTCGTCGAGGAGCCGCGCCGGGTCCTGCGCGCGGTCTGCGCGGATTTCCGCGAGATGCATCCGAACGGCCGGGAGAATTTCTGCTGCACGGGCGGCGGCGGCCTCCTGTCCATGGCGGAGTACAGGCCCCTTCGGCTCGAGGTCGCGAAGATCAAGGCGGAACAGCTCAAGGCCACGGGGGCCAAGCTCGTCTGCACCATGTGCCACAACTGCATCGACGGCCTGAACGACGTCATCAAGCATTACGGCCTGGACATGAAGGTCGTCCAGGTCCTGGATCTCGTCTCCAGCGCCCTGGTCATTCCCCGGGGCGATTCCGGGGAGGCCCGGGGCCCGCGCTAGGAGGATGCCGGAGCGAAGCGCCCGCCGGGAAACCGCCGGGGGGCGGCGAGAGCACGGAAGATTCTGATCCGGAGGATAAAGACATGCCGATCATCACTCAGGACGAAAAGAAGATCGAAGTCAACGAGGAGGGCTTTCTGGCCCACCCCGAGGAATGGGACGAGCAGACAGCCCTCATTCTGGCCAAGGCCGAAGAGGGACTCGAGGAGATGACCGCCGAGCACTGGGCGGTGGTGCATTACATCCGGAACTATTACGTGGAAAAGGGGCTGGCCCCCATGGTGCGCAAAATCTGCCAGACGACGGGCCTTCCCCTCAAGCAGATTTACGAGCTCTTTCCCTCGGGCCCGGCCAAAGGCGCCTGCAAGGTCGCCGGCCTGCCCAAGCCCGACGGTTGCGTCTGACGGCCGCGCTCAGCGGCTCTTGCCTTTTTTGATCGCGGCGATCTGGCTCACGGCCCTGATCGCGGCTTCGACGTGCTCCTCGGTGTTGAAGGGGCCGATGCCGAACCTCACCGCGCCGTGGATCTTGTCTGTTCCCATCTGTTCGTGAACGAGGGGCGCGCAGTGCAGGCCGGTCCGGCAGGCGATGTCGTGATCGACGTCGAGGATCGTCCCCACGTCCGCGGCCTCCAGGCCGTCGACGTTGAAGGCCAGGACGCTGATGTGGCTCTTGAGGTCGTCCAGGCAATAGAGCGTCACGCCGGGGATCTCGCGCAGGCCGTCGCGGAGTTTCCGCGCCAGGCCCATCTCGCGCTCGTGGATGGCCTCGAGCCCCTTGGCCTGGATCCACTTCACGCCGGCGTTGAGCCCGGCGATGCCGGCGACGTTGGGCGTGCCGTATTCGAGCCTGTAAGGGTATTCTTCGAGATGCGTCCGGACGGCGGAGCGGACGCCCGTGCCTCCCGCTCGCGTGTGCCGGATCTCGATCCCTTCCCGGACGTACAGCCCGCCGATGCCCATCGGCCCGAGCAGGGACTTGTGGCCGGTGAAGGCCACGACGTCCAGGAACTGCTCTTCCATGTCGATCGGGACCTTTCCCGCGGACTGGGAGGCGTCGATGGCGAAGGGGATGCCGGCCTCGCGGCAGAGCCGTCCGATCTCGCCGATCGGCTGGACCGTGCCGATGACGTTGGAGGCGTGATTGACCACGACCAGGCGTGTCGTCGGCCGGAACCGCTTGCGGATCTCGGCGGGATCGACGAAGCCCGCGCCGTCGAACGGAACGTAGTCGACGTCCACTCCGGCGAGCGACTGGTGATACATCGGCCGGAGCACGGAGTTGTGCTCGATCGTCGTCGTGACGGCGTGGTCCCCGGGCTTGAGCATGCCGAAGATGATCATGTTGAGGGCGTCGGTGGAATTGTAGGCGAAGCACAGCCGGTTGGGGTCCGTGCCGTTGAAGAATTTCGTCAGGAGCTTGCGCGTCTCCTCGACGACTTCCCCGGCCTCGAGGCAGAGATCGTAGCCGGACCGCCCCGGATTGACGCCGTAGTTCCTGAAGAAATAGTCCATGTAGCGATAGACTTCTTCCGGTTTCGGGAATGAGGTCGCTCCGTTGTCCAGGAAAATCAGCTTGCCCATGAATACCTCCACGGCGTCGGCGCGGACGGTCGCGCTCGACCGATAAGAAGATTTATACTAATCAAACGTTCCGTGAAAATCAAATGCTGCCTGATGATCCTGAAGCGGCTTTCCGGCTTTCGGCGGGGGGCCGCCCGCCGTCGGCAGCTTGCGGCCTGGAGAAAATGGGTTACAATGGGGGCAGAAAGACGGACCGGCAGAAGCGGCGCTCATGAAGACGTATCATCTCGGCCTCGGCAGCAATCTCGGCGACCCGGCCAGGAACCTGGCCCGGGCCCGGATGCGGCTCGAAAAGGCCGGAATCGAAATCCTGAAGGCCTCCTCGGTTTACCGGACCGAGCCCGTCGACGTCACGGACCAGCCGTGGTTCCGGAACCAGGCCCTCGAGGTCCGGACGGAGCTGGGGCCGCGGGAGCTCCTGGCCGCGGTCCTGACGATCGAGCGGGACATGAAGCGCGTCCGGACGGTTGACAAGGGGCCGCGGACGATCGATATCGACATCCTGCTGGCCGGCGGCGCGGTCATCGAAGCACCGGAGCTGACGATTCCTCACCCACGCCTGGCGGTGAGGAATTTCGTCCTCGTCCCCCTGGCCGAGATCGCTCCCCGGGCCGTCCACCCCGTCCTGGGGAAGACCATCGGGGAACTGGCCAGAACGTCACCGGACCGCTCCGCCGTCGTCAAGGCCGGCGCTTCCCGTCGCCGCGAACGGAGGGCCTCGCGCGAAACGCCGGCGCGTCAGAAGGCGTCGAGGAAATGCTCGACGGTGTAGCCGGCGCCGCCGTCGCCATCCGGCCCGCCGACGACGGCGGGCCGGATGGCGATGACGTCGAAGCGGCAGGCGACATCCCCCAGCCGCCGCATGAGAAAATAGCCCTCGGCCACTTTCCTGATCTGCCGCTGTTTCGCCGGCGTCACGGATTCCTCGGGCCGGCCGAAGGCGCGTCCCGTCCGCATCTTGACCTCGACGAAAACGAGAGTCGTCCGGTCGCGGGCGACGATGTCGATCTCGCCGCGGAGAAAGCGGAAGTGCGTCTCGATGATTTTGTACTTCCTGCGCCGTAAATAATCGACGGCGATCGCCTCTCCCGTCCGGCCGACGGCTTGGGCTGTCAGCTGGTCGTCACGCAAAGCGTTGCCCCCCGCAGAATCGAAAATGTCGGCGCGGCCGCTTCGGCGCCGGCGTCAGGATGTCGGCCGCTGAATTCTCTTCCAGCGGACGCCGTCCTTCGTGTCCTCGAGGAGGATGCCCTCCTTGAGGAGTTCCCGGCGGATCTCGTCGGCGCGCTTGAAGTTCTTCTCGGCCCGGGCCTTCTGGCGCTCGTCGATCTTCCTTTGAACCTCTTCGTCCAGGCCTCTCTCCGAAAGTCCCGGTGTTCCGGCCTGCTCGCCGCTCTCGATTCCTGTCGGCGCCACAAGATGAACCGGCGGCTTGAGGATGCCCAGGACTTGATCGATGGCCCGGAGAAAGGACAGGATGACGGCCGCGTCGGAGCACCCGACGAAGCCCTGCCCGAGAAAAACATTCGTAGCCTTGATGAAGGTGAACAAAGAAGCGAGGGCCTCGGAGATGTTCAGGTCGTCCTCGAGGCCGGCGACAAATCCGTCGCGCGCGGTATCGATCAAACGGGAAATCTCGGGATTGGGGGAGAGCCCCCGGCTGACGTGTTCGAGTTCGTAGACGAAATCGTCGATTCTCTTGACCGCCGCTTTGGTCTGTTGGAGGCCCTCCTCGGTGAAATCCAGCATCTTCCGGTAATGCGTGGAGAGGAGCAGGAAACGGATTTCGCGGCGGTTGCACTTTTTTAAGACGTCGCCGAGGACGTAGAAATTCCCCTTGGACTTGGACATCTTCTGGCCGTTGACGACGAGGTGATGGCAGTGGAGCCAGACGTTCACGAACTTGACGCCGTTGGCCGCCTCGGACTGGGCGATCTCGTTCTCGTGATGGGGGAAGATGTTGTCGACGCCGCCGCAATGGATGTCGAAGGTTCGCCCCAGGTACTTGGCGCTCATGGCCGAGCATTCGATGTGCCAGCCGGGACGGCCCGGGCCGATCTCGGTGTCCCAAAACGGCTCGTCCTTTTTCGGCGCCTTCCACAGGGCGAAGTCGTGGATGCTCTCCTTCTCGTACTCGTCGGCGTCGCCGCGGCTGCCCGGCCGCCGGTCCTCGAGGTTGATCTTCGACAGCCGGCCGTAGGCCGGGAATTTGTCGATGGCGAAATAGATCGAGCCGTCTTTCCTGTAGGCGAATCCCTTGTCCAGGAGCGTCATGATGAGCGCGACCATCTCGGGGATGTGCCGGGTCGCCGCGGGATAGAAGTCGGCGGGCAGGATATTCAGGATATCGCGTTCCGCCATGTAGGCCTCGATGTACTTTTTCGTATAAACCTGGAGTTCCTCGATGGTGCGGGCCTTGGAGTCACGGATCGTCTTGTCGTCGACGTCCGTCAGATTCAGGACGTGCGTGACCTTGAAGCCGCGGAAAACCAGGAAGCGCTTGAGCAGGTCCTCGAAGACGTAGGCGCGCCAGTTGCCGATGTGCGGGAAATCGTAGACCGTCGGGCCGCAGGTGTAGAGCCCTACCTCGCCCGGACGGATGGGGACGAAGGGCTCGGTCACGCCCGTCAGCGTGTTGTGGAAGCGGATCATCAGGCCCATTATGAAAATTCCCGGGGCCGGAGTCAACCGTTTTCACGGCCCTCACGATCTCAGACGCCAAGTCGACCGGCTTTCTCTCAAACGGGCTGGCCGGGCAGCCGCTCAGAAGGGCGGCGCCGGGAGGTTTGACTTTCGCCCGGCCCTTGCTTATTGTGAAGAGGGGAGGGCTCGATGAAAAGAAAACCGTGCGTCGCAGGCACCTTTTATCCCGGCCGCAGAGACGTGCTCCTGGATACGATCGAAAGCCTGACGGACCCGAAGGCCAAGAAAACCAAGGCCATCGCCGTGGTCGTTCCTCACGCCGGCTACATGTACTCGGGGCCCGTCGCCGGGGCCGTCTTTTCCTCCGTCAAGGTCCCGCCGGCCGTTATCATCCTGGGCCCGGCCCATCAGGAGATCGAATCTCTCTTCGCCATCCAGAAGGACGGCAGCTGGCTGACGCCGCTGGGCGAGGCGCCGATCGATTCGGGCCTGGCCGAGCTGATCATGGCGCGCTGCCCCCTGGTCGCGGACGACGCCAAGGCCCATCTCTTCGAGCATTCCCTCGAGGTCGAGGTGCCGTTCATCCAGTATTTCGAAAAGCAGGCGGCGATCGTGCCGATATGCGTTTCCTATGAGGCGGGGTACGACGAGCTGGACGCTCTCGGCCGCGGCCTGGCCGAGGCGGTCGCGGAGTCCGGCCGCGACGTTCTGCTCGTGGCCAGCACGGACATGAGCCATTACGTCAGCCGAAAAAGGGCGGAAGCCATGGATTCGCTGGCCATCCGGGAGATCCTCGGCCTCAATGCCCGCGGCCTCTTCGATAAGGTCCGCGGGGAAGGCATCTCGATGTGCGGCTATCAGCCGACGACGGCGGTCGTCGTCGCGGCCGCCCGGCTGGGGGCCTCGGGAGCCGAGCTCGTTCGCTACCAGACTTCCGGCGAGACGACGGGGGACTTCTCCCAAGTTGTTGGATATGCTGGAATTAGAATATTTTAGAGGATAGCCTCTTAACTCTCAGTCATTTGACAATCCCGTTCTTTTAATGCTATAAAATTCAGGAAAGAAGCCTGATGGCAAAGTCTGCCCTGCGAGACAAAGACAAGAAGGTCCTGACCCTCATCGTCGAGGGCTACGTCCGCGGCGGCCGCCCCGTCAGTTCGGGCGCGGTCGCCCAGACCGGGAAGTTCTCCGGCTCGCCGGCCACCGTCCGGAACATCATGGCCAAGCTGGAGGAGCAAGGATACCTCTCCCAGCCCCACACCTCGGCCGGGCGCGTGCCGACCGACAAGGGCCTGCGATTCTACGTCGACAGCCTTCTCGCGGAAAAGAATTACGCCCGGGACGACTTTCCCCTTATCCGGGACGGTTTCACGGCCAGGACCTCTGATCTCGACGCCCTGCTGATGCAGGCGTCGCGCTGCTTGGCCGACTATTCCGACAACATGGGCTTCGTGATCTCGCCGCACGTCTCCCGCGTCCAGCTGGAGCACGTCCGGTTCATCAGGATCTCGTCCCAGAGGATCATGGCCATCGTGGTGACGCCGTTCCAGATGGTCCTGACGGAGACCCTCGAAACGAGGCTCGCTCCGCCCCAGTCGGAACTGGACGGTGCCTCCCAGTACGTCAATCAGAATTTCCGGGGGCGGACCCTGGTCTTCGTCCGGGACGCCCTGCTCCAGGAGATCCCCAAGTACAAGCTGAGGTACGAGGATGTCATCGCCAAGCTGACCGACTTGGTCCGGACCGTGATCAACGGCGAGGAGGATGAGAGCAAGATCTTCATCCAGGGCTCGTCGAGACTCCTCGGCAAGACCGAGCTGTTCGACATGGGCAAGCTGAGATCCCTCTTCCAGAGCTTCGAGGAGAAGGCCAGCCTGGCCAAGCTGCTGTCCGATTTCATCAGCCTGGACCGGGTCAAGGTGCTGATCGGCGCCGAGGTCAATTTCCCCAACGTCCAGGACTGCTCGCTCGTCCTCTCGCATTACGGCACGAACCGCCAGGTCCTCGGCTCCCTGGGCGTCATCGGCCCCAAGAGAATCCCTTACGCGAGGATCATCCCGCTGGTCGATCGCGTGGCCAAGCAACTGAGCGAAGCCATCACCATCTCCGGCAGAGAGGTCTCCCTATGACAGACGAAGAAAAAAACAAGCCGTCCGGCGAGAACCCGTCCGACGAGGTCGAATACGTATCCCAGCCGGAGAAGCCAGGGACGGACGCCGCCAAAGCGCCGTCCGCGCCGGCCGATAAGGAGGCGCCGCCGACCGCCGTCGAGAAGGAGTCTCCCCACGCGGCCCGGCATCTGAAGGAGAAGCTCAAGAAGCGCGAGGCGGAGATCAAGGCCCTCAAGAAGCAGATAGACGAGCTCAAGGACCAGTACCTGAGGAAGATGGCCGATGTCGAGAACCTCCGGAAGAGGCTCGAGCGGGAGAAGAGCGATTACCTCCAGTTCGCCTTGAGCGACGTCCTGCTCGAGTTCCTGGGCATCCTGGACAATTTCGAGCGGGCCCTCCAATCCTCCGCCGGGGACGCCGACGGGAAGACTTTCCGGGAGGGCGTCGACCTCATCTACCGGATGTCCCAGAATTTCCTTTTCAAAAGGGGCGTCCGGCCGATCGAGATCAAGGACGGCCTGTTTGATCCGGCCCTCCACCACGCCATGGCCATGGAGGAATCGCCCGACGTCACGGAGCCGCGCGTCAAGGAGGAACTGCAGAAAGGCTACCTGCTCCACAACCGGCTCCTTCGGCCCGCTCTCGTCAGAGTCGTAGTTCCCAAGAAGGATTGATCCCATGGATCGCATCATCGGCATCGATCTCGGCACGACGTATTCCTGTATCGCGTATCTCGAGGGGGGAAGCCCGGTCGTACTGCCCAACCTGGAAGGCCTGCCGACCACGCCGTCCGTCGTGTCCTTCACGTCGGCGGGGGAGAGGCTGGTCGGCACCCTGGCCCTGAGGCAGGCCTTGACCAATCCCCAGAACACCATTTTCGCCATCAAGCGGCTCATCGGCCGGAAGTTCGACTCCGAGGAGATCGTCGCGGCCCGCTCCCGGCTGCCCTACGCCCTGACCAGCGCTCCGAACGGCGACGTCGTCGTGACCATGGATTCGAGAACCTTCCATCCGCAGGAACTCTCGGCCATGGTCCTGTCCTATCTCAAGAACTGCGCGGAATCGTTCTTCGGCGAGAAGGTCTCGGACGTCGTCATCGCCGTCCCGGCCCATTTCAACGACCACCAGCGCCAGGCGACCAAGGACGCCGCGCTGATCAGCGGCTTCAACGTGCAGCGGGTCATCAACGAGCCGACGGCCGCCGGCCTGGCCTACGGCCTCAACAGCAAGAAGAACGGGACGGCGGCGGTTTTCGACCTCGGCGGCGGGACCTTCGACATCACCGTCATGGAGATCCGGGACGGCATCTTCAACGTCCTGGCCACCAACGGCGACTCCTATCTCGGCGGCGAGGATTTCGACAACAGGATCATCGAGTGGCTGGCGGAAGATTTCAGGAAAGAGACGGGGATCGACCTCCGCGGTGACAAGCTCGCCCTCCAGAGGATCAAGGAGGCCGCCGAGCGGGCCAAGCGGGAGCTGTCCTTCACCCTGGAAACGGAGATCAACCTGCCGTTCATCTGCTCCGACGACAAGAGCTCCAAGCATTTGCAGAAGATCCTGACCCGGCAGACCCTCGAGGAGCTGACCGCCGACCTCGTCGAGCGGACGATCCCGCTGGTCGGCCAGGCCCTGGGCGACGCCCGCCTCGACCCCGACAAGGTCGACGACATCATCCTCGTCGGCGGCCAGACCCGCATGCCGCTCGTCAAGAAGAGGCTGTTGGACTTCTTCGAGAAGAAGCCGGCCGAGCACATCAATCCCGACGAGATCGTGGCCATGGGCGCCGCCATACAGTCGGGCATCCTCCAGGGCCAGGTCCGCGGCCTGATCCTGCTCCTCGACGTCACGCCCTTTGCGCTGGGCATCGAGACGGAGGGCGACGCCTGCGAGATGGTCATCGAGAAGAACTCGACCATCCCCCTGCGCAAGACGAAGTCCTTCACGACCGTCGAGCACAACCAGCGCCGGGTCAAGATCCACGTCCTGCAGGGCGAAAATCCTCTCGCCTCGCTGAACAAGTCGCTGGCCGTCTTCGAGCTCGTCGGCATCGAGCCCGCGCCGGCCGGCGTTCCCCAGATCGACGTGACCTTCGAGATCAACGCCGACGGACTGGTCCAGGTTTCGGCCAAGGACGTCGCCACGGGGCTCCAGCAGAAGATCGAGATCCGGCCGACGTCCGGCCTGACGGCCCAGGAGATCAAAGACCTGATCGATAAAGAACAGGGCGTGGGGGTGAAGGCGAATCCCCATGGCTAGGAAAGACTACTACGAGGTCCTCGGCGTCCCGAGGACGGCCTCGGCGGAGGAGGTCAAGAAGGCCTACCGCCAGATGGCCCTCAAGCACCACCCCGACAGAAACCCGGGGAACAAGGAGGCCGAAGAAAAGTTCAAGGAAGCGGCCGAGGCCTACAGCGTCCTCATCGACGGCGAGAAGCGGTCGGTCTACGACCGGTTCGGTCACGACGGGCTCAGGGGCGGGGGATACCAGGGCTTTTCCGGGTTCGATTCGTCGGTCTTCGAGGATTTCGAGGACATCCTGGGCAACTTCTTCGGCTTCAGCTTCGGCGACTTTTTCGGCGCCCGGGAGGGCCGTCGCGGAGGCGTCCGCGGCCAGCGGGGCCGCGATCTCGGCCTCGAGGTCGAGATCGGTCTGGAGGAGGCGGCCTCGGGCGTCGACAAGGAGCTCAAGCTCAACCGGGCCGAGCTCTGTCCGGATTGCCGCGGCTCGAAGCGGAAGCCGGGGACGCAGCCGGCGGCCTGTCCGACCTGCGGCGGTCACGGCCAGGTCCGTTACCAGCAGGGATTCCTGACCGTGGCCCGGACCTGTCCGAGATGCCAGGGACGGGGAGAGATCATCTCCGCGGCCTGCCCGGCCTGCGAGGGCCGCGGCCAAATCAAGCAGAAAAGAACCCTGCGGGTCCGCATCCCGGCCGGCGTCGGCGACGGATCGCGCCTGCGCCTCGTCGGAGAAGGGGAGGCGGGCGACGAGGGAATGCCCGTGGGGGATCTCTACGTCGTCATCAAGGTCCGGCCCCATCCGTTCTTCGAGCGGGACGGGAACGATCTCGCCTGCCGCATTGATATCTCCTTCGCCCAGGCCGCGCTGGGGGCCAGGGTCGAGATCCCGACCATGGACGGGAGCGAGATCCTGAAGATCCCGGCCGGGACCCAGTCCGGCGATGCGTTCAAGCTCAAGAACAAGGGCCTGCCGGATATCGGCGGTCGGAAAAAGGGGGACATGATCGTCAGGGTTCAGGTCAAGACGCCGGAGAGCCTGTCCAAGGAACAAAAGGCGCTCCTGGCCAGGCTGGCCGTGCTCAGGGAAGAGGACATCGAGGGCGTCGATCAGAGCGTCATCCACCGGATCAAGAATATTCCGCACTAGGCAAGAGACAGAGTTGACGTCGAATCAGTTCTATTGTCCCCAGATAGACGGGCAGGCGTCCCACATCGTTCTCGAGGGCGCCGAGCACCACCACCTGGCCAGGGTCGTTCGCGTCGGAGAGGGAGAGACCGTCTGGCTCTTCGACGCGGCGGGCAACCGCTATCGCGCCCTGGTCGAGTCGGTGGAGAAGAACCGCGCGGTTCTCCGGCTCCTCGAACGAGAGGCTTCGGAGGCGGCGGGAGTGGACCTCGTCCTGGTCCAGGCCCTTCTCCCGGCGAGAAAGCTCGAGTTCGTCCTGCAGAAGGCGTCGGAGTTCGGCATCTCCGATTTCATCCCCATCGAAACCGTCCGGTCCGTCAAGAGTCCGGGGGACAGGTCCGGACGGAAAGTCGAGCGTTGGGCCAGAATCGCCCGGGAAGCGACCAAACAGAGCAAGGGCGCGGCCGCTCCCCGCGTCACCGACCCCCGGCCGCTGAAGCGCCTGCTCCAGGAGCCGGGCGAGGGCCTGAGAATTTTCCTGAGTGAGCGGGGCGGCAAGCCTCTCCGGATCCTCCTCTCCGAGGAGGAGGAGGCGGGCCCGTCCAAGCCATCCCGGATGATCGTCTTCGTCGGACCCGAAGGCGGCTGGACGGAGGCCGAGGAGAAGAGCTTCCGTACCGCGGGCTGCGAGCCGGTCAGCCTCGGCCGACGGGTGCTCAAGGCCGAGACGGCCGCCCTGGCCGCCGTGGCCATCATTTCGCATTTCTGGAAAGAGTGACATGTTCCTGCAAGGCCAGAAAGTCGGGAAATACGAGATCCTCCGCTCGCTCGGCAGCGGCGGCTTCGGCTCCGTCTACCTGGCCAAGGACACCTGGCTGGACATCAAGGTCGCCATCAAGGTCCCGCACAAGCAGTCGGCGGAACTCTACAAGCTCCTGAAGGAGCCGCGCCTCCAGGCCGCCCTCAGCCATCCCAACATCGTCCGCATGCTGGCCGCCGAGAAAGAGAAGAACGTCTTCTTCATGGTCATGGAATACGTCAAGGGACCGACGCTCGAGAAGATCCTGGAGAAGGAGAGGGTCCTCGGCTGCGAGCAAGCCCTGGATTACGTCAAGCAGGTCGCCTACGGCATCGACCACGCCCATAAGAACAAGATCATCCACCGGGACCTGAGGCCGTCGAACATCATCATCTCGGAGGACGGGACGGCCAAGATCACCGATTTCGGAACATCGGCCTGGCTCAACTCCGTGCCCTACGCTTCGACGCGGATCGGCTCGCCGCCCTACATGGCGCCGGAGCAGTTCCTGGGCAAGGCCAGCTACGGCTCGGACATCTATTCGATCGGCTGCATCTTCTACGAGATGCTCATCGGCCGGCCGCCGATCTTCGACCCCGACCCGTTCAAGATCCTGGAAAAGGCCCAGCAGGGCAAGATCACGCCGCCGCGGATCCGGAACGCCAAGGTTCCCAGGGAAATCGACGTCATCATCATGAAGGCCCTGGCGCCCAAGGTCGAAGACCGCTACCAGAGCGCGGCCGAGATCGTCCGCGACCTGTGCCTCTACAAGGGCCGGACGCCCAAGACCTCGGAGATCGACGACATCATGCTGCGGATCAGGGCCAGGGAACAGAAATCCACCGGGCATTGCTGGAACTGCCGCCGCCCCCTGCCGTTCAAGTCCCGGACCTGTCCCCACTGCGGGGAGAGCGTATGAGGGACGGGAGACGGCCGCCCCTCGGGCGCGGTTTGACTTCCCGTCTGGGATTGATATACCATGAAGCCTCGCCGGACCGCGCCGCAAATCGCGGCCGACCAGGCGCCTCAGACAATTGATGGAGCCAAGGAGTCACGGATGAGCAGCCCCTTCCTGGAAAACGGCTTTGTCTGGATGAACGGAAAATTTGTGCCCTGGAAAGACGCCACGATCCACGTCGCCTCCCATGTCATTCATTACGGGAGTTCCATCTTCGAAGGCTTCCGGGCGTACGATACGCCCAAGGGAACGGCCATCTTCCGGCTGAAGGACCACACGAAGCGGCTCTACAACTCGTGCAAGATCTACAGGATCGACGTTCCCTACAGCCAGGACCAGTTCAACCAGGCCGTCGTCGAGACCGTCAAGAAGAACAAGCTGAAGGCCTGCTACATCCGGCCGATCGTCTACCGCGGGTACAAGACGCTGGGCGTCGACCCGTTCCCCAACCCCGTCGACTGCGCCATCCTCGTCTGGGAGTGGGGGCAGTACCTGGGACCCGAGGCCCTGGAGGGCGGCGTGGACGTCTGCGTCTCCTCCTGGTGGCGCATCGCGCCCAACACGTTCCCCGCCCTGGCCAAGTCGGGGGCCAACTACATGAACTCCCAGCTGATCAAGATGGAAGCCAAGCTCGACGGCTACGCCGAGGGCATCGCCCTCAACATCCGCGGCCACATCAGCGAGGGAAGCGGCGAGAATCTCTTCCTGGTGCGTGACGGTGCCGTCTACACGCCGCCCTTGTCTTCGTCCGTCCTGCCCGGCATCACCCGGGATTCCGTCATCACCCTTGTCAAGGAGATGGGCATCCCGGTCATCGCGGAGACCATTCCCAGGGAGATGCTCTACATCTCCGACGAAGTCTTCTTCACGGGCTCTGCGGCCGAGATCACCCCGATCCGCTCCATCGACAAGATCACCATCGGGAACGGCAAGCGGGGACCGATCACCAAGAAAATCCAGGAGGCGTTTTTCGCCGTCCTCCAGGGGACGAAGAAGGACGCCTATGGCTGGCTCACGTACGTGGTCTGACTTCACGGGAGGAGAGCCGCATGGTCATCGATGAATTCCTGAAAATCGCGATCGAACGGGACGCCTCGGACCTGCATTTCAAGGCCGGCAACCATCCGATGATCCGTGTCCATGGAACGCTGACGCCGCTGACAGGCTTCCCGCGCTTGACGACGGCCGACTGCGAGGAGCTGGCCAGCCAGATGATGACGGACTTCCAGAAGAAGCGGCTGCGCGAGGAATTTGACATCGACCTCGCCTACAGCCTGCCGGGCTTCGGCCGCTTCCGCGGCAGCATCTATTACCAACGCGGCTCCTTGGCCGTCGCCCTGCGCATCATCCCGCTCGAGGTCAAGACGATCCGCCAGCTCCTCCTGCCCGAGGTCCTGGAGAAGATCGCCTTCTTCCAGCGCGGCCTCGTCCTCGTCACCGGGACGACCGGCAGCGGCAAGACGACGAGCCTGGCGGCCATGATCGAATACATCAACACCTTCCGCCGGGAGAACATCATCACCATCGAGGACCCGATCGAGTACCTGCACAAGGACAAGAAGAGCACGATCAGTCAGCGCGAGGTCGGGATGGACGTCACGAGCTTCTCCCGCGGCCTGCGGGCCTGCCTCCGCGAGGACCCCGACATCATCCTCGTCGGGGAAATGCGCGACCTGGATACGATCGAGACGGCCCTGCTCGCGGCCGAGACGGGCCACCTCGTCCTCAGCACGCTCCACACGCTCGACGCTCCCGAAAGCATCAACCGAATCGTTTCCGTTTTCGCCCCCCACCACCAGAGGCAGGTCCGGCTCCAGCTGGCCAGCATCCTCAAGGCCATCATCTCCATGCGCCTGATCCCGCGCATGGACGGCCAGGGCCGGGTCCCGGCCGTCGAGGTCATGATCACGACCCCGTACCTGCAGGAATGCATCGCCGACAAGGACAAGGCTAGCATGATCAAGGACGCCATCACGGCCGGCGTCTCCCAGTACGGCATGCAGACGTTCGACCAGTCCATCTACCAGCTCTACCGGGACGGGTACATCTCCTTCGAACAGGGGATGAAATATTCCTCCAATCCGGACAACTTCAAGCTCCGGGTCATGGGCATCCAGTCGACCCTGGACATCGCCACGGAGGAGATGGAGAAGGGCATGGGCAAGGTGGAGCGCGTCGAGGGGGGGGCTGAAGAAGAGCCCAAATGAAGTCTTCCGAAATCCGCGACACCTTTCTCCAGTACTTCGCGGCGAGGGGCCACAAGATCGTCAAGAGCTCGTCGCTGCTCCCCAAGGACGACCCGAGCATCCTGTTCACGAACGCCGGGATGAACCAGTTCAAGAACATCTTCCTCGGCCTCGAGAAGCGGAGCTACAAGCGGGCGACGACCGTCCAGAAATGCATGCGCGTCAGCGGCAAGCACAACGACTTCGAGACGGTCGGCCGCACGGCCAAGCACCACACCTTCTTCGAGATGCTGGGGAATTTCTCCTTCGGCGACTATTTCAAGAGAGAGGCCATCGGCTATGCCTGGGAGCTCGTCACGGGCGTCTACGGCCTGCCCCAGGACAAGCTCTACGCGACGGTCTACGCCGAGGACGAGCAAGCCTTCCGGCACTGGGCCGACGACGTCGGAGTGCCGCGGAACCGCATCTTCCGCTACGGCAAGAAGGATAATTTCTGGGCCATGGGCGAGACCGGACCATGCGGCCCGTGCGCCGAGCTCCATTTCGACCTGGGCCAGGACCTCGAGGCCGGCGACCCCGAGCGCCTCATCGAGAAGGGCAGCAACAGGTTCGTCGAGCTCTGGAACCTGGTCTTCATGGAGTTCGACCGGGACGAGGCGGGCGTCCTCCGCCCCCTGCCGGCGCCGTCGATCGACACGGGCATGGGCCTCGAGCGGATAGCCGCCGTCCTCCAGGGCAAGCGGAGCAATTACGACACGGACCTCTTCCGGCCGCTGATCGAGGCGATCACCGAGCTGGCCCGCCGGGAATATCCGGCGGGCGACGAGGGCGACGTCTCGGTGCGGATCGTCGCCGACCACCTCCGGGCCATCGCCTTTCTCGTCGGCGACGGCGTAACGCCGGCCAATATCGGCCGCGGCTACGTCCTGCGCCGGATCATCCGCCGGGCCTACAGGCAGGGGAATCTCCTGGGCATCGACCGGCCTTTCCTCTACGAGTTGGTCGGCCGTGTCGCCGATCTCATGAAGGACGCCTATCCCGAACTCCTGACCTCCATTCACTACGTCGCCAAGGTCTGCCTCGCCGAGGAGGAGCGCTTCGCGGCCACTCTCGCCTCCGGCCTGCGCTTCTTCGACCAGGCCGCCCGCGAAACCCGCGATGAGGGGGGCAAGGTCCTGGCCGGGGAGAGAATTTTCAAGCTGTACGATACGTTCGGCTTTCCCCTGGACCTGTCCCAGGAGCTGGCCCGCGAGAAAGGCCTCGAAGTGGACGAGGCCGGCTTCGCCAGGGAGCTCGAGGAGCAGAAACGCAGGGCCCGGCTGTCGTGGAAGGGGGACCTCAAGCAGAAGGAGAAGAAGGTCCTCGAGGAGCTCCGAGACGTCAAGGTCGTCCCGCGCGTTCACGAAGCGGACGAGCTTGCCGACATCAAGATCCTGGCCCTGCTCAAGGCAGGCCGGTGGACGGAGAGCCTCAAAGCGGGGGAGACCGGGGAAGCCGTCCTGGCCGAGACGCCTTTTTACGCCGAGGCCGGCGGACAGGTCGGGGACACGGGCGTTTTGAAGGGCGCCCGCTTTTCGGCCCTGGCGGAGAACGTCTATTTCCTCGGGCCCGAGATCATCGTCCACAAGGTCAAGGTCCTGTCGGGCGAGATGAAGGCGGGAGACACGGCCGACGCGGCTCCGGACCTCGTCCGGCGGCAGTCGGTCTCCAACAACCATACGGCCACCCATCTTCTGCACGCCGCCCTCCGGCAAGTGCTCGGCGACCATGTCAAGCAGGCCGGATCGCTGGTCTCCGCGACCCGGCTGCGCTTCGATTTCACCCATTTCGCCCACCTGTCGCACGAGGAGCTCCGCAGGGTCGAGGCCCTGGTCAACGAGGACATCCGGGCGGACATCCCGGTAACGACCCGGGTGATGTCGCTCGAGGACGGCATCCGGGAAGGCGCGACGGCCATCTTCGAGGAAAAGTACAGCGAGAAGGTCAGGGTCGTCTCCATCGGCGATGTCAGCAAGGAGCTCTGCGGCGGCGTCCACGTCACCGCCACCGGGCGGATCGGGCTGTTCAAGATCCTCTCGGAGTCGAGCGTCGCCTCGGGCATGCGCCGCATCGAAGCGGTCACGGGCGAGGAAGCCCTTCGCTATCTCGGCGACCTCGAAGACCTCGTCGGCGGCCTGGAGAAGAGCCTGGCGACCACGCGCAAGGAACTCCCGGCCCGGATCGAGAAACTCAAGGACGGGCTGGAGGCCCTGGAAAAAGAGAACAAGACGCTGAGGAAGAAACTGGCGGGCGGCACCGGCGCGGGAGAAGACGTGCCGGCCGTCAAGATCAAGGGCGTGCCCGTCATCGTCCGCAAGGTCGAAGGCCTGGCCATGGCCGAGCTCCGGGAAATGGCCGACGCGCTGAAGCAGAAGTTGGGCAGCGGCGTCGTCTTCCTGGGAGCGAGCGACGGCGAGAAGGTCTATCTCGTGGCCGCCGTCAGCAAGGATCTCACGGGACGGATTTCCGCCGGGGCGCTGATCAAGGAAGCCGCCCCGGTCGTCGGCGGGGGAGGAGGCGGCCGGCCGGATTTCGCCCAGGCGGGCGGGAACCGTCCGGAGGCCCTGGACAAGGTCCTGGAGATGGTGCCGGGGATGGTCGAAAAGCTCCTGGCCTGACCCCTCGATTCACCCCGCGGGGGGATTGCCATTTGAGGGATTTCCGGCCAGGATGGTAGACAGGGAAAGCCGATGACTATCCAAAAACGGGGCCGGAAAGCGCTCGCCGCCGTTCTGTGCGCGGCGGCCCTGGCCTCCTCGTCCGCGGCGGCCGACCTCAAGCAATACTATAATCCCATCGTCCAGCAGATTGCGGTCAAGCACGGCGTCGAGGCGGACCTCATCCACGCCATCATCAGGGCGGAATCGGCTTATGACAATTTCGCCCTGTCGGAAAAAGGCGCCATGGGCCTCATGCAGCTGATGCCCGAAACCGCCGCCCAATACGGCGTCCGGAACGTCTTCGACGCGGCCCAGAACATCGAAGGCGGGACGAAGTACCTCAAGGAGCTGATCCGGCTGTACGACGGGCAAACCAAACTCGTCCTGGCCGCCTACAACGCCGGGCAGGAAGCCGTCAAAAGGTACGGCGGCAGGATCCCCCCTTACCAGGAAACCCGGGACTATATCAGCCGGGTCATGTCCAAGTACAAGAATGAGAAGGTCGGAAGAGGCAGGACGCCGCTGTACCAGGTGAAGGACGCGTCCGGCAAGGTCATTCTCGTGACCAGCGATCCGGAGCTGGCCCGGCGTTCCGCCGCCAACTGACGCCCTCCCGGTCGGGGAGGGCCATCCCGCCGTCCGTCAACGAACCTTTTCGAGAAAACCCTTGATCGCCAGATTCCGCGGCAGGATCTCAAACGTCGCGGGCAGGCGGCCGAGCTGCTCTCCGTCGAGCTCGAGCAGGACTTCCTCTTCCGATTCCGCGGGCAGGGCCTCGACCTTCCGGCCGCGGATGAGCGAGATCTTCGGGTGGGAGAGGTGGCTGCCGTTGATGAGCTTCCAGCCGTGGAGGCAGAATTCGAGGAACTTCATGCCCCGGACGAAGACGTTGTCGAACAGGCCGTCGTCGAGCCGGGCCTCGGGCGCGATCTTCATACCCTTGCCGAACACGCGTCCGTTGGCGATCGCGCCCATGAGGTACTCGCCCTCGGGCAGGCTCTCGCCGTCCACGCGGATGCGGATCCTGCGGCTCCGGTACTGGGCCATGGCCGACACCAGGCAGCGGACGTAGGAGGACGCCTTGCGCTCGAGCCGCCGCTGGTTGACGCGGCGGACGACCTCTCCGCCCATCCCGAAATCGGCGACGTTGAGGAAGAACCGCTCGTCGTCGTCTCCGGACGGCGTCTTGAACCGGACCTTGCCCACGTCCATCCGGACCGACGGGCCCTCGGTGATGACCTTGAGGGCGTTGGTCAGGCCCGGCGGGATATTCAGACTCTTGGTCAGATCGCAGCCTGTGCCGGAGGGCACGACGCCGAGGGTGGCTTCCGGATTGATCATCCGGCGGTCCTCGAAGAAGCCGTTGGCGATCTCGTTCATGGTCCCGTCGCCGCCGACGCCGATGACGAGCTCCGTGCCCTCCTTGATGACCTGGCGGGCGATCTCCGTTGCGTCGAGGGGCTTTTGCGTGAACTCGAACTTGTACTCGCGGAGGAAATTCTTGAGGGCCTCGCGGATGTCGCCCCAGCGCTTGCGGGTCCGCCCCTGGTTCGATTCGGGATTGACGATGACGTGGGTCTTAAGTCGTCGCATCGGAGGGCCCCTGCGGAGGCTGCGGGAAGACGGGCGGCCTTTTCCGGCCGAAGAGGGAGACGCCGATGACGCCGCCGAGGACGCCCAGCAGGGCGAAAGCGGCGGACGAAAGGAGCAGGTCGATGACCATCCCCGGCAGGGAAAAGCCGGTCCGCGTCTGCAGCTGTTTCAGGTCCTGGATCTGGGGGATGGTCTGGCCCGAGGTGGCCGCCCAGCGCTCGATGACCTTCAGGAAGAAGTCCGTGCTGATGCGGCCGAGGGGGGTCAGTTCGAACAGGAAGGTGACGACGACGGCGGCGGCGATCCCGGTCAGGGCGCCGGTGATGGCTCCGTCGCCCGCCGTCAGATTCGCGTCCGTCTTCCGGGACAGGAGGCGTGCGCCCAGGACGGCCCCGCCGATGATCCATAGACAACACAGGCAGCTCAGGAAGGGGACGGCCGTAAGGACGCCGGCGACGCCGCCGGCGATGAGGGCCGGGCCGAGGTATTCAGGTTTCCGGTCGCCCGGAGCGTTGGGTAACTCGTTCATAATGGCCATTATTATACGTTTTTTCGGCCGGAATCAACAAGTCCTTTATCCGCGCCGGCGCCGGGACGCGCCGGCCGGCCTTTTCGGGCGGCGCGCCGCAGGGCGAGTTCGCCGAGCCCGGTGAGAAAATAAAAGGGCAGCAGGCTTCCCCAGAGAAGGCCGGTGGCGAGCCGGACGCCCATCGGCGAGGCCCAGGCGCCGACGAAGCCGCCGGCGTAATCGAGTCCGATCGGCAGCGACAGGAGAAGGAAGAGGCGGCCGGAAGGCACGGCGAGTCTCGCGAAACCCCGCACGGAAGGATAAAGGACGAGTCCAGCCAGAAAGCCAGCGTAGATGCCGAGACAGCGCGCGCACACGGCCAGGGGATAGCCACAAAAGGCGAAGCTCCGGGCGGGGAGTTGGTGGCAGAGGGGAGCAAAGAAAGCGTAGAGGAAAGCCGCGGCCGTGTCCGCCGAGCGGCTTTTGAGGAAAGGCGCCAGGAATATGGCCCCGAGCCAGGCCAGCGTGCCGGCGAGGGTCAGGCCGTAAAGCAGGCCGACGGCGCGTCGGCCTTCCGGCCCGGGGGCCGGCGGAATCAGATGCGTCGCGGGTGTGTCCATTGGTTCGGCGACCGTATTTTAGCTCTATTATCCGTCCGTTGTCACCCGTGCCGGCCGCGCCGGGCGGCGGCCGTTAACGTTTGATTTGACAGGCCAGGCGCACCTTCGGTACATTAAGGTCTATCTGAATCCATCGGATGATCTCTGAAGGAGGAAGACAAGATGACCGCATTCCGGAGAATTTTCCTGGTCCTGGCCGTAATCCTGTGCCTGGTTTCCGTGACGGGCTTCGCCCAGACCGACGACGCCGGTAAGATCCTGAATCAGGCCAACGGCGGAACCCTGTCGCTCGTGGTGTACGGGGCCGACAAGGCGGAGGTCGCCAAGGGCTCGGCCATGGCCCTGGCCGAGGATATCCTGGCCACCGCCTACCACGTCATCAGCCAGGCCTATGACGTCGAGGTCCTCACCTTCAAGGGGAAAA
>Ga0315282_10002100_pt1 | contig 37102 bp, 46 predicted proteins | sample YL17G07_20_MG_FD_203693 | JGI IMG/M metagenome (GOLD analysis project Ga0315282, IMG submission 203693) | Sediment microbial communities from Yellowstone Lake, YNP, Wyoming, USA - YL17G07_20 | ecosystem: Environmental > Aquatic > Freshwater > Lake > Sediment | place: USA: Wyoming | collected... | reverse complement strand
GAGGGAACTTCAAAGCCTCCTTAGGAATGATAACAGTCGAAGCAGCAAAAACATACGTGAGAGAGCAACAGCTAAGCCTCGAAAAATTCACAGGAAACTGCGGACTTTAGTCCGCAGAGGATGTCATATTATTTTTCCTCAAAAAAGATAATTAGATATTTTTAAAGCCAAAGCAAGTATGTTCTATCTTATTTCAGATAAATCTAACTTGTTCTGTCCCCTTTTTCTCGTTTATTGGAATTCTACTCTCCCAAAAATCTACTATACCTATTAAAATAAATAATTCACTAGTGAAAGGTGTGAATGTTCACTAGTGAAAAAATCCAGCTCGTTCTCGTTACTGATAAGAACATAAAAGGAATAAAATTTCAGTTTTCCACTGAAGATAATTTAGATCTACTACTTAAAAGAAACTCTAAAGCAATTAATATGTTCATTGAAAAAATATTTCTAGAAAGAGTAACTTCTTTGTCAAAACTTAACAAGTTTAGAAAAGAAATTTGTGTAAAAACAAAGTTAACGAGCTTTGCTACTACTGTAGCAATGCGTTCTGCTATAGCAATCTACAGAAGCTGGAAAAGAAATAAAAGAAAAGAGACACCAAGAGTGAAATCAAAATTTATTCAACTACAACCTGAATATAACTGCAAATTGATTGAAAACAAACTGAGGATAACATTCGAAAAAAGAAAATACATCTGGCTTGAGTTAAGAATTGGTAAATATCAAAAATTATTTTTAGATTTGATTGGAAATGGAAAGATAAAGCTCGGGCAAATAACAGTTGGCAAAGATTTTGTTGTATTGTCAGTAAAAAAGGATTATCTGCCTTTTCAATACAAGGGTATGTTAGCACTTGATGTCAACGAGAAATCTATAAATGGAGTAGTTATAAAGAAAAATGAACTAAAGTCAGTTGAATGGGATTTAACTAAAATCTATGAGCTTAATCAAAAATTTTTTGGCTACAGAAGAAAGTTACAGATAAAATATCCGAATAGATTTGCATTGTGGAAGAAACTATCAAATAGTAAAAACTATAGGAATAGAATGAGATGGTATTTAGATAATGTTAGCAAACAGATAACTGATCTTGCTGAAAAAGAGAAACTGATGATTGTAATGGAAGATTTGAAGAATATCAAAAAGGGAATTAGCAAAAGAAAATTAAAAAAGAACAAATATAACAATAAAGAACAGATGATGAGAACAAAATCTTTATCTTTATTAGGAAGATTGAACAGAACTAATTTTAGGAGAGTTCAGTTTATGATAGATTATAAAGGAAGATGGAACAATATTCCGATTCAATATGTTAATCCAAAAAATACTTCAAGGACTTGCTCTAGATGTGGGCATATAAATGGAAGCCTGAAAGAGAAAAGAGTTTTGGAGTGCGAGAATTGCGGGTTGAAAATTGATAGAGATTTAAATGCTTCAATAAACATTGGAATGGCTCTCTGCGGTTCAGAGAGTAGACTGCCGAAAGTTGAAGATATAAGAAATCAGATTTCGGAAGTCAGCTTAACAAACAAACTGTTGAGTTGATAGAACCATGGCCAGTTTCTACGACGAGATAAATAAGAATAGAAGAAAGTCTTTTTTGTTAATAGTTTTAGTTTTTTCTTTTCTCGCAGGATTGATTTATGTAATCAGTATAATTTTTGCTCCTGAATCTTCTTTCTTTATTTTAATTTTCGGAACAGTCTTCGTTTTCATCTACACCTATGGATCTTACAGGTTTGGAGATAAAGTTGTTCTATCTGCGACTGGAGCAAAACCGGTAAACGAGAATGATCCGAAATATACAACTTTGATAAATGCAGTTGACAATATGGCCATAGCTGCTGGCGTACCAAAACCAAAAATTTATGTGATGGAATCCGATGAAATCAATGCTTATGCAACAGGTCGAGATCCCAAAAACAGCAGCATATGCGTAACCACTGGCTTGCTGGAAAGAATGAAAAGAGATGAATTGGAAGGCGTGATTGGGCATGAGATGTCGCACATACAAAATTATGACATAAGGTTTGCCACATTGGTGGCGGTTTTGGTTGGCCTGGTTGCGATAATTAGCAATATGATTTTTAGATCATGGAGGTTCAGAGGAAGCGATAGAGAAGATAGAAATTTAGGGATATTTATTTTGATCGGATTCATTTTGGCCATATTCGCACCCATTGTTGTGAGAATAGTTCAAGCGGCAATCTCTAGAAAAAGAGAATTTCTTGCAGATGCCTCTTCTGCCAAACTGACGAGATATCCTGAAGGATTGGCTTCTGCCCTGGAAAAGATAAAGAAATATAATGAAGGGAAGATGCAAGTTTCCGAAGCAGTTTCTCATCTGTTCTTCACAGATCCAAACAAAAGTGCTTTAGACAATATCTTCGCAACTCACCCATCCATTTCAGAAAGAATAAAAATTCTAAGAAGCATGTAGCCGCAATTATGCCTTCATTGTGAAAAGAATATATAAAACTATCAAAATGGAGATGATGAAAGTTGTGAAGATAAAGAATTCAAAGAAATTAAATCCTAAATTTCTTTTAACCAATCTATATTCCCCGCTCTATATTTAGATTTTTTGCCACTTAAGATTTCTTTCATTGCTTTCACTGTTTGTTGAGGAGTTTTTCTTGTCGTATCGATCTCAAAAACATTTTTGTTGAACTCCAGAGCTTCTTGGGTTATCAAGCCAATCATCTCCGCCTCTTTATTTTCAACAATTTTTGTCGGCCAATTGTATTTTTTCTTCAGCCTCTTTTCAAGAACTTTAGGATTGCATCTCAAAACAAAAACAAAATCTGCAGGAAACTCGTGAGCGTACAGACTTTCTAAAACCAAATCAGGATTTTTCTTCGCAATTTTTTTCACTTCTTCCTTCAATTTACTGATGCTGACAATGTAAGATTTCCTTTTTTTGTCATAACCTATGAAAAACTTTTTCTTCTTAGCCAGTTTATCCAGCCTTATCAATTTGTATTTCAATTCTTTAGCGAGTAATTTAGCCGTAGTCGTTTTCCCTGCCGCTCCAACCCCAGATATAACAATTATCATTGAATTAAATTAGCCTGTCAATAAGATTTAAATTAGCAGAATAAAAAATAGGATAGTATGAATGAGAATTTCGTATGGGCAGAGAAGTATAGACCTGAAAAATTGAGTGAAGTAATTAATCAGAAGCATGTGGTTGAGAGGATAAAGGTTTTTGTTAAGGAAAAAAATATACCTAATATGATTTTTGCTGGAGCTCCGGGCACAGGAAAAACGACAATTGCACTTTGTATTGCTTATGAATTATATGGGAAGAATTGGAGGCAGAATGTTTTACCTACAAATGCTAGTGATGAAAGAGGAATTGACACAGTAAGAGGAAAAATAAAAGATTTTGCAAGAATGAAGGCTATAAGTGAAATTCCATGGAAAATTATCTTGCTTGACGAAGCAGATGCTTTAACACAAGAAGCTCAGAATGCATTAAGAAGAACTATGGAAATTTATACCGATGTCTCAAGATTCATCTTAGTGGCGAACTACTCATCACGTTTAATTGAACCCATTCAAAGTAGATGTGCAGTATTTAGATTTAAAGCTCTGACAGAGGATGATGTGAAAAAATTCATCAAAAGAATTGTTGAAGGAGAAAAACTGAAAATAAGTGATGATGCTATTAATACGATAGTCTATCTGTCAGAAGGAGATTTGAGAAAGGTTACCAATCTTTTGCAAGCTTCAGCTGTTCTTGGAGAAAAAATTACGGAGGATATTGTTTATGATGTTGCTTCTCAGGCAAAACCAGATGATGTGAAGAAAATGTTAGAATTAGTTTTGAAAGGAAAGTTTGCAGACGGAAGGCAGATTTTGCAGGACATGATGTTGAAGCAAGGATTGTCTGGTGAAGATATAGTTCGTGAGATTCATAGGCAGATTTATTCTCTTGATATATCTGAAGAAGCTAAAGTTCGACTTATAGAAAAAGTAGGAGAATACGATTTTAGAATCAGCGAAGGGGCCAATGATCTAATTCAACTTGAGGCGCTTTTGGCCCAATTTCTTTTGTTCAGTAAAAAGGTTTAATTATTTTCAATCTCAAATCAATTATTAGATAAAAATGTTTTCAAAATTAATAATTTTGATTGTAATCATTCTTTCAATATATCTTTCGCTTTCTTTTTTGGTTCAAATATATCCTGAAAGTTTTTCAGACTTTAAAATAACTATTGGTGGACTGGATTTAAATCAAGAATTGGTTATAGATGAACCCATATCAAAAGCAGAATCTGCTCTCAACGCTTCCTTAAAAATATTTACTATCACCATCGTGCTAATTTTAGTAGCTGCAACAATCAGTTTTGTTTACTTTAGATTAATAAAATCTCGTAAAGATGAATTTGATAAATTGAAAGAAAAGTGGAAATAGATCAATTTTTTAAACTCTAAAGTTTGATAAGTGAATATTGGTATTATGTCTTTTACTCAAAAATACAATCCAAAGAATCTTAAAGATTTTGTTAACCAGAAAGAAGCAGTAGAGACATTTTTAAAATGGATTAAAAAATGGAAACCCGGAAGCAAGAGTTTACTTCTTTATGGAATGCCAGGAACTGGAAAGACTGCTCTGATACATGCTTGGACAAGTGAAAATAATCTAGAATTTATTGAAATGAATGCGTCAGACTTTCGCTCTGCCTCACAAATTCAAGAAGTTTTGGGGCAATCGATGAAACAGACACCGTTATTTAAAAAAAGTAAGATTTTCCTATTGGATGAAATAGATGGTCTTGTAGGGAGAGAAGATTTGGGTGGAGTCGGTGCGATAATTAAAATAATCAAAGAGTCTAGATTCCCTGTCGTTTTAACTGCAAATTCTCCATGGGATCCTAAGTTAAGAGCATTAAGAAATTACTGCATCTTACTTCAGTTCGGAAAAATTCATGTTTTTGATATAGAAAAAAGATTGCAGCAAATATGTGAAAAGGAAAAAATAAAAATTGATAAAGAGATATTGAGACAACTGGCAAAAAGATCAGAGGGAGATTTAAGATCTGCCATAAATGATTTGGAAACTATCACGCAAGGAAAGAAAGATATTAATGTAAAAGATTTGGAAATTCTGGGATACAGGGAAAGGGAGACGAACATCTTTGAAGTTTTGAGAAACATTTTCAAGACACAGACAGCCATTTCGGCAAAACTGGCGATAAACTCTGCTGACAAAGACCCTGATGAAATTTTCTGGTGGATTGAAAACAACATAACAAATGAATATGAAGATCCAGAAGAGATTGCCAAAGCTTTTGATTCTTTAAGCAAAGCAGACATTTTCAAACAAAGAATTAGCTCAAGGCAGAACTGGAGATTCAAAGCTTATATGATAGATTTGATGACAGCCGGTGTCAGCTCTGCTAAAAAGCAAACATACAAAAAATTCACGAGATACCAGTATCCAAAAAATATAATACTGTTGGGAAGAACAAAAGAGATGAGATTGGCCGCTGGTGGTGTTTTAACAAAATTATCCACTCAATTTCACTGTTCTAAAAGAAAAACCAGAAAAGAATTTTTACCTTATCTGAAGATTATGCTGAAAGACAAAAAATTTAAAAAAGAATTTGCGGATTCTTTCAAATTGGAAAAAGAAGATATGATTTCATTGAAAAAATCTATTTAGGCAGAAAAAGAACTATATATTTTCGCTTTTGGTGAGGTTAAATTTAGCTTGAAAGTCGCACTCAATGGGCTGCAACTATAGCTATAAGTCAAAGTTATGTTGAAATTTTTATTTATCCCATATTTTTCCACGAATAGTCTATATTCATCCAGGTTATATTTCAAATCATCGCAATTTTTACTCTGCCTCACAACTTCTGTGGCTTTTTCTACTATGTTATTAAAAGCAAATGGCTCTTCCATCATAGGTATGGAAGAGGTGTCAATTATCGTATAAGATTCTATCCACATGCTAACCATGAAGATTATGCTGACAATCGCAAATGCGGATAATATGTAGAACTGGGCTTTTTTAAAATTTAAAACCTTTTTTTGTTTTGACGAACTGTGCATGCGGGACGCCATTGATAAAAATAACGTTTTCTTTTACTATAAAATCACTCTTCTCCGCCAATTCCACGATTTTTTCTCCCATTAAATTTCCTATCGTCGCCTTGCCCATCAATTTCACAGCGACATTTTCATTAACCAATCTATCTCCATAGAATTTTTTACTTACTTTAACCTTCATATCTTTAAACTCTAATTCTTTTTCTATCAGATCCTCATCACACATCGCAACAACTATTTCATATTTTACTGGAAAAACCTTTGCCCAAAACATTTTATCATTAGATAAAAATCCTTTCCTAAACTTTTAAAGATTAAATTCAGAAAAGAAGTTAGAGCGAAAAAAATCTTTGGAAAAAGAACGTCAAAGATAGAGCTATGAAAGCAACTGACAGCATTATAGCCAAACCAGAAATACTTTCCTTCAAAATCACTTCTCGGATAATTTCTATTGATAGGGCTAAACCGATGAAGAATCTTAGATAACTTAATAATCCCATTGGAAATCAACCATCTTAATTCCGTCCTAGATGGACCGAACAGGATGTTTACAGCCACATCCGTTCCTTTTTAAAATTCTGCTTCTGAAACTCTTAAAGTTTGAACAAAGGTCAAAACAAGGTCTAAACAAAGGTCAAGACTTTGGGGTAGAGGAAAATATGCTGAAGTCGAAAGAATCAAGAGAAGGTGCGGATATGATGCTGAAGAATGTCAAGCTCGAGGAAGAGCCGAAGAAGAAGCCCATAGTTGTGGAGAAGGGCGGCGTGAAGGATTCCATTAGAGTTGGGACTGCCACTTACATCGGTTACAAGTTTTTGGTCGATAACCCAACGGAGGCATTTTCGCAGGGCGAGATGTCCAGGAGGCTTGACGTGTTCATACACTCGGCCATATTGAAAGAGCTGGAGAAAAAGGGGTATATATACAGAACATCATTCCAAGTTCCCACACTCGGCAAATACGGTTCTTATCTCTGCTCGTATTCCAGGAAAGCTATCTGGAAAAGATTATGGGAGATGACTCCCGATCCAGTAAAGAAATTTTTGGTATTGATTGAGGACAACCCCTCTGGCGTGTATTCGGTGACGGACATAATGGGGCTGACCGGAGCCACAAGGGATGAAATCGACGACTGGCTCTGGAGGGTTTACAACGTGCATTTTAAAAAAGAGTTCGGTTTTTCTTTTGTGAACAGAAAGCACATCAAAGGCATCAGATGCTTGTACTACCACAGAAGCGTGAGCGAGCAGGAGTTTCAGCACAAGTACGACATCTACTACAAGGACAATGTTCTGAAAGAAGGTGCGCTCACGAGGCTGAAGGGCGAGCATTTCGAGGAGTGGGCGAGCTGGACTTTTTGCGAATACATGAAGCTGAAAGGCTATGAAATTGAGTTGCAGCGATATGACCGTGAGCCTCTTGACTACATTGGCAGGATTATGCTGAACATATCCGAGCTTTTTATCAGGAAGGATGAAAGGGAGATCACACTAACGAAATTCTTCATTTCGTGCAAGAGCAGTTTGAGCCAAATAGTTTTGCCGGCTTATGTCCTAGGATTTTCCGGTTGCTTGAGGGAGGGCTACACTTTTTCCGGCGAACAAATATTCGCACCACGGAATGCAGTAGCCGTGATCCTTTGTGTCAAAGCTTCCCCTGGAGCTTGGAGGGTGGCAGCCAAACTGGGCATCAGAATTTTCGATATAGACAGGATGATGAGCATGTACGAAACAGTAAAAGAAAAAACTGGGCAGGAGCATCCGCTGTTCAAGAGGCTGATACTCAAGCTGGATAAATTCAGAGAGATGGTGAAGAGAGAATGATTTTTCAACCAATATATCCTATGCTGCCAATGAAAACTGCACTGGACAAAATTAAGCCCCAAAGATTATTCTTGGAGCCAAAGTTCGACGGAATTAGGATACAGGTGCACAAGGTCGATGACCTGATAACATTTTATTCGAGAAACCTCAATGATGTGACAAACAAGTTTTTGCCGTTCATCGAGAAAATAAGGGGAAGCATAAGCAAAGATTGCGTGCTCGATGGGGAACTCCTGGGCGAAAGTTTCAGGAAACCGTGGGTTGATACCAGACTGAAGCTGTTTGATATAATTTATTTGGAAGAGGACGATCTTAGGAACAGAGCGTACTGCGACAGGAGAAAATTGCTTTCGTCCGTGATAGTTCAAAATGATAAGATTAGTCTTTCAAGCCAGTTTATACCCAAGACCAAAGAGGATGTGAAAAAGTTTTATGATGCAGCAATAAAAAACGGCTATGAAGGAATAGTTGTAAAAGATATGCTGGGCAGGTATCACAGCGGCCTGGCAAGCGGCATCAAGAAGGTCAAGCTGACGAGAACTTTTGATTTCGTAATAGTGGAGGCAGAATACGGGACTGGAATATTCAACAATATGCTGTCCACTTTTTACATAGCCTGCAAGGACGGAGAGAAACTAGTCAAAGTTGGCAAGGTCCATTACGGACTTAACTACAGGGAAATAAAGCAGCTCACCGATGAACTTGGAAATTCAATAACAGAAAGAAGAGCCAAGAGGGTAGTACTGAATCCAAAGATTGTTCTGGAAGTTGGGTTTCAGGGCTCTGTTGATAGCAGCACTTACGAGACAGGATGCGTGCTGAGGAATTTGAAGGTAATAAGAATCAGATGGGACAAGCCGGCAAACGAGATCAACACAAAGGACAGTTTAATGGAGGCGTTGAAGAGTGATAGACGGTTTCGTTTATGAAAGAAAGCTGGCCAACAAGCTGGAGAAGGAGGGTTGGCACGTTGAGAGGGTGGCATCGTCAGGAAGGAGAAGAAACAGCATCTGCGATTTGGTGGGCGTTAAAAACGGCAAAGCCTATTTCATAGAGGTCAAAACACGCAACAGAAGAGGATTTTACACGAAAAAGTTTGAAAGTGATTTGAAAAAATTAGTGGAAGTGGCAATAAAAGTTGGTGCTGTCCCAATTTTGGCAGTCTTGATCAAAAGAAGGGGGTGGAAATTTTTTGACTTGCGAGAAGAGATTCCCAATGTTGTAAAATAATTGTTATATTTTTGTATTACTAAATAGCAGATATGGGTCTAAAATCAGAATTACTAAATGATGTTGATAAAGATTATCTTTTATGTGCTTATTCTAATATGTTGAACGGTCATAACCGATTAAATTCTTTGGATAAAACAATTGTAGAAAAATTAACAAAAAAATTAACTTTAACTCAAGTAAAGAAAATTCATTTAAATTATATTCTTGGTATAGCTCCCGAGAAAACTGGGATTGAAATTAAAAAAACTGGTGATTTAGATGATATGATAAAGATTTTATCAAAACAGTTTGGAAGAAAAAATGTATTTCTTGAAGTTCCAGTTAATGGGAAAAATTGTGATGCTATAATTTTGAACGGGAAAAATTCAGAAATAACTGCAGTAGAAATAAAATCAAGCCGTGATAGGTTAAATAAAGCCATTGAACAATGTAAAAATTATTTAGACTGGGCAGACTTTGTATATCTTTTTATAGACGGTACACATCGAAATAAAATTGTAGTTAATGAATTTTTCAAAAATAACAAAGTAGGTATTTTAGTTTACAACTATGGTTTACTAAATGTTGAAAAATTTGCGAAGAATAATAAAATAAACTTGGATAATTTTTTGCGAAGTTTTTCATTAGTCCATTTATTGAATGTTGCTAAATATTATAATATTCCAACTCTCTCAAAAAGAGAAGAATTAATCAAATTATTAAAATCTAACCTTACCTTTATGCAAATTAAAAGAGGCATAATCAAAAGTATTACAAAATCATTCTATAGCCTCAGCGACTTCTAACAGATCTGGGTTTTTAGTTTCACGAAAGAAATTACTTTGTAAAACTCCACGGAGGGTTTTATTTTCTAATCCTTCTCTTATAAACTTTATTTCTTCATTTTTTACTTCAAGGTAATGTTCTTTAGTATAAATTCGCCAATGAGGTCTTGCCATCTGTTTAATTGAATCTAATGTAAGCTTTGTACAAATTTTACAATTACACGGAACTTTATGAAGATTTTGCGATTTCATATGTTCCATTAATTCTTTACGAGACCAAATTATTTTGTATTGTGGATGATACCATCCACCTTCTGTACCTTTCGGCTTTACGCCACTTTTTCCCTTTCCACCTTTCTGTGGCTTTCTGCTAACTTCACATGAAAATGCGTCCAAACCATTCCATATAAGACCATATGCAACTTCTTGCATGTTGAAGGCAATTATCATTTTATCTCCAACTTTATCTCGCAATTTCCCTATAAATCGGTATGCCCGTTGAACGCTCTGCAATTGTGGAATAAATCTTATGATTAGGCCATCAGCATCTATCGTAACAATTTTATCAATAAGATAATCCCAAACATTTTCGTTTAATTCCTTAGGTTTCTCAACTTCATCATTTAAAACACCATTATGTATCGATAGGATGGCAAAGAAATCATATTGAGGATGGAGTCCTTTTGCTATACTTTGACATAGTTTTATAACATTTATTGCTAAATCGATCCAGCAAATTTTTGTAGTTTTTCCATTCTCGTCTTGCCATTCGATTGTTTGTGAATAATCACCAAAAATTGGAATGTCTAAAGAAAGAACTGCATGTGGTTTATAATCCACTTGTAGCTTTAGAAATTCTCTATAAAAATTTGAAATTGCAGGAGCTAATTCCATTTTAATTTCATTTTTCCTTCTCATACTACCTTCTCCAGAAGGAACTCCACAAAGTTTACTATAAAGTTGTTGAATTTTTTTATTAGCACAACGCTTATTTTGTAACCAATTCAAAGTATCTTCGTCTATTCCCTTATAAAAAAATTTCCATATACATGGATCGATAATAAATATCCCATTACTTTTAATACCTGAAATGGAAAGTTTCCATAATTTAAGAATGGGTATAATAGTGCCCTCAATATTTTTGAGTCCAGTTATCTGTTTTGTATTGTTATAAGCATTTATTTTTTCTTGCGAATCTAAAAGAGGGAAGAATGTTGGGAGAGTAAAATCTTTACCGATTTTTAATTTCCAATAACTTAATCTACCTCTGTTTTCTTTTGAAGTCCTATTTTCATCTAAATCCACGATTATCACTTTTCAAATTTTTCAGCCTTTTTGATTACATCTGAAAGAAAAGAAACAAAATCATTAACTTTTTCAATTGGTATCATGATACCACCCATTATTTCTGGACCTGCAAATTCCTGTTGTTTCTTCTCTTGGATATATAAGAATTTTCCAAACAAATTTTCTACCAAGTATAATCCATATGTTTTATCATTAATCTTAAACTCTTCTTGATGTAAAGGATGCATCCCTCTTTCATTGGGGTAGTATACGATTGAAGGCCCTATAGGTATTTTGTAAGCCTGGTTTGTCCCTACAAACATTTCTAAATGTTTCTCAACAACTCGTCTTGAAAATGATGTATTTCTCTCTATAGTTGATGCAGTCACGCCCTGAGGATTAGTTTCTAGAATTTCCTTTATTATATTATGAAGATATTTTTCTCTATCCAAAGGCGAGAACTTGCTATACTTTTCTACAGGCACTATTGTTGGTTTGTTTATGGAAACCATATATGTGACCCTAATATGGGTTATATATTAGAGTATTTAAGTCTTTTGGTTACCGGTTACCGTGACCTTGCACAAAAGCCTAGTCCTACAGAAGAGGTGAGCTCTGTAATCTATTACAGCGTGAAATTAAAAGCAGAAGTACATTCGCTTGAAGAATTTCTGTAAACATCGCCTTCAATTTCTATTTCAGTAAACCAAAATCTACTTATTTGAAGAGCATCAATAAATTCTTAAAGTTCTGTAGATGATTTGATGGATATGCAGGCGCTCGAAAGACAATATAAAGGCATGGGTAGTTGAAATGAAAACCAAAAAAATCAAGATCACGCTTATGCACCCGAAGCGGTGGTGCCGCTACTGTCCGCAAGATTCCGATTCTTGCAAAAAAGTGGCCGAATCGGAAGGCATCGCTTTCGAGGACGTAAATTTGGATGAAAGGCCGGAGTTCGGCCGAAGATTCAAAATTGAAATGCTTCCTGCGATTTTGTTCACGGATGGAAAAAGAACAAGGCTGTTGCAAGGTCCATGGCCATCTGAAGATAGGATAAAAGAGTTGCTAGAAGAGTTCAAGAATTGAAACTCTAATTTAGTGGAAGTAAGTATCGAATAATTCTAATTAAAATTCAATAAATAATTAAATATTTTTTCATAATTCTTTTGGGCACAATTTTTGAAATTTTCGACGCTAAATTTTTCTTTTTTTGTCGTTAATTGAAAAGAAAATCCTTCCTTTTTAATAAAAACTATTCCTTCATCTTCTCGAAATTCTCTTTCACCATGCTGGAAGGCTACTCTCATCTTATTTAACTCGTTTAGTTTTTGTATGATTTCTTTATGCTTATTTTCATCTTGTGTAATGATTCTACTGAATTGACCTATCTTTGGGCCAATAAGACCTTCTGGGATAACTCCTTTTTTCGTGATAGCTTTGCTCAACAGATTTTCTAATGTCATCATTCTTTCACTGATAAATCCACTTGCTTCATCCATGGCTTTTGATATTTCCAATGAATCTGGAGAATATAATGGATGAAATCTCATTGCATCAGCCATAACTGGTGCTATTTGGACGTAGATTTCTGTTGATTCAATGTTTTTGTGCCCCAATAACCCCTTAACAGCAAGTATGGAACCACCTTCTTGATGTAAATGAGTAGCAAAAGCATAGCGAACTGACTTGGGGTTAATTCCAAGATGCTTTTTGACATAATACCACACTTTATATGGGCTAAGCTTTTTTCCATCATTTTCCACGAAAACATATTCAGAATTATCTGTTCTATACTTCCAATAATTTTCTATCCATTTTTGGACTTCTGGCAGAAAGAAAGTCCATCTTGGTTCACCTGCTTTCGTACTGACGAGAATTTGATTAGTAGGAGACCACTTTAAGTCTGATTTTTTTAGATTAATTAATTCTGCTTTATTTAAACCACTCCCATAAAGAAGCATACATATTGCCTTGTATTTCGGATCACTAATTTTTTCAATTCTTTTTAATAATTCCTCTTTGCTCAATACCTCAGGATGTCTTCTTGGTATTTTTATCAAAACAATCTGTTTTGCTATTTCTGATCTATTGTGAAATCTAAAGAATGACTTTATATACCCCTTTACTTGCTCTATTGATGAAAGTTTATAATTTTTCCTTAGACTGCTAACAAATTCATTCACATCGTTTATTTCTATCTTATCAACACTTTTATTAACAAAATTTAAAAAATCTTCCAAAGAAGTTCTATAATTATCCAGTGTACTTTGCGCTCTGCCTTTCGCAGCGACATGATTCAAGTATTCCTCTAATTCTTTGTTCATAGAACTCAATATTTTCTATATAATGTTGAATTTATAAACATTTGTAAATCTTTTATTGTATGTTTATGTCAGATTTCTTCAAGAAGATATATATATCAAGAAGAATCTATATCGTAAGATGTTTTATTTAAAAAATATTTAGAAGCCAGTAGTTCCGAATGTAGAATTTATAGTTCTAAAACAACTTAAAAATAATGGTGATTGTATGGACTATCTCCGATTTTGGATTACCCCATTGAACACCAAATTGGAAAGAGAAATTGCAGTTATTATTTCCAACACTCTTTCCAGGCTGCCCGAAAAAACTAGGCGAGAGGTTATAAGCGGAGTAAGTTTTTATTTGGAGACTCGCAGAAAGTTTGCCAAATTAGATACGCATATTATTCAGGAAGATGGAAAGAAGCCAGAGATAGTCATCAACTGCATCGAAATGGCGAAGAAACCAGACTCCTACAGAAGGAAAGTTATATCACAGATGATTGCTCGTTTCGTTCTGGAATACCTTTCACGCAAAAAGTCTAAATCAATCGGAGAAAAGGAAGTTAAGGATTTGTGCAGAAAGTGGGGATTTGGAAGAAGTAGGTAGAATCTGATGTATTGGATAACAAAGAACCTCGCAACTTCGAGCATGAGCGAATTCATGTTGCGAAAGAGAAAGAATGTGGTAGTCGTAGATGTAAGAGATTTGATTGATGGAGAAGGCAACGATTTCGAAGTCTTCATGAGCAAAATCGAGGAAGTTGAAAATCTGATCAATGTCAATCAAAAGGTCTGCATTTGTTGTGAAAGTGGTATTAGCAGGAGCAATGCAGTTGCCCTAGCCTACCTTGTCAGAAGTGGTATGGAGTTCGACGATGCTTACAACCTGATAAGGAAAAAAGTGCCAGTAGTCCAGATTGATATGGCTCTATTGGATTTGGCAAAGAAAATGAAAATTCATTACCCGACTGTGGAAGATGTTGTTAGCACAAACAAGGAAATCATCTCGCGGGACATAGAGTCAATCAAAAAGGAGTTGAAAAAAGGCGAACTGACTAGCGAGGAAAGGGAATTTCTCAAGAGACTGCTAGCAAAGAAGCAGGGCAAGTGCTCGACAATGAAAGAATGCATAGCCATCGAGGAAGAGGGAGAAAAGTGGCATAAGAGAAAGGGTAAGCACTTCAACTTGGATTACGATGTATTAACGGATTGATTAAACCTTATTTTAATTAAAAAGCTTTGAACCTCAGTGATTCCCCGTCGTATCTCCATTCCACCGTCAAGTCTGGCGATATGTTTTTCATGATTACTTCCGCGACAAGCGAACCGACTGTGTTCAATTGCTCGAGTGTGAGCTTCTTCATAATTATAATTTACTTTTATAATAAATCAAATCCTAGTGCGAGAGATGTGCTCTAGGGCTGAGGAACGGAGCAAGAATATTTTTCCTATTTTTCTGTAATGATTCTTCAGTAATTTCACATTTTTAAACAATTTTCAATATCTTACTAATATCGTCAATTTCAAAATCTGCTTTACCTTTTTCTGTTTCTTTCCAAACTTGTCCATATTTGGCTAATACTGTGGTCATGCCTAATTTCCTTGCACCTATAAGATCCCTGGAGACAGAATCACTGACCATCATAACATCTTCGGGTTTTATCTTCAATCTTTCTATCGCAACCTTGAATGGCAGCTGACTGGCCTTTTCCCTACCGGTATCTTCAAATCCAATCACAAAATCAAAATAATCATCTACTTATAAGCCTCAACTTTCACACTAGTAATTTTTCCTTTCAATTCTTTAGAAACATCTATATCATAACTGGATTCAGAAGCTATTCTAACATCTTTGAACCCAGCCTTTCTTATCGCGTCCAAATATTCATTCTTTTCCAAAGCACCTGCAATACATCCAGCCCATGCATCAAAACTTTTCTTTATTTCTTCAGGTAATCTCCCTTCGGTAACCAAGTCGGAAATCATAATTCGTCCACCAGGCTTTAACACTCTGTAAGCTTCTCTAAATACCCTTTCTTTATCGGGGGATAGATTGATGACACAGTTACTGATAACGACATCGACAGAATTATACTCTATAGGTAAACTTTCAATCTCACCTAATCTAAACTCAACATTTGTATAGCCATACTTAGCTGCTGCAGCCCTTGCCCTATGAATCATTTCTTCTGTCATATCCACGCCAATAACTTTTCCTTTAAATCCTACTTTTTTGGCTGCAAGATAGACATCTATTCCCCCACCAGAACCCAAATCAAGAACAGTTTCACCTTCTTTCAGACTTGCCAACGCAACAGGATTTCCACAACCCAAACCCATGTTGGAAGCTTCAGGAACATTTTCTAAATCTTTTTCAGAATAACCAATTTTTTTACCCAACTCAACAGGAGAAGGTCCACATTCACACGACGGACAGCATGACTCTCCACTTTTTGCTATCTTACCATATCTTTCTTTGACAAATTCCTTAATTTTCTTTTCTTTCACATCTTTCATTTTAAAATATTGTACACCCAATATATTTAAATATATCGGTCACCCAATATATTCTATGAAAAAGAAAATGGAATGCTGCCCAGAAATTGAAATCCCGGAATGTTGTGATATGCGTGGAATGCTTACATTTCTTATACTTTGGTTATTAACTAAAAGACCCATGTACGGTCAAGAAATAGCTGAAGAATTAGCTAAGAGGAGAGGAACGAAGCCTACGCCTGGAACCATATATCCAGCATTGAAAGATTTAAGAAAAAAAGGTTTAGTTAAAGTTGAAAAGAAAGGAAAAAATATAGTCTATACTCTGACTGAGAGAGGAAGAAATGGCATAGACAAAGCATGTAAATATTTTTGTTTGTCGTTTGGGGAAATATTTAAAGAGTACAGATAAATCAATCCTCTATCGGTACCTCAACGATTCACCATCAAATCTGAAAAGATATAGTTATTAAAACTATTAATTTAATAGCAAATTCTAAAGAACAATTTTTAAAATATCACTAAAATTATTTATCACAAAATCTGGTTTTATTCTTCCAATCTTTTCTGAACTACCATATTTAGCAAATACAGAAATCACATCAAGTTTCTTTGCAGGAATGACGTCTCTTTTCATTGAGTCACCGACCATCATTATTTCCTTTGGCTCTAATTTCAATTTCTCCATTGCCATTTTCAACGGAACATCAGTCTTCTTCTTTTTCTCTGTATCCTCAAACCCAATAACAAAATCGAAAAAATATTCTATCTTCATAGCTAACAGTCTTTGATAAGCTTTCACCTTTGGAGCGTCTGTCACTATGGCTAAAATCAATCCTTTTTCTTTTAGTTTGGTCAAAGTTGGGATAACATTCGGGTATAATTTTAGAAACTTTGATTTTGTTCCCAAGTAGGCATTTATTCCAGATGCCAGAATCTTTGGGTTCACTTCTCCAGTTTCTCTTTTCAGAAATTCCGTAAATGCTCTGTCAGATTCTATACCAACCTTAAAATAAGTTAAAATCAATTTTTTGTATCCTTCCTCTTTGTTTATCTTCAACCCAGAATCTACCATCGCATAGATAGCTGATCTGCATACCTCTCGCTTCATCTTCATAAAATCCACTAGAGTGTTGTCAAGATCGAAGAGGATTGCTTTTATTTGTTTCATACTAAAATAGAATTAGTATGACCAAGCTAATCTTTTACGGCGGAGTGAATGAAATAGGTGGCAACAAGATACTTTTGGAAGATAATGGAACTAAGATATTTCTTGACTTTGGTATGAGCTTTAACCAAGCTGGGAAGTTTTTCTCGGAATTTCTACAACCTAGGAAGTGTGCCGGAATAGGGGATTTTTTGGAATTCGGTTTATTACCAGACCTGAAAGGCTTGTACAGAACCGATTATCTGAAACATATGGGGAAAAAACCCGAAGATGTTGATTTTCAAGGTATTTTGCTGTCTCATGCCCATGCCGACCATGCTTCCTATATACATCACATCAGGGAAGACATACCAATTCACTGCTCGGAAGAAACATATGCAATATTGAAAGCATTGAATGATACTGCAAGTGGCAGCTATACCGATTTGACCGAGCTTACAAGGTGTTTTGAGACTTATGTGAACAAAAAAGGTGAGATTAGCAAGAAGACAACAAAAACCCATCCAGATATTGTCGTTCCTAGAAAATTCAACCTGTTCAAGTTTGGCAAGAAGTTCAAGATAGATGGCATAGAGATAATTCCTTATAATGTAGATCATTCACTGCCAGGCGCTACAGGTTGTATCATTCATACTTCTTCGGGTACGATCGTATACACTGGTGATTTCCGTTTTCACGGAAGGAGAGAAAAAGAGACTGTTAATTTCATGAAAGCTTGTGAAAAGGAAAAGCCGGATGTGTTGATTATTGAAGGCACTAGGATTGATGAGGAAAGTTCTAGGAAAGAAGCAGATGTGGAGGATGAGGTTGCTACTGTTACCTCCAAGTCTAAAGGATTGACTGTTTGCAACTGGCCGGTAAGGGACACTGATAGGTTGATCTCTTTTCTTAATGCTGCAAAAAGAATGGACAAGAAACTGACAATTAGCCTGAAGCAGGCTTATCTGATTGAACAGCTGGGAAAATGCAAAGATTCCAATGTGCCTAAGCTGGATGACAAGAATCTGGCATTGTATGCCATGAGGAAAGACTGGGGTCTCATAGGCAGTGATTGTGATGAGAGATTGATAAGAGCCGATTATGATAGATGGGAGAGAGGTTATCTGAAAGATTCTATATGTTGCCATGATGTGAAGAATAATCAGAATAAATTCATGTTCTTCTGCACTAATTTTGACTTGAAGGAACTGATTGACATTAAGCCTGCTGCTGGCTCTGTTTATATAAAATCTGTTTGCGAACCTTTTGATATTGAGATGGAGATTGACTGGCAGAAAATAGAGAATTGGATTAATCATTTTGGAATGGAACCCAATGTTACTCATGTTTCAGGACATGCTTCAGGTCCTCAGTTGAGAGATTTTGTTAAGACTGTGAAACCTAAGATGGTCATACCTGTTCATACGCAACATGCTAATTTTTATGATAAGTGGTGGGATAATGTTCATTTGTTGAGGGGTGCTGGAGAAAGTTTTGAAATATAAAATATTAAAAACCAAAAATTTCTTTTAAACTTTTATTATGGTACGGGTGTTTTATTGACAGACATTTTCACAAAAGAAAAACGCAGTTGGATAATGAGCAGAATTAGGGGCAAAGATACCAAAATCGAGAAATCAGTAGAGGCTTGGTTGAAAAGGAATAAGATAAAATTCAGAAAACACTACAAGGTCATTGGTAGCCCAGACTTTGCATTACCCAAACGAAAAATAGCAATATTTGTCGATGGTGATTTTTGGCATGGTTACGACTTCAAAAAAAGAAAGAATAAGCTCCCCCTTTATTGGAAAGAAAAGATTAAGAGAAACATGAAAAGGGATAAAAAAATTGATTCCAAACTAAAGAAACTTGGTTGGAAGGTCATTCGGGTTTGGGAACATGAATTATTGGATAACGAGGAAAGATTGAAAACCCTACTTAGATGCTCTTAGTTCATGTAAAACTATCATTTAAATAATTCCCTTTTGTTAATTTCATATATGGCATTAGAAAGAGATTATTGGCCATGTCCTTTCTGCGACAAAGGAGTTATAGAGATATTGATGAGACCGACTTCCTACCGATTCAAAAAATCAACTGGAGGCAAGGGAGGACGTGCCACTGTCAAAAGGAAAGTGAACCAAGAAATAATCATAGTATCACAGAGCTGTCCTGTTTGCAATAAAACTAATGAGGAAATAGAAAAGAAGTTAAGAGAGGACGGGATGATCTAAAACAATTAATTGGGAATTGATGTTACATGGTTAGAGAAAAAAGGAAATGGCATGATAAGTTTGTCAAATATATGGAATTCATAGTAAATCATGAAAATTACAAAGACTTACCGAATAAATTCAAATCAAATGGTGAAATCAGATGGGTTTCACCCTCAGACAAAGAAAGGGCCAAATGGTGGGATAAAAAAGTTTCTGAAATGAAATTAAGTAACAGGGCTGAAGTCGCAAGAGAAATACACCCCAAAGAATTGAAAGGTTTGAAACCATGCCAGATATGCGGCAGAGAGCTTAGCATTTTCTATGTTTACCTAAGGAAAAACACTCTGGGGAGGATAAACGAGCTGACTGGCAACTCATTCAGGCCTTATGAAAATGACATATATGAAATATTTGATATTTTAAGTAAACAGTTTGGAGGCAAGGTTTTTCAAAAGTTAAGAGAAATTTTTAACGTACCTGATACTATTGAAGATAAAAAAGAAACCTTCCTTAGGTACATCATTGAAGATTGCAAACCAATGCTGAGCCCTGGTGTAATGAGTAATCCGCCTGACCGTTTGGACGGATTCCATACATATAACGCATGTTGTAGAAGCAAGGAGGACAAGGGCAGGCATTGGTCCAACTTGGCAAGATATAGTCAAGATAGAAGGGCTTATGAGAACTGGGCAGAGGGTGATTGGAACGTTTCGAACAGGTTGATGGGAGAATTCAAAAGTTTCAACGAAAAGGTACCATGCCCAGTATGCGGTAAAAATAGGAAAATGAGTGCTGATCATATTGGCCCTATCTCTTTAGGGTTCACTCACAGACCAAGGTTCAATCCCCTCTGTGGCCCATGCAATAGCAAAAAGAACAACAGGATTACTTTTGATGACGTAAAAACTTTGATCCACGATGAAAAAAGAGGGGAGAAAGTAATTTCATGGCATTCGAAGTATGTCTGGGATAGTCTTAAGAATAAAGTCAAAAATAAATACGATGCGTATAAATTGCATACGGTAATGCGATGGCACTTGCATAACGTTCTTTCCATTCTTTCTGTGATAAGTTCGAGGGGGCATAGGGAATTTTTGAAGAAATTCTTGCACCCAGAATATTCCTTTTTCGATTATAGATTTAATAATTTTCACCCATTAGAACTGGAAAAATTAGTAATATTAAAAAAACCATTGAATAGTGCGAATAAAAGAAAAAATGCAGAGAGGTATCTGAGAATATCGTTCGAATCGTTGAAGGACTATGAGTCGAAGTATAATAGGAACGTAAAACAGCTGAAAAACAAAGAAGTAGATGAATCTGTAGGAGAATTGCTTAATCTCTTAGATAAGAAAAAATATGGAGAATCATACAAAAAGTTGGATGAAATAATTGAGATGCTCTCGAATGAAGCTGTCAGGAAATTTTCTTCATGAAGCCGTAGAATTCTTTGAAATTTGTCATATCCATCATTAGTTCTTCATATTTCGAAGTTGGTTTCAACTTCGCATCGGAAACGAATTCTCCTTCACCGGGTTTTAATGGCGGCAAGTTGCCAATAGCCATTTTAACCGTTATTGGTTTGGGTAAACTTGGATTTTCAAAAGAGAAAAGCGGTCTGGGCGGTAATAACTTTATTTCTTCTAAAGACCCTATAACAAAAACCCTCCTTCTTAATTGCGGCACACCGAACTCTTCCGCTTTCAGCATAATCGGATCATTTACGAAATATCCGATCCTTTTGAATGAGTTTAATATTTCATCCATAACTTTGCCTTTTTTCATTGTTAATATACCTGGAACATTTTCCATGACAAAAAACTTCGGCCTAAGTTCTTTAACAATCCAAAGGAAATCTTTGAATAGTTGGTTCCTTTTATCTTTTTCATCTCTCCAGCCAGCCAATGAAAACCCTTGGCATGGAGGACCTCCTATTATGACTTCTATATCCATTTCCTTTTTTATAGCACCGATTCTTTTTTTAATTTGAAGAATTCGTATATCGTCTTCAATAAAAAAATCCTTATTGTGGATTTGGTCTTCATGATTCTTGGTGAATGTTTCAAAAAAATTCTTCTCTATTTCGATAGCTCCAGATAACTTGAAACCTTGGAGTATGAAACCCTGTGACATTCCTCCGGCGCCTGCGAATAAGTCGATGAATGTTTTATCATCAACAAATGGCTCTAAAAGTTCTGCGATTGCCCTTGCAAGAAATGGCGGAACCGCATTCCCGACTTGTTTGTACGTTGATGTCTTGCTCCCGTAAAATATGAAAGAATCTTTAAAGGATTGCAATCTCGCAGCCTCTCGTATTGAAATTAAACGGCTTTGCGCTGGATGAATAAAACAACCGTTACCAATTCTATTGAAATAAGTTGAAATAGTATAACTGGGTTTGTCATACACTAATCTGCCGTAATAGGTCGTTCTGCCTCCGCTTCTCCGGATTTGCTCTAATCTTTTCGAGGGTATTGTATCCGGAATGTTTTTCCAATTGCCTCCCGGTGGTATATGCTTCACCATTTCGGTTTCGATTTCGCTGAATCTAGGCGCGATATGATTATATATTTTCATCCCGATTCTCTCCAAATTTTCTTAATCTCTTTCGCATCAAAAATATCTTTTAAGATAAATAAACTTTCTGATATATTCATACCAAACATCTTTTCTATGATTAATTCATTCTTTAATGCATCATCTTTAAAACCCAAAGGTATCTTTTCAATATCGACGATAGGTAGTTGGTCCAACTCGTAATTGCTTATATGATTGTTGCTGCTTGTCACTTTGAATCTCCAATTCAGGATGAAAGAATTTAATATGATTCCCAACTTTATTTTTATGATGTCATCACGGTCGTCCATAACCGTGATATAATTGCAAGAATTGGATATAATGTCTTTCTCATCGCAAATGACAAAGTTTAATCTCTTTAAAATATCAACATTTGAAATTTGCTGGCAAACCAACCTCTTTTTATTAAAGTCATATTGAACATAGTCTTTTGACTTTTTATTCAAAAATTGTTCAATCAAAACGTATTCACCGTTTGTTTCAATGATTCCGTTTTTGGATAACATGTTACCACGTACTAATCTCCATCCTGTGTTTTGTTTAGTTATGAAATTTTTATACAGAGTAAGGTCTAATTCGCCTCTTTTATTTCTTATGAAAGAGAAATCTTTCAGTTTCTTGAATTTCGAAAGCTTAGCTAATATGTCCCATCCGATTTGTTTTACATATGGGATTTCGTAATTATTTCCAAACGAATTTCGGATCAAATCCAGGGATATAGAAAACTTGTCACCATTTGTCCTTATGTCTATTTTGTCCGTTACGCCACTTTTTTGCAAATAAAATATAACCAAAGACTGGCTTATGCCATGAAACAAACGTTCAGATTCTCGGAAATAATTTATTTCCCTAACATTGTTTTCCAAAAGGATATGCTTCCTCAACTTCTTCGAGGTTATATCAGAAAATATCGTGGACGGACATATAATACCTATTTCCGCACCTCTGTCGGCCAAGTTTAAAATCATCTCTATCGAAAGTTTGTAATAATTTAGCATGCCTTCCAAGGAATACTTGTACAAGCCTGATTTTTTGAAAAAAGAAATTTCATTTTTCATTTTTTCCATCAAACATTTGTAATATCTCATTTTAATGAGATCCATCTTTTCTTTCCTGTTTATTTTAAGTAAAAAGTAAGGAGGATTGGAAATTATGATGTTAAATCCGCCATCGGATAAAACTTCTTTGAAATCCCTATCATAGCTCACGCGTGAGGGTTCTCTATCCGTATCATTTGTCGTTATTAGCATGTTTTTGTTCACAAGATTTTTAGATAGCAGCTTCAAATCCTCTATCGAATTGGAATTCAGCATGGTTAGTACCTTGCTTTTCAATATGTCTATAGCCAGAGAATCTGTGTCTATTCCAAACAAATGCTTGGATACTGCTTCTCTTTTATCAATCCCTAAGAATTTGGAAAGATAATTTAAAGCTGATAAATAGAATCTTCCTGTTCCACAACCGAAATCTAAAATTCTCAATTTTTCTTTCGGAAAGCCCTGAGAAATTTTATTTTTTATTGTTTGATATGTAATCTTTTCGGCAATCTTAGCGTCAGTGTATACAGCCCCTTTGCTTTTGAAGTTAATTTTTGATTTGCTCGAATACAATTTACCATCTTTGCAAACGAATTCCGCATTAAGATAATTTATATGAAACATTTCCAACAGGGTCGGTATTTCTTTCCTTCCTAATTTAGAAATTAATTTTTTTGTATCAATATCAAAATTCAATTGAGCGAAATCCTTTTTAAAGCAATTGAAGTATTTGGCCAGTTCACTCGCTGATATTTTACTTTTCTTAAAATACGATTCATATATAATTTTTGATATTATGAATTTGTGTGCCTGGAAGGCTAAATTATGACAGCCATCTTCTATTAAAAGCAAATTTATATCTTCATCAGACATTTCACCCTTGGTTAAGCTTAATCTTTTACATATTTCTGGGTTTTTTAGAAAGTTGAGAATAACCTTTTTTTCAAGTTCAATTATGTTGTTTAATGCAGGGTTAATTTGGTTTTTCATTTTTCGCCCTCTAATAAATCTATGATCACTTCTTAATTAAAAAAGGATTGGGAAAACTTATTTTTTGATGAAGGCAGTCATCGCAGACTGGTTGTAGTTTGCCATAAATCATAATGACGGTTATACCACCTAGGACTTTCAGTCCGTTGAGATTCGTACGTTTATTTATTTCGTTTCGCTTCCTTTTGCAGAAAATACAGGTGGGATCAAGGTATTTATCCAACTCTTCTTTTGGGACATGAAATCTGAATACTTTCATACTTTCACTATTTAAGTTTTGATTTTTGTGTCTACTATTTTGCCATTAACAATCGTACAAATCACAACGGAACCACAGTGCGGACATTTTGATTCTACGGTTCTAACTTTTTTCTTTGGCAACTTCATCACCTCTTGTTTTCTGTCCTTCACTTTTCACTTGTTTCATGATTTCCTTGGCATCTTCTATTAACTGGTTCACCTCTATAATAATTTCCTTGGTTTGTATCCTCATGCTTTCACACTTTATCTCCGTCGATTTTTGCAACTGTTTGCTTATATTTTCTATTTTCTCCGCTTTCATCGCTATGTTGAGTAACCTGCCCTGATATTTTTCTGTAAGGATTTTTTCCTTGAAAAGCCTCATTGCTTCCTGCGCTTGCTTCTCTGTTAATTTTTCCCTATATGCAGAAACAATGAATTCTCGCAATGCACGGTAACCAAACTCCAGCAAGTCCTCTCTCACTACCCACAACCCGTCTTCTGTAATGAAAAGCGCATTGTTCAAGGCATTGCCAGGCATCGTTTTGGTCGCCACCATCGCACAGATTGTTTTGTGTTTGTGCATGTAGCCCCTTGTTTGGTCCAAATATTTATCCTGCCAATCTTTGACTTTTTTAACTTCAATGACAACCCGTTCCACTTCTTGGTTGTTGTCGATAACTCTACTGTACAAATCTTCACCAAGACTATTTGATCCTTCGCGATAGAACTTATCCTGAATATCTTGACAAACAGACTCAAGCCTCTTCAATACATCTAGTTCCTCAACCCCCCCTGCGATTGTTGGCACATGCTTTACTTTTGCCAAGAGTTCCTTATATTGCCTCTCCAGCTCTTCGTAGTCCTTGTCCTTATGAACATTTTGCTCTTCTAGATACTTTGTCTTTTCCTGCAACTTTTCGATTTCTTTCTCGTTCAAGTCCCTTCTGGATTTTTCCAATTCCTTAATCAATTCATCTTTACTTTTTATCCTTTCTTCCATCAACTTCTTCAAGCTCTCTATCTGCTGCTCATATTTTTCTTTCTCCACAATCAAGAGTTTCTCGCTGAAAATTTTTTCCACATGCCCCAGCACCTTCTCCGCAGTTTTTTCTGTGATTTGCTCTTCAGTAAGTTTCACTCCAGTTACAGTTAATACCCGTTGGCTAATCTTTAATCTCCAGTCTAATTCATTCAAAGCTCCATTTTCTAGTTCATGTTTTGATAGTCCAGAAAACTTTGACAACCATAGGACAAAGGAAGAAAATAGATTAATTCCACATTTCGGGCACTTGAATGATTTGATTTCTTCACCTCTTTCGAATGTTTCTTGAGTTGGATCTGAGGAGGTATGGGGATTTCTCCCCATACCTTTTTTCGCCTCATCATCTACCTCCTCCTCAAATAGAGCAGGAGGCACTGAAGTTTTTGACTTACTTTTCCTCATCTTAACACCTCCATACATTTTATTTATTAGATGTATTATTCATTTGTATAATTAAATATTTATACCTTTCGGTTATGTGTTAAACATTTCATTTGTATAAATTAACTAAACTTGTGAGAAAGAAGTAGACCAATTTATTTAACTATTAAATAGTTAATTTAATATATAGATATTTGGTGTTGTAAATGAGGGTTGAGATTGAGTTACCAAAATGGATAAAATTACCGAATTGGCTGAAAGAGAAATATTTATTGCTGTGGAAGAATACGAAGGGGAAAGAATTTACTTTTGACGAAGCACTTGAAATACTGAGAGAGAAAGATAAGCGAAAGTTAAGCGTCGCCCTGTCACGATTGAACAAGACTGGATGGTTAGAAGTTGGCATTCATCCTGAAGATTCACGTAGACGGATTTACAGTTTGAAACTACCTAAAGAGGAAAGCATAAAAAATTTAATAGAGGAAACCGCTTCGAAAATCCGAAATCCATAAATTCAAAGTTAAGTCTTGTTATCCTTCTCATCTTTTGTTCCGTTGTTAATTAATTCATTTATTTGCCAATTGTGAGTAATGGTACCACTAAACATGCCAGTCAGAATTTTCTTATAGACATCTAATGTAATGCTGCCATTCTCAAAAAGTTCCTTGATCTTAAAAAGTTGTCCGAGAGTCGCCACTTTATTCACCTCTTAATAGTTCAGTCTGCGTCCCAACAGCTCCCCCACATGAAAGTCTAGTAACCTTTTCTTCTTTTCCTATTTTTTTCTCAAGTTGCGAACCAAATAATTTCTCAAGATAAGTTTTGAAATCTTTTACTGCCCCATCTTTTACTTCACCCTGGTAATCATCAAATAGTCTTCTAAAACTGCAGTTTTGACCTGTCAGCTCACTCATGAATTTTTCAAGTTGGGAAACGAAAATAACTAATCCTCCATGGCGAGTGATGTAACTTGCCAAAGAAGTCTTTTCAACTTTCTCCCCTTCAACTATTTCAATTATTTTTCCTCGGTGTGAAAGAATCATGATGGGAACTACGTTTCGCTTTAGGGTTGGTATCTTGGTAATATGCCCGTCTATCTCCTCTTGTCGCAAAAACCCAAAGTCTTTTGAGTCAGACAGCTTCGCGATGAATTCATCCCAGCACCTTTTATCCAAAAATTTCCGATACTTGGACTCGAACACTAGGATTGCCTCGAATACATACCTTTCGTTGTTATCATCATTGAATGGATATAGCTTGAGATGCAGGACGCGGTCGAACTCGTAGAATTTTCGTGGGTCTTTTAGGCTGGTCTTTGTTATGTTAAATTTTATTTCCCCTTTGCTAATCCTAGTTTCCCACCAAGCTTTAATCCGGAAGAGGCCATTCGCTATAATCGCTCGCATGGCAATTTCAAAGAAATCTTCACTGCCATGGCCTACTCCGAAACTAGAGGAATTCTTCTGGGACATGTAAGTTGTCCAGTAATTTATTTGTTTAGCTGTTTCATCATCATTCAAGATCCCATCAATGTAAAAAAAGTTTTTGCCAGCTATTTCTATTTTTTTAAAGTCACTATAAACAGTGGAAATACTTTCTATAATGTCATAAGCAGTTCCTACTTTGTAAGGGAACATTTCCCACAGAGGGGTGAATCTCTTTTCAGTCTTCAGATTTCTGAGAACAATATCGTAAATTCTTTGTCTTTGGCCGGTGAAGAGATTGTGGCATTCTCGACGGCGTTCATACTGTTCATTTGTCACATAATATAGAAAGCCTCTATCAAATTGGATTATCCTTCCATACTTTGGATCAAAATACCCAGTCTTCTCAATCATCCTGCCTTTAAACAAAGAAACAAGAATTGAGTTTACCCTTTCCTTTGGAATTTTCAATTTCTCAGCGATCTCAAATGTAAACAGAGCGAATGGGGAAGACCTCAGTAATCTCAGAACCCTTTCCTTATCCTCATGATTATTTTTATTCAATATACTGGAATTTTGGATAGTTGCAAAAGTCAATATGTAAGTGCGAGTTACATCTTCTCCTTGCTTCTTGTTATATGATAGGAAGGTAATGGTTTCTTGCTTTTCTTTTTCTCCGTTCTCCTGTTTGATATAATACCTCTCATTTCTCTTTGAATAGCGTCCTCTTCCTCCCCCTAGGTTCACCTTTCTAATTGAAAACATTCGTGGCGAACCCAACACTCGCCCCTTTTCCCATAATCGCCAGATCACGGCATATGGATTAGGGACATTTGTTTCCCTTGCTATTTCTGAACCACTGTGGGGCTTACCATCATCTAAAAATCTCAGCACAATCTCTTCTCTATTCCGCATCATTTCAATCGCCTTCAAAAACAAACTTCCTAATTTTTTCTCTCAACCACTCGCTTTGGCTCTCGTAGTTTCGTTCTCTAAGCTTCTGGATGAAAGCATCGTACAACTGCTGATTCACTGAAACCTTCACGATTTTCTTCATTTTACGTCCACCTTCGATTTCAACAAGTAATTTAATACAAACATTTCGTTTAACATATATACATTCTATTTGTCTATTAAAATATTTAAAGTTATCTACCAGAACGAAATGCTTATATTTACTGACTTGTAATGTATTACTAGAACTAGATTTGAATTCGTGATAGGAGTTCAAAACGGAGTTCAAGATTAAATGGGGTTGAGGATGCTTCTTCTCGAAAATTATACCTTCTTTGGTCCAAAAAAGGTCCAGAATAGGTTCTTCGATAGTACCACACCTACAAAGTGGGTTTTGTGAATTTTGAACTCCAAATCTAAGTCTTAACATCTAAACACCAGGATCAATAGTATACATCAGTCTCCCCGTTCTTTCATCCAGAACTAGTTTCAAGTATATCGTAATCCCCCTCTTTCCAGTTTTGAGCGAGAGTTTTTTTGCAACAGGACTAGGTATGTTTACATAAACTGACCGGTGCACTCTTATACATTTTCTTTCCCAGACGCCTATGTCACGCGCAAGAATTCTTTCCACCAATGAGCTATTCAATCGCACCACCTTCTAATCCTGAGAAAGTTGCACTCTATTTTCTTCGTGCCTTTAAGTTGCAACAGCCTGCGCTTCAATTCGCCGAAGGAACGTGAACCTTCCACCCGAATTTCGCAAATTATTTTGTCCCCATCGGGTTTTATGTCAAAGTTGATAGGGTGCTGTCGGTAGAACTTAGAAAAACAGCGTTCCAACTTGGTAGAATCAACGTTTCTTGTTTCAGCTACTATGGTCAATCCACTACCAGGAAACGTATCAAAAATTTCAGAATGCTTTTTAGGATAAGAGTTCTCTTCCCCGTCTTCAATGCCGATTTTTTTCTTCACTTTGACTACCCTCCTTTTTTGGAGGATAGCCCTCTAACCCTCGATTCTTACTGTCTCATTCTCTTCTAAATTATGCTATTAAAAATATTTAAGGTTATTCTGAAGAAATAAACGATCCCATGGACTTAATAAGGACATAACTGGGCCTTAATTCGACTTTATTGAACATAAACTTTTATTCTTGAATGACAATAATTATTTCGAGAGTTCAAGAAACAGAGTTTAGATGGAACGTACAGGATTTCTTGCCCCGCACGCCTCGCATTTCAAAAAATAAATCCTATCTTCTTTTGTCAACTTTGTGTCAGGCTCACCGCAAACTTTACAATAAACAAATTCTTTTATATAATCGTCAATCTTCTTCTTCAAAATTTCTTTAGAAACTTTTCCCTGAAAAACCAATGTAGTTCCTTGAATACTGCATGCAGTAGCTAACTCCCTACCTAAATATTTGACCAAGTGGCTACCATCTCTTCTTATGGCAGACAGTATATCACCAAAATTTCTTATTACACCCTTCTGTCCAGAGACCTCATAAACCATTTCTGGAACTTTGAACCTATCTTTACTTTCAATTCTCTTCGGTAATTTTTCCATCGCCCTTTTCAGCAATTCTTCATATTCCATTTTTCATACCTTCTTCAATTTTCCCACGATCGGTTCGAACAGCATCCCCGCTGCCAGCATCTCATCAATGGTTTTTTCTATCAAGTCCTGTGGCAAATCTGATATCTGCAGCAACTTACTTATCTCAACACCGTCTCCTTTATCCAACGTTTCTATAACTTCTAATATTTTTGGCTTATAATCTATTTCCTTTACAACCTTTAAATTTTCTATTATAACTTGCAAACACCCCTCATCCAAATCGAATTTATTCTTTGCATATTCTCCCAATTCTTCATACGACAACTGGTCAACTAAACTTTTGATCTCATCAATCATTTTCTTCTGTTCAATCAACTCTTTCAATATTTCCATCTTCCTCAAATTGTCGTAATTTGGGTCTTCAACGCTTTTCGCAATCTCCGCATTGATATAAATCTCCCCATTATACTCTTTCACCTTCCCTATAGCGTCAATCAATTCACCCAATTCAAAATTTCTCAGAAGACTCACATTTTCTTTGAAAGCTTTAATTCTTATAGCATCAGTTCCGTCATCTGCAGTTAGACTAATGTAAGTTTCATCCTCATTCAAAAACTTGTCAACAACCGTTGCAACCAAATTGACTCTTGAAATCTTCTGTCCCATCGATGTGATTATATAGCTTGGTTTCAGCTCTTCCTTGCTCCCAGGAAAATATTTTCCTGTCACTATATCCAAGATTCTGGCCTTCCTTGCAGGCACTCTCTTTTTTGTAGAATCATCAACCATATTTCTTCTATTATTTTCAACCTTTTTATCTCTAAGTTTACATCTTCTGCAGCACATTCGGTCTAGGTTCGAACAGCATCCCAGTGTTCTTCAGCTCATCCAACATCTTTTCTATATCAAACTCTTTCAGCCCTTTGCTTTTCGCCAATTTTAATATTTCCTCTTTTGGAATATTTTTTCCCAATGAAATTGTCAACTCGTCAATAACATCTAACATAATCTTTATTTTACTCCTATCAGCTGCAGTCGGTCTTCCTTCTAGCCTATCTATATCAAACTTTCCAGTCTCTGGTTCAAATCCAAACTCCCTCAAAGAAGCTTTCATAAGATTGATTGCCCTTATAGCATCTTCTTTTGTTACAATATTTCTCAATTGGATTTTTGCTGCTGCTTCTGCCAATCTTATCAAAGCCTCATACTGCCTCAATGTGATTGGGACTGGTGCTTCTTCCGATGTCACCCTTGTCCTCAGATCAACAAAAAAATCTTTTATCATTTCACCAGCATCTCTGCTCAACTTTGGTTTGCAATTTTTCCTTGCATAGGCAATGTATTTTTTCAAGAAATCCGGATCAAAAACTGGTATAATCTCTTCATCCCCGTAATGCCTTGCTTTCAAAATATGGTCAGCTATTTTCCTATCAATCTCAGGATTTGGTATGTCTCTCAAAGCGAATTTCAAATCAAACCTGCTCAACAGAGTCTCTGGAACTTCTATCTGCTCTTTGATTGGGACATAGGGATCGAATCTGCCGAATTTAGGGTTCCCTCCTGCCAGTACTGCAGTTCTAGCAGGTAGAGTTGCAACAATGTTGGCTTTAGCAATTGAAATTGTGTTTTGTTCCATAGCTTCATGCATAGCAATCTGGTCAGTCTTTTCAATCTTTTCAAATTCATCGATTGCAATCAAACTACGATTGCACATTACCAGAGCTCCAGCCTCAAGAACCCAGCCACCGAGGAATTCTTCGTCTCTCACCACAGTTGCTGTAAGACCAGCTCCCGTCACACCTTTACCCGAAACATACCTTCCTCTGGGAATTAATCCAGAAACAACTTTCATCAAAACGCTCTTTGCTGTTGACGGGTCACCGACCAACAAAATGTGGATGTCACCTCTAACTCTTGATCTGTCTTTTTGTATGTGCATCTCCCCACCAAACAATTGAAGAGCAATAGCTTCTTTAATTTCTTCCAATCCAAAAATAGCAGGGGCTATAGATCCAACCAGTTTATCATAAACGGTAGGATCAGCTGCAGTTTCTAAAATTTTTTTCTCATCCTCCGATGTAATTTCTAATTCTTCCCACTCAACTTCAATACTCTCCACAGAATTTGCGTCTATATAGATTTCCATCTGTCTCGATCTCGTCCCTTTAATCCTTCTTGGCAACTGCTTCAGTGCTCCAACAACTTTTATCCTATTTCCAGGATCAGTTTTATTCTGCATCTTCGGAGTCGTTAAATCTTCTTTTAAAAATATCATAATCTCCGACGGTCTTTCACCCGTGGTTATTTCAAAAGGCTCTTCAATCGCTACCCATCTCGCATCATAAAGTTTCTGATCAATCAATTTGAATCCTTTTCTGTTATCGCACCTCTCACATTCAAAGGGCATCTTTATCATTCTTTCTGTTTGAATAATCGTAATTCGTTCACCGCATTCGGAGCATTGGAAAATTGCTTCTGAGACTTCTGGCCTTATATCACTAGCTCTTTTAACAATCCCATCGACAGAAATTAATTTGCCGATGTGCTCAGCTCTTATTTTTCTGATTCTTACTTGTTTGTCTTCTGGAAGATTGAAAATTCTTACTCTTAATTTTACCTCTCCAGCAAGATCCATCTGACTTGTCGCCTGTTCAGCCCATTCTAAGACTTCAGCCGGATTCTCTAAAAGATAATCTGCAAGTTCTGTATCAAATTTACTGATAATACTGAAATCCACACTGACAGATTTCTTACCCTCACTCATAGAGGTAACGAGTTCATTGTAGTAATATTCTCGAAAGAATTCTGAAAATTTTTCTATAACGGTGTCTTTTTCCACGTATATGGTATATTTTCCTAGTGTTTTAAGTTTTTCTAATTTCTCTAAACTTTCCAAAAGAAGTTAGAGTTGAAAAAAATAAACATCAATTCATCATTTCGCCGCTGGTTTTTCTTTCACCAACGCTTTGATCTGTTTCAATTTCTTAGAGACTTTAATTACTGCAGTGTTGACATCTTGTATACTTCTCCCTCCTGTGCAAACAATCTTGCCAGAACCAAATAACAGAAATGCAACTTTTGGATCAGTCATCCTATAAACCAATCCTGGGAACTGCTCCGGTTCATACTCAGAATTTTCGAGATTGAAGGCAATGGTATCAAGGTTCAAACCAGCATTCAATTTAGCAGATGCAACAATATTTTCAACTTGTATTTTATAATTTTTTGGAACCTTTACTCCAGACGCTTCGACAACTTTCACCACTTTCTTAAAAACTTCAGTCACATCAGTAATACTTCTCGCTCCTGTACACACAATCTTGCCAGAACCAAATATCAACGCAGCTGCCTTAGGGTCTTTCATCCTATAGACCAATCCAGGGAACTGTTCCGGTTCGTATTCCATCCCTTCAAGCTTTGATACGATCTTCTCGAGGGCAACTACTACTCCTAAAGCAGTAGATGCAACAATATTTTCTATTCTTATATTGAAATCCGTCATTATACCACCTAATAAAATTAATTACTAAAAGTATTTAAATAGGGATTTAAATACTAATTTTAATCTTTTCGGAAGACATTTAAACTTTCTATTTTATAGGTATTTTTCAGTTTCTATTAAAAAAGAGTTCAGTTTCCATATGGGAACAATGAAGGTTTCATTTTCTTTGATAAGGTTTTCTTGAAACAAAGTTACGATTACAGAATACGATTTCTGTTTTTTTGTATCAATTTCAAGCATATTTTTGGCTATAGGATTTTTTCTAATAAACTTCTCAAAATCTTTCTTTCTGTTTTCTTGCTCTCTCGCAGCCAATTTTAGTCCGGGCATCTTATTCCTTCCTCTTCCCCATTGTTTGCAATCTACACAAAAAACATATCTTGAACTTATGGCAAGAATGTCAATCTCATATCTTCTACTAGTTTTGAATCTAAAATTTTTCCTGACTTTAAAATTGTTTTCTTCAAAAATTTTTTTGCTTACTTCTTCAAACTCCTTCCAATCAACTTTTTCAACAACTTCTTCAATGGTTTTTCCAGCTAGAATGTCTTTCCTTATCTTTTCAAGTTCCATAATTATACTAAATAGATATTTGGAAACTTTAAAATCTGAGAAGATGTATTGTTTATATGGTATTCGGAGAAACGTTTCTTCTTTGGTCTAAAAGTCTGATCATCAATTTTTCCTATCTAGCGATATTCGCCGTTAGTGCTATCGGAACTTCCACAATTTTTCTTCCTTTTCCAAGTTATGTCATAATCATTTTGTTCGCTATAAGTATGGGAATGAACCCTTTGGCGGTTGGTATTATGGCTGGACTGGGCTCTGCCGCCGGTGAGTTAACTGGCTATCTTGTTGGAATGGGCGGTGAGAAAGTTATTGAAGAGAAAAAAAAGAAACAATTAAAAATTATAAAATATTTTACTCGTCTTTTCAAAAAATTTGGTTTCCCACTTGTTGTAGTTACGGCTTTAATCCCCTTCCCTTTTGATATCATAGGAATAATAGCTGGGATGAGTGGATATGAGATTAAAAAATTTTTTATTGCAACTGCCATTGGCAAGATTGCTAAATCACTATTGATAGCTTATGGTCTACACATAGCAATTCCATATTTAGAAAATGTTATGGGCGTATTTTAAAATATATAACCTTTAATTATAGAATTGACGATTGATTCTGATGGTATCTTAAAGGGCCTATAAATTTATTATTTAGTGAACGTAATTAATCTAAATGAAAATAGAATATGATATTATTGCAAAATTATGTGGTCTTTGGTTAGCGGAAGGTGATAATAGAACAAATTCTGAAATTACATTTACGAATAACAATAAGAATCTAGTTTTATTTTTTCATTCAAATATTACACGACTTTTTGATTTCAAAAATTTACCAAGATTATATGTTTATTCTCCATCAAGAAATCATAGACCTACTTTACCAATAAATGCAACTCATAAGTATTATGTTGATGAAAGAGCCTCCAAACCTTACTTTATTTATAGAGTTTCTGATGTAGAAGCAGTTAAAAAGTGGAAAAGGCTTGTTGATTTTATCAGGAATAAAAAGAAATTTTACCCATTTCTATTACAAGGTTTCTTTGCAGGAGAGGGCAGTTTAAAATTTCATTTCAAATCAAAATCTAGAGCATTAAGAATCTCACAAGGGAAGCCGAACCTGCTGATAGAAAATATTCTGAATTCAATTAGAATAACTTTTGATTACGATCAGCAAAAAAGAAATTATGAAATTACTGGTAGAAATAATTTAGAAAAACTTAAATCATTGGATATTTCAATGATGCATTCAGAAAAACATAAAAAATTTTTGAACATGATGAATTCTTATAAGCAATATCACTACAAAAAAGGTTTTCTAGAAAAAGAAATATACAATTTTTTAGCACATCCATTTTCAACAAACGAATTAGCAAATAAATTCCAAAGATCGAAAGCTAGAATCACTAGAGTTCTTGTAAAATTAAAAAAAGAGGGGAAAATTCTTAACTATAGAATTCAAAGTAAAGATTACTGGATAAAAAAAGATCAAAATTTAATTATGATATCTAAAAGAAAAGAAAAAATTCTTAAACTTTTAAAAGCTCCAAGGTTAACATCAGAAATAGCCAAAAGTTTTAATGTGAATTGGAAGACGAGTTTCAGAAGACTTAAAGAGTTAAAAAAACTTAAATTAGTTATTCAAGATAGTAATGGATATTGGAGGAGGCGAGAATGCAAAAAGAAGGTGGTAGCTATTTGATCGCCGGCATCGACGAAACCGTCTAAAACGGCGTTATGCAGGCCGGGGAGCAGTAATAGGACCAATGGTAATAGCTGGTATAGTTATAGACAAGAAAGATGAAGCCAAATTGGTTAAAATTGGAGTCAGGGATTCGAAAGAGCTTAGTCCGCAAAGAAGAGAAAAATTGGCTTCTGAAATAGAAAAAATAGCAAAAGATATTTTTGTCTTGCGTGTGCCAGCCTGTAAAATTGACAGTTATAGAGCCAGTGGAATAAATTTGGATAGAATTGAAGCGATGAAGATGGCCGAAATTATAGATATCAGTTCTGCTGACACGGTCTATGTCGATTCTCTAAATAATCCGAGTAGGTTTGAAAAAATAATTTTCGGGCATTTGCGTGAAAATGACAAAGAGCTCATAGTGAAAAATTTCTTGGACGAGAGCATCCCTGTGGTTTCAGCCGCTTCTATAATAGCAAAAACAGAAAGGGACAAATCCATAGAGGAGATAAAGAGAAAAGTTAATTTCGATTTTGGTGTGGGATATAGTCATGACAAAAGAACCATCGAATTTATAGATAAATTGATTAAAGAAAGAAAAGATCTGCCACCATTTATCAGGCAGTCCTGGATAACGACCCAAGTTTTGAAAGAAAACTCTCTTCAAAGAAAAATAAAAGACTTTTTCTTTAAGAAAAAAGAAAAATGTAAAGAGGGAGAGAGATGAAAGTCGATCAAGTGATTGTTGGAATTTATTTGCTGATGGGATTTTTCGCAGGTTATCTTTCAGACTATTTTGTCAAGTTAAATAACCTGACTGTATCTCTTCTCTTGCCTTTGCTGATATATGTCGTCTCTCAGCCGGTTCTGCTAAAGATGGTCAAACAAAAAAAGAAGAGATGGCTGGTATCTAACAGTTTTTCCACATTCTTCTTAGTTTGGATTTTGGTTTGGATTACCCTTAACAATCTTTGAGCTGATCGAATGGAAAAGAACTATACAAGCGAACTGGAAAAATTTGTTGGAAAGAATGTTACAGTAGCTGGCTGGGTACATGACACCAGAGTTTTGGGTGGAATCAGTTTTGTTGTGCTGAGAGATAAGGACGGAGTAGTTCAGATAACAGCTCCGAAGAACAAGGTTCCTGCTGATGTTGTAAAAACAATCGAAAAACTTCATCAAGAAGATGTTTTAGTTGTTTCTGGCGAGGTTGTAAAAAGTAAGGTAGCTAAGATTGGAATTGAGATAATCCCTTCAAAAATTGAAGTGGTTAGCAAATCAGAAGTTCCACTGCCGTTAGATCCCAGAGGCATGGTTAATGTAAATCTTGACACAAAATTGGACTGGAGAGTTTTGGATTTTCGTTCCTCAGAAACTAGAGCAATCTTCAAAATTCAACACCAGATACTCAAATCTTTCAGAGATTTTCTTACCTCGAACGGTTATCTGGAGATCCAGCCGCCGGTAATAATTTCTTCTGCCAGCGAAGGTGGGGCTGAACTTTTTCCGATGAAATATTTTGAAAAGCAAGCCTATCTTGCTCAATCTCCACAGTTGTACAAACAAATGTGCGCCATATCTTTTGAAAAGGTTTTTTCCATAATGCCTATCTTTAGGGCAGAGAAGTTCGAACAGCCTACTCATTTGAACGAGATAAGACAGATGGATATGGAACAGGCGTTTGCTTATGATGAAGATGTGATGAAAGTTTTGGAAGAATGTTTTGTTTACATTCTGAAAGAAGTTAAAGAGAACTGCAAGGAGGAATTGAAAATATTGAAAAGGGAATTGGTGATTCCAAAACTGCCAT
>Ga0315282_10002099_pt1 | contig 37106 bp, 31 predicted proteins | sample YL17G07_20_MG_FD_203693 | JGI IMG/M metagenome (GOLD analysis project Ga0315282, IMG submission 203693) | Sediment microbial communities from Yellowstone Lake, YNP, Wyoming, USA - YL17G07_20 | ecosystem: Environmental > Aquatic > Freshwater > Lake > Sediment | place: USA: Wyoming | collected... | reverse complement strand
CCAGCGTGGACAGAATCCTTTTCGCTGTCTTCTCTTACGAAAACAAACAACAGGGAATCGCTACCCCTTTCCTCGTGACACATAACTCTTGACATCACCCGATCCGGGGGTGTTAGCCACGTGAAAGTGTCCCCATGGAACAAGACTTTAGGAAGGAGAAAGGGATCAGGAGCCTTTTCCCGCGATTTCATCGGGCCATCGGGGGAAATGGGCCTTCATTCACCAGGGCTTTCGCCAGATTCGAGGCGCCGATACCTAAAAAGGCCCGTGATCCTTTTGTCTCGCCTAGGCGTCGGCCCCGGCCGGTCCGTGGTCCGGGACGCGGCGTCCCCGGCCCTTTTTGGCCCGGCTCCCACCGAAAATTCCGAGGGATCATGCGCTTAAAAAGGCTTGACAGGGCTTGTTTTTTTCCATTAAGATCAATCTCTAGGTCGAGTGAGTCTGAGCGCGTTTCACCTGTCGAGCCATGCAGCCGGAATAGGGTAGGATTTCCAACCGGGCCCCCTCATTGCAGCGAAGCGGTCGTGGCCGAAGCCTCAAGGATGGTGTGCTCCAGAGAAATAGCCCCAGGTGGAGTTGGGCGGGCGGTCCTCGGGAAGCGACGAGCACCGCACCGGTCGAAACGCCGCTTGGGGCGTCGGTCGCTTCCGGCTCGAGTTCCGCGAGGAGAGGTGAGTGGCGTACGAGAAAATCTTTTTTGAAACCCGGAACCCAGTGGCGCGGATCAACAGCCTCTAATTCTCCTGTGCCGGGAGGCCGCCGGACGCCCGGAAGTGCGATCGGGCTTTCCTGGACAAGAGGCCGCCCCAGCAGTAACGGATGAAAATCTCGAAGGAGCCGCCCGAATTCTCCCCCTGGCCCTTGCCGGACCCGGGGCGGTTCTTGGCCGGGGCAGACAAGATTCAGGGTCGATCGGATCGTAGGACAAGGTCCGGAAGGAACGATCAACAACTATCAACCTGGAACGAGGGAGGAAAGCGATGGACTTTAAGCTGACCGCAGAACAAGAAGCCAAAAAAAAGGAGTATGACGACTTCTTCCGTGAGGAAATGAGGAAGGCTCCCCCGATCTACCTGCACGGGAGCGCCCTGGAAGCTTCATACGACTCGGAAGAGGGCTGGGCCTTCTACGAGTACATGAAAAAGAAGCTGGCCGAAAAGGGATGGGCGACCATGGCCTGGCCCAAGGAATACGGCGGGCAGGATGCGCCTCTTTGGCAACAGCTTCTCTTCGGCGAATCCATGGCCTACCACCGCGCGCCGGGCATCGACGGTTTCGGCAATCGCATGTTCGGCCCCACGGTCATGCTTTACGCCACCGAGGAACAGAAAAAGCGGATTCTGCCGCCCATCGCCCGGGGCGAGGTTCAGTACTGCCAAGGTTGGAGCGAGCCGAACGCCGGATCGGACCTGGCCTCCCTGAGGACCACCGCCGTCCGGAGCGGAGACTACTACGTGGTCAACGGCCAAAAGACCTGGACCACCGGCGCCCATCGGGCCGACCACATGTTCATGCTGGCCCGGACCGATCCCCAGTCCAAGCGCAACGCCGGGCTCTCGGTCTTCAACGTGGACATGAAGCTTCCGGGCATCGAAGTCAGGCCCATCATGTACATGGACGGGGCCCATATCTACAACGAGGTCTGGTTCACGGACACCAAGATCCATGAGAACGAGCGGATCGGTCCCGAGGGGGAAGGCTGGAAGCTGACTCGGGACACGATGAACTTCGAGCGGTCCGGGGCCGGGGCCTTCGTGCACATTCTCCGGGACCTCGGGGACGTCGTCGAATACGCCAAGAAGACTAAGCGCAACGGACGGTTCCTGTCCGAGGACCCGCTGGTCCGCCAAAAGATCGCCCGCATTTACACCGACTGCCAGGCCGGCCGCACCCTGGCCTACAAGATCGCCTGGCTGCAGGAAAAGGGCAACCTGCGCTTCTCGCCCGCGGCCGCTTCCGAGTCCAAGGTGTTTTCCACGGAGCTGCGTCAAAGGCTGGCCAATGTCCTCCTCGAAATGGCCGGACCCTTCGGCCAGGTGGAAGACGGCCCCTGGGCGCCCCTGGGCGGCGGGATGATCGACACCTACCAGACCTGCATCGGGTCCAACATCTGCGCCGGCTCCAATGAAATTCAACGCAACATCATCGCCTGGGTCGGCGTCGGTCTACCGAGGTTCAAATAGGAGGAAAACCATGGATCTGGATTTCACGTCTGAACAGGAAATACTCAGGGATTCCGCGGCCAGGTTCCTGGCCAACGAATGTCCTTACGACCGCGTCAAGGAACTGGAAGAGACCGCGGAAGGCTACGACCCGGCTCTGTGGCAGAAGGTGGCCGAACTCGGCTGGACCGGCCTGCCCTTCCCCGAGGAATACGGGGGATACGGCAGCACCTTCCTGGACCTGGTGATCATCGAGGAGCAGATCGGCAAGTTCGTCTTCCCCAGCCCCTACTTCTCCACGGTCGTCCAGTGCGGCTTCGCCATCCTCGAGGGCGGCACCGAGGAGCAGAAGGCGGACCTTCTGGCCCGCATCTCCGAAGGCAGCCTGATCATGGCCCTGGCCCACTACGATGAGGACGGCAGCTTCGCGCCGGAACTTATCGGCATGACGGCCAAGCCCGAGGGCGAAGGCTACGCGCTCAACGGCACCAAGTGCATCGTCATGGACGCCAACATCGCCCACAAGCTCCTGGTGGCGGCCAAGGCCGGAAACGCCGGCCTCAGCCTCTTCATCGTGGACACCGACGCCCCGGGCCTCACCGTGACCAAAATACCCACCGTGGGCAAGGACAACACCTGCGTGGTCGAATTCAAGAACGTCAAGGTGCCCAAGGAAGCCATCCTGGGCACGCCGGGCAACGGCGTGGCCGTGCTGGAAAAGATGTACGCCAAGGCCGCCGTCTGCCGATGTGCGGAAATGGTCGGCGGCTGCAAGGTCTCCATCGACATGACGGCCGATTACGCCAAGCAGCGCGAGCAATACGGGCGGCCCATCGGCGGCTACCAGGCCATCCAGCATTACATGGCCAACATGCTCCTGGCCTACGATACCAGCAGCAACTACCTCTACCGCGTGGCCTGCCTGGTGGACGAAGGCCAGGACTTCGCTCTCGAGGCCGCGGCCCTAAAGGCCCACGTGAACCAAAACTTCCGCTTCATCACCGAACGCGCGGTGCAGATTCACGGCGCCATCGGCACGACCCGGGAAGCGGACATCGCCCTTTTCTACCGCCGGGTCTTTACATACGAGCCTTCCTGCGGCGACACCGAGTATCACTACGAAAAGGTCGCCCAAAACCTGTTGAAAGGCGGCGCGCAGCTCTACTAGCCTCGCCGTCGCCACCCTCTGTTTCCGGTCCGGCTCCGGCGCGAGCCGGACCGGAATTTTATGAGCCCGCGCGATCCGCCCAGCTTACCCCAACGGTTCCCGATAGTCCTCCGCCTCCGAGACCGGGGAAAGTGCTTTCGATGAAGGCAATCACGGCTGAAACACAGCTCGAAAAAGTCCGCGGTTTCGAGAGAGGTTTTCGGGCCACGCACGTCGTCAACATGGGGATGGCCCTCGGCCTTTTGTCCACGCTGAACGAATCTCTGGAAGGGCTCAGTCCCAAGGACCTGGCCCTCAGGCTGATGCTGCACGAACCCTACGTCCGGGTCTGGTGCCAGACGGCCTACCACTTCGAAATTTTGGACTGCGATCCTCGCGGAAAGTTCGCCATCCAGCCGTTTTTAGCCGAGTCCCTGGGCGTGCCGGGTTTCGTCCCGGCGTTACCACCCGCCCCGCTTTTTTCCGGACCGGCTTCATCCCCGGCCGGGCCCGACCCGGCTCTGATATACTTCGCCCGCACCGGCCGGCCCATCCCCCAGGCCCAGGGACCGGGCGCCTCCCGAGCCACGGCCGAGGCCACCCAGGGCTTCCCCCTGCTTTTCCTTTCCCTGATCCTGCCCCGCTTCGAGCCTGTCATGAAAAAGCTCGAACAGGGGGCGCGCCTCCTGGACGTCGGCTGCGGCCAGGGCCGGCTCCTCCTCGAACTGGCCAAGTCCTTTCCCCGCAGCCGATTCGCCGGTCTCGACCCGGACGTTCACGCCCTGGGACAGGCCGAGGCCGCCGCGGCCGACCTGGGGCTGGAGGACCGCCTCGAGTGGAGCGCTTTGGCCGCCGAGGACCTGGACCGGCCGGAAGAATTCGACCTGGTCTCGCTGGCTGCCACGCTCCACGAGATCCTACCTGAGGTGCGGGGCCGGGCCGTGGACCGCATCTATAAGGCCCTCAAGCAGGGCGGACGCCTTCTGGTGCTGGACTATCCCTATCCCGGGCGCATCGAGGATTTCCGGAACCCGAGCTACGAATTCGGCATCATCGAGCAGTACTTCGAAATCGGCCAGGGCGTCCTGCACCTCACCCACGACGAGCAGGATGAACTGCTCAGCCGGGCCGGCTTTAAAGACATCTCGCGCCTTGGCCTCGGCGAGGGAAAGCTGGATTTCCTGACGGCCGTGAAGTGACGCCTCGTTTCTTTTCTTCCCACCCATTGCCCTAAGTCTCGCGCACATTTTCGGCATCGGCATGATCGCGAAGCGGCCGTGTTTTATTTTGACACGGCCTTTGTCTTCGCATACCGTATGACCCGAAAAAAATCGGCAGGGACGGCCGGTCATGTCGAAGAAAATCACACTGGCGCTCGCCATCCTTTTGTTGGGGCTTCTGCTGGGGGCCGGAGGGCCGGGCGGGGCAGGGCCCGGCCCTTCGGCCTTGTCCGGCGAGCCGGTCACGTGGTACGAACGAGGCCGGCAGAGGCAAGCCTTTTTGGCTCTGGACGAGATCGCCCTTTTCCAGGGAGGCGGGGCCGGCGAAGCGGCCCGGGTGCTTCGGGGCGAGCGGGACTATCCCGGGGCCGCGGTGCTTCGCCAAAACGGATACGCCTTGCTGCTCCGCCTGCCGGCGCCGTTGGACGCGGCCAGGCTTCGGGAGAGAAGCGCGGCCCGGTCCTTGGCCGAGCCCGGGGAAACCGGCCTGGTCTTTTATGCCGACCGCCAGCGTGGTCCGGGCGGACGCATGGTGCTAAGGAACGAGATCGTGGTCCGCTTTCCCGATGGTCTCGACGAAGCCGGCCGGCTTGAGCTGGAACGATCGCATGGCCTCACACTCGTCCGGGAGCTCACGGCCGCCCCGAACACCTTCCTGTATCGCGCCGCGGACCCGCTCACCGCCCTGGAAACGGCCAACCGGCTCCAGGCTTCGGACCGGGTCGCGTACGCCTCCCCGAACTGGCTGCACAGCCGGTTTAAACGCGCCATCCCGAACGATCCGCTCTTTCCCAATCAATGGCACCTGCTTAACACCGGCCAGGGAGGGGGCACGCCCGGCCAAGACATCCACGTCACGCCGGTCTGGGACACCTGGCGCGGCACGCACAGCGAGGTGGTGGCCGTGGTGGACGACGGCATCGAAACCGACCACGAAGACCTCGAGGAGAACATCCTGCCTGGGCTGAGCTGGGACTGGGTGGACGGCGACGACGACCCGACACCGGACCCCGAATTTGACCATGGTGTGCACGTGGCCGGCACTGCGGCCGGGCGGGGGTTCAACGCTATCGGCATCAGCGGCGTGGCGCCATGGGCGGGGCTGGTCGGACACCGGCTGCTCGGCGCCGAGACGGACGTCAACGAATCCGAGGCCCTGACCCGCAATAAAAACGTCGTCGACATCTACAACAACTCCTGGGGGCCGGCGGACGATGGGCTCCACCTAAGGGGTCCCGGGCCGGTCACCGAGGACGCCCTCGAGAGCGGGGCGCGAACCGGCCGAGGCGGGCTGGGTTGCATCTATGTCTGGGCCGGCGGCAACGGGTACGACTTCGACAATTCGAACTACGACGGCTACGCCAATTCCCGCTACACCATCGCCGTGGCCGCGAGCACCAAATTCGGGGTCCGGGCCGATTATTCGGAGAAGGGGGCCAACCTTCGAGTCAACGCGCCATCAAGCCCTCGGGCCGACATCCCGGACATCACCACCACGGCCGGGAAAAACTTCGGCTACTACACGAGTTTTTACGGCGGCACCTCGGCCTCAGCCCCGCAGGTATCGGGCGTGGTGGCCCTCATGCTCGAGGCCAACCCCAACCTTACCTGGCGGGACGTCCAGGCCATCCTCGCCGAGACTGCGACCAAGAACAATCCCGGCGACGCGGACTGGACCATGAACGGCGCAGGGTATCATGTCAACCATAAGTACGGGTTCGGCCGGGTCGATGCCCAGGCGGCCGTCAGCCGGGCCGCCACCTGGGTGTCGCTGGCGACGGAGGTCCAGGCGGCGAAATCGTCCTGTGCCGGACTCCCGATCCCGGACAACGACTTCACCGGCGTGACCGACACCATCACCTTGGCCAGCGATCTGACCGTCGAGTTCGTGACGGTCACCTTTTCCGCGCCGGCTCATTTGCGGTGGGGGGACCTAGAGATCGTGCTGGTCTCGCCGGCCGGCACGGAAAGCATCCTGGCTGAAACGCATGAGAGCGCCGTGACGGGCAGCCAGGCCGGGGAATACAACGGCTGGAGATTCGGTACGGTGCGCTGTTTCGGGGAGCTTTCCCGAGGCCCGTGGACGCTGAGGGTCCGTGACCGGATGACAGGCTACACCGGGAGCCTGGCCTCCTGGACCCTCCGGGTCTTTGGGACGGGCACGGTCGATTCGTCCGACAAGGTCAGCTCCTGCGGCGGAGGCTCCGGGGGCGGTGGCGGCGGGGGGGGGGGGGGGGGGGGATGTTTCATCAAGGCCCTCTGGTAAATTCCGGCAGGATGGCGGCTTCCAGGTGGCCATGCTCTAAGCGGCTTGCCAGCGAACCAGGCGAATGTTAGAATGCGACCGTTTCAAAACAAGATGATTCCGAATCGAAATCGAGGAGGGCAATGAGTTCGGCCGGCCGCCGAAATTTTGTTATGGTCTCGAAGAAGTTCCGTGGACCAACCATCCAAAGACCCGACACGGCGGCCGGCCGGGCCGCTTTTTTTAAGGAGCCTTCATGGAGCTGATCATCACCCACACGCGCGCCGATTTCGACGCCTTCGCCTCCATGCTTCTGGCCGGCAAACTTTTTCCAGACGCCGTCCCGATTCTCCCCAGCACCACCGTTTACAAACTGCGGGAGGTCCAGTCCTTGTACCGGGACGTGGCCGACTTCAAAAACGTGCGCTACCTGAGCAGGCTCAAGGCCCCGGTCATCAACCGGGTCATCGTGGTGGATACCAAGAAAAAGGGCATGCTTAAGGAGTTCGAACCCTACATCGAGGCGGCCGGGCGCCGGATTCTTATTTTCGATCACCACCCGCCCACGTCGGACGATCTCGCCCGGGGCTCCGTTCATCAATTCGGCTACGGCGCCAACGCCACCGGGCTCTTTCTTCAGGTCCAACAGAACGATATCCGGCTCACCCCCCAACAAGCCACCATTATCCTGCTCGGCATATACGCCGACACCGGCAACCTGACCTACCCCGGCACCACGGCCGAGGACGCCCTGGCCGTCGGCGAACTCCTCAGGCAAGGCGCCGACCTGCAGACGGTCAATTACTACCTTCGGCCTTACTTCGACCCGACCCAGCTGTTTCTTCTCAGGGATATGCTCGCCTCGCTCGAGGAAAAAAACGTGGAGGGCTACAAGGTCGTGCTGATCCGGCGGGAGCTGGAGGTCCCGGTCCAGGGGCTCTCGGTCCTTTTGTCCAACGTAAGCGACATGGTGGGCGCGGACGCCATCCTGGGCGTCTTTTCCACGCGAGGTAAACCCGGCGTGCAGGTCATCATCCAGTCCGTGGTGCCGGAGATCAACGCCGGCGAGCTGGCCGCGGTCTTCGAGGGCGGCGGTCACTCGGGCGCGGCCGCGGCCTTCATCCCCCAGGCCGAGAACGCCACGGCCGTGGCCGAAACCCTGCTGACCCTCTTGACCGCGGCGCCGCTGCCCACGACCAAGGTCCAGGACGTGATGACCCGCGAAGTGGTCACCATACCGGCCGACCTTCCTCTCTACAAGACCGCGGAAAGACTGATCGAGAGCAACATCCATGGGGCCCCGGTTCTGGACGAAGCCGGGCGGCTGGTGGGCGTGATCTCCCTCAGGGACGTGGAAAAGGCCCGGCTCCAGAAGCTGCTGCACGTCCCCACCTCCGGCTTTATGAGCCACAAGGTGGTGACCATCGAGCCGGACGCCCCGCTCGTCACGGCCAAGAAGATCATCTCCTCCCATGACATCGGCCGGCTGCCCGTGGTGGTTAAGGACCGCCTGACCGGCATCATTTCCCGGGCCGACATCCTGCGCGTGGTGAACGGCGGCTCTCCAAGCGCCGAAGCGGCCACGACCGGGTAAGTGCCCAAGCCCCGGGCTGGAGCCGGAACAGGAGGCGTTCGACCGCGAAAATTCCTAGCGCATACTTATATCCGGGTCAGCCAATACCAGGCCGAGCCGTGGCCCTTTTCCTCGCCGACCACGATTTTTTCTTCCTTGAAATCCTGAGAGAACAAGGTTCGGACCTCATCCGGGCTGAGGCCGGTATTTTTTCCGCGCCAGGGTCGGGGCAGCCAAGCATAGAGCATGTACCATCCGCCGGGCCTGAGCAGCCGCGCCAGTCCGGCGGCGTAGCTCGCGCGGTCCTTGGCTGTAAGGGAAAACAGGCAGCCGATATCCAGGGCGTAGTCGTAGGGACCGCTGAGATCGTCGAGGCGGGCCACGTCGCCCACCCGAAAATCGATGCCGAGACCCGCCTTGGCCGCCTTCCTTCGCGCCGCGCGGATGGCCTGGGCCGAGAAATCGACGCCGGTGACCTGGTAACCCCTCTCGGCCAGCGCCATGGCGTTGGTCCCGGTGCCGCAGCCCAGGTCCAGGGCCCGGCCGGGCGGCGCCTCTCGGATGAACTCCAGGACCTCGGGCGGCGTGACGTTCGTGTCCCAGGGCGTTCGGCCGCGCAAATAGTGCCAGGCGAACATCCACCAGCGCCGATTGAAGAGGTTTTGCCAGCGAAGCATATGCCGGGCGTCCGCCGGACGCCCTTACCTTCAAAGGGGTTACTTCCTCTTGGCGATTCCGGTCAGAGGCAGAGCGGACAGGGGTAGCTGCTTCTTGTCCACGGTCCATTTCTTGGTGTTGAGCACGACCTGTTCTACGCCATGAATCGCGGGCACAAACCAGGCCTCCTTCATGAGGATGGCGCTGAGCTGCCGGATAAGCTCGACCCGTTTCTTGAAGTCGAACTCGACGCCCTGCTTTTTCTCGAGCTCCTCGACCTGCGCGTTGGGCGGGTGCATGGCCTGCAGACCGTCGTAGGGGACCATCACCCTGAACCAGTTGCCCGGGTCCGGCCCATATCCGCCGGCCCAGGCGATAATCCCGAAGAACTCCTTGCTGTACACGCCTTGCAGGTGGGCGGCCGAGGATAGGGGCGTCGGTTTTACGTTGATGCCCACGGTCCGCCAATACTCCCAAATGGCGTCCATGTAAGGTTGACGGGCGGATTCCGGGTAATGAAACGGGAGGGAGACCCCTTCGCCGTATCCGGCCTCAGCCAGCAGCTTGCGGGCTTTTTCCGGGTCATAGGGGTATAAGGGCGCCTTGGGGTCGTAACCGATCTGGTCCCGCCTGACCAGGGTGGTCCTGTACTCGTGGCCCGTGAGGTAATTCTTGATGATGCTCGTCCAGTCGATGGCGTAGTTCACCGCCAGGCGAACCCGCACGTCCCGCAAGGGATTCGGCTTGCCGGTGGCCGGGTCTTTCTCGGCCCTGCAGTTGAGAAGAAAAAAGCCGTGCAGGGACGCCGGGGCTCGAAAGATGGTGAGGTCCGGCAGCTTCTCCAAATCCTTGGCCGTATCCGTATTGGCTCCGAAGAAACCGTCGATTTCGCCCGCCTTCAACGCGGCCACCATGGTGGCTTCCTGCGGCAAGGTCTTGAGGATCACCGCTTTCACCTTGCTTCGGCCGATTTCCCCAGGCTTGGGTTTGGCGTTCCAATAATCCTCAAAGGCCTCCAGCTTCACCCCTTCGCCCACCGCGATCTCCTTGACCCTGTAGGGACCGAAACCGAGCGGGCTTTTGGCATACTCCTTATCGCCCAGCTTCTCGATGTAGGCCTTGGGCACAACGTTCACGAGCATGGGCACGCCCAGGAAGGAGGCGTCGGCCTCCTGGCTTTTGATGATGACCGTGTATGCGTCCGGGGCTTCGATCGAGGCGACTTCCCGGTTGAGTTCGCCCTTGCGAAAGCCGCGGAACTTGGGGTCGAATTTCCCCATGGTACGGTCAAAAGAAAATTTCACGTCGGCCGAGGTGACTTCGGTCCCGTCCTGAAACTTGACGCCTTTTCTTAAGGTGAACTTCCAGGTGGTGGGGTCGAGGACTTCCCAGGACTTGGCCAGATCCGGCGAGTAGCTCCCGTTGAGCAGGCTCCGCCCGACCAGGGAACCGAAGACGGCCAGGTTGATGCTTCTGTCCGAGGTGGCCGCGTTCGGGTCCAGATACTGGGCCTCGATCTGTCTGGCCATGATCAGCGTACCCTCCGGGCCGGCGGCACGGACCGCGGCAGAGGTCATGCAGGCCAGGACGAGCAGACAAAAAATCGCACCGGGCGCGCTTCTTTTCAGCATTGGCTCCCTCCCGTGTTTTTGCGGTGAGTCAAACATCTGCTGGTGTCGTGTCTCGACAAAAGGCGGCATTCTTATTGAGCGTCATTGCCGGGACACGACCCTGGAAAAAATTCAACCCTCCCCCTGCCCGAAAAAATCGATCCCGCGGGACCAGAGGGGCCCTCGGGCCGCCTTCATGGCCTTCAGGGTCTGGTCCCGGAATATCTGATATTTTTCTTGGTCCATGCGGCTTATCAACCGCTTCAGGTGCTTGTCGATTAGCTCCTGCCGCACCGCCTCGAGGGCAGGTTCGTTCACCAGGTTCTTCAATTCACTGGGGTCTTCCACCGTGTCGAACATCTCGACGGGTCTCATGCTCTCGGCCTGAACGACCAGCTTGTACCGCTCGTCCCGGACCATGGAAAAACCATAGACTTCGCTGAATACGGCCGGCTTGCCTTGCTGAGCCGCCTGGCCCTGGGGTCCGGCCAGCACCTGCGGCAGGAGCGAGCGGCTCTCGCTGTCTATCAAGGGCCTGCCACCGGCGATGTCCACCAGGGACGCGGCCACGTCCAGTTGATCGGTCAAGCCCGCCGACTTCCAGCCTCCCGCCCCGGCCGGCGGCCTGAAGATGCAGGGAACGTTCACCGCCTCTTCGTAAAAGACGATCTTGTGGCTCATGCGGTGATCGCCCAGCATCTCGCCGTGATCGGAGTTGTACACGATCCAGGTGTTGTCCATCAGGCCTTTGTCCCCCAGGGCCTGGTAGATGCGGCCGATGTATTCGTCGATCAGGGTGACCTTGCCGTAATAGAACGTCCGGATTCTCTGCTTCTGCTCGGCGGTCATGTCCTTGAGGCTGGACCACCTCAGGACCATCTGGCCATAAGGCGGTATCGGGCCCGCGGGCCAGTCCATGGTTCCCAGGGGCATATCCTGGGGTTTGTACATGTCTCGGTACTTCTGCGGCGAGTCGAAAGGATCATGCGGGCCGGGGAAGAGCACCTGCAGATAGAATGGCTTGTCGCCGTCATAGGCCCGGATCCAGTCCACGGCTTTTTGGCCGGTGTAGGCGTCCAAATGGTCTTCCGAGGGCAAGGGGCACGGGGGTTCCTCCCAGGGTTTGACCTCGCCCCTTTGATACGCGGCCACGTATTCGGCCAGGTAGCCGCGATGCTTATCCAGAATCCCCTTGGCGGCCAGGTGGTCCGTGTAATAGGAATCGTGCCTGAAGGAAGCGATGGGGCCGGTGAGATCGTGAACGTGGTCGAACCCCCAGTCCCTAAGCACAAACTCCATGTCCTTGGCATGGGTCGCGGACGTCCCCGGCCTGCGACCGCCGTGGATCCAAAGGTGCGTTTTGCCGATCTGAGCGGTGTAATAGCCGGCCTCGCGGATGTTGCGCACGTGGCTCTGGCCCTTGGGATCGGCCATGAGGTCGTTGTTCCATACGCCGTGCTGGCTCACGTGCCGGCCGGTCATCATGGAAGCTCGGGCCGGCATGCACAGCGGCGAGTTGGTCGAGCAGCGGGTGAAGCTGATCCCCTCGGCCGCGATCCGGTCCAGGTTCGGCGTGATCACCACCGGGTTCCCGGCCGATCCCATGGTGTCCCCCCGGTGCTGATCCGAAAAAATGAAAACGATGTTTGGCTTGTCCGGCATGATTCGCACTCCCTTTCGAGACCATTGCAAAACCTCGGCTGCCGGCCGAACTCATTGTCGGGCTTCGACTCGAAGTCCTCGAAATATAGGTAATATTCCTGCGGCCCCTCGGCCTCGCTCGGGGTCGTGAGCTTGTCGAACGACCCTTCGACTCCGCTCAGGGACGTGAGCCTGTCGAACGTCTTCGATCTTTGCCCTCCTCGATTTCGTCTCGGCTTCCTATGTTTTGCAACGGTCTCCTTTCAAAGCTGGTTACGTTGGTGTTCTTCCTAAAACGATGATGTCGTCCAGAGCGGCATTATGGATGGTCACACCATACCATCGTGTGGCCGCGCCGTGCAATTTTTCGGTGCTAGCGGGCCGAGCTGCCGCCATCCACCGGGTACACGCCTCCCGTGCAATGGCTGCTCTCGTCGCTGGCCAGAAACAGCATCAGGTTGGCCACTTCCTCCGGCGTGCCATAACGGCCCCTGGGCAATTGACCGACGATCAACTGCTTGACCTGGTCCGGCTGGACGGAAACGGCCTGGGCAAACCCGCTTTCCAGGGAGCGCATCATGCGGCTTTCGATGGGCGAGGGGTGGACCGTGTTCACCCGGATGTTCATGGCCGCGCACTCGACTGCGGCGGTGCGCATCATGCCGACGATCGCGTGCTTGCTGGTCACGTACGCCGAGACGGCGGGCATGCCTTGATAGCCGGCGTTGGACGAAGTGATGACGATGCTTCCGCCGCCTCGCTGCTGCATGACCGGGATGACGTATTTCAGGCCCAGCCAGACCCCGCGCACGTTCACCGCAATCACCCGATCGAATACCTCCACCGGATATTCGGGAATGCTCTTGACCACGCCCTCGATCCCGGCGTTGTTCAGAAAGACGTCGATCCCGCCGTAACGATCGACCGCGGTCTGGACGTAGGACTTCACCTGCTCTTCCTGGGTGACGTCCGCCACGGTGTAGCTCGCCGCCTCCGAACCGGCGGCCGCCGCCGCTTTCCCAAGCGCATCCTCCTTCAGATCGACCAGCAGGACTTTCGCGCCTTCCCGAACGAAAAGCCGAGCCGCGGCCAGCCCGATCTCGCCCGCCCCCCCGGTGATCACCGCTACCTTGTTTTGAAGCCTGGCCATGATTCCCCCTCAAATTGAGATTTTGAAACGAAAAGGTTTTTTCCCGATATCTGAATCGAAATACCGCGGGTTGGCATCGCTCGATTCAAGAGGCGGCGGCCGCCTTGAACGCGCCTTTCACCCTGGCTGCCATGTCAGTCCTCGCCCAGCAGGTGGCTTCTCATCTTGTCATACCCCGGCGGGTGCTGGGAGTTGTACCTCAAGAAGGTCGGCACCGGATACCGGAACACGCCGCTTCGATAGCCTGCCTCGAGGCCCCTCAAGGTCGGCTCCATTTTCCCCATGGGTATAGAAAAGGCGCACTCGTGGTCCTGCGTATGCGGGACCAGTCTTTCTCCGGTGCCGATCAGTCCGAACTGGGCCTCGTCCGTCTGGATGGCGCGGGTAATCAGGTTCGTGCAGCCCGACCCAGTGGTCAAGGTAATGTCCAGGCCTCCGCGTCGGCCCGTCCCTGAAAGGTAAGCGCTCAGCAGGACCCAAACCTGGGCCGGATTGCCGTAAAACAAGACACAGTGCGGTTCGAACGCGGCCCGATCCAGCGGGGCCATAAGGACATACTGATACTTGCCGTACTCGAACTTGGGCATGGTTTCGATCGATTTCGCCGCCTGCTCCTGGGTCATGCCCCAAAGCTTCAGCGAGGCCACGAGGCTGCCGTCCACCACGTCGGGCAGCAGCGGCAAAAGCCCCATGCTGATGCCGGCCACGTAGCAACTCTGGCGCTTGTCGATGGCCATGGTCCAGCCGTACCGCCTGGCCAGGGCCACGGCGTGGCACAGCGAGATGGTGATGCCCAGGTCTCGCTGCGGGATCCTGGTTTTGTCCGGAAGCTCGCTCTCGGACGCGCACATCCGCACCGCCACCGGAAACGTCTGCGGGCTCAGATAACGATTCATGCCTTCGGCCAGTTGCTTGAGATCAGCCATGCGTCACCCCCGTTGGTTTATCGCCAAAAAATGTAGGTTGGGTTGAGCGCAGCGAAACCCAACAATTTTATTTGTCCATGCCCTTGAAGTTGGGTTTCGCTGCGACCGGGTACGTCTGCGGGCTCAAATAACGATTCATGCCTTCGGCCAGTTGCTTGAGATCAGCCATGCGTCACCCCCATTGGTTTATCGCCAGAAAATGTAGGTTGGGTTGAGCGAAGCGAAACCCAACAATTATTACCGGGGTAATAGAGCTCCCTTGATCTTGGGGTTTGGATTTTCTGCGTCCTCGCCCCAGCATTCGGGATTATGGGCGATGTATTCGCGGACAAGGTTCCATTCCGCATCGTCCCGGATGACGTGTTTGTAATAATTGCGTTGCCAGACCCGAACTCCCGGTGTTTCCCGATTTTCATTGATGCGCCTGGCTGAAAAGGTTTTCAAGGCACGCACAATTTCTGGTAATCCACGACGGATTGTAGGGGCGGGTTTAAAACCCGCCCTTCTTGATTCCGCCTCTGTATCATTTCTTGGCGAATCATTCGCGCGGGCGGGTTTGAAACCCGCCCCTACCAAGAAGATGACGCCATGCACATGGTTGGGCATTACCACGAACGCGTCCGATTCCACACTCGGATAATGGCAGGGCAACCTCTCCCATGTTTCCCATACGATTTCTCCCCACGGATTCAACCGCATCCCGCCGTCCACAACCTCGCCGAACAGGCATTCCTTACCCTGCGTGCAGACGGTCACGAAATATGCGCCGGGTTCTGCATAATCGTACCCGTCTAAACGAATGGAACGCCGGCGGGGTTTTTCCGGGTTGAGACCCATCGTCCATCTCCCCCAGGGCCTTTTGTGGGCGAAGCATATCTCGCCCCGACCGACATGCAGCTGAAAAACCTGGGTTGAATTGAGCGAAGCAAAACCCAACGTTGGAAATTTGGACAAAAAATGCTGTTGGGTTTCGCTGCGCTCTACCCAACCTACACAACTTTATTTCTTCTTCGCCGCGCTGTCCATGAGGGCCTTGACCGGCTCGAGGCCGTAGGGCGTGCCCTGCTCGATGGCCGTGAGCACGGTGCCGCCGCCGGTGAAGAAGTAATAACTGGCGTTGTCCATGGCGGCCAGGTAGAGGCCGGGGCTGAGGTTTTTGAACTCCTGGAGCGTGTCGCCGCCTCCGTAGAGCTTGCGGGCCTGGCGGTTTTGGTCGATGGTGCGGTCGAGCTTTTCGGAGCCCTCGTAGAAGTGCGGGGTAAAGCCCATGACCGCGTTGACGAAGATAGTTTGGGCCGAGCTCATGATTTCGGCCACGCCCGGGGCGTCGAAGGATTCCGGGGCCACGTCCAGGAAGTAATGGTAGGCCTCGCCTTTCTTGAAGTCGTGGATGCTCCGGGTCCGGAACTCTCCGGGAACGCGGGCCATGGTATCGGATTCAACCACGTAAGGCAGCTCGACCACCTTCTTGGCCTGGCGGTCCTGGGCCACCAGGTCCTGCGCGGCCTGGACGTCCTCCTCGCCCACGCCTGCCACGCGGATGCCGTACTTGGCGGCCAGGAAGGTGTTGTACATCACGCCGCCCAGGATGAGGTGGTCCACCTTCTTGTAGATTTCCTTGAGCGGCCCGATCTTGGTGTCGTACTTGGCGCCCGCGACCACGGCCACAAAAGGCCGTTCCGGCTGGAGCACTTGCGTCAAATTGGAGAGCTCCTTCTGCATGAGGAATCCGGCGTAGCTCGGCAGGCGGTGGGCGATGTCATAGGTCGAGGCGTGGGGCTGCCAGGAGCCGAAGGCGTCGTTGACAAAGACGTCGCCCAGGCCGGCGAGCTGCAAGGCGAAACGCTCCCGTCGCTCCCCGTCCGCCTCCTCCCCCTCGAACCAGCGCGTGTTGGGCAGGTAGATGCCGCCGACGCGGCGGGCGAGCAGGTCACGGATGTGCAGGTTGATGGAGGTGTCGATCTCGCGCATACCGCGCACCGGGTCCACCGGGAACTCGGGCACGACAAAGCGCGTGTGCAGCTTGCGTTCGAGATACTCGACCACGGGTTGGACCGAGGAGTCCTCGTCAACGGTGATCTTGCCGGCCTTCTTGTCGTACGGCCGGCCGACGTGCGTCATGAGGATCAGCCGGCCGCCCCGCTCGACGATGTGGTAGAGCGTGCCGATGGTGGCGTCGATGCGGTAGGGGTCGTGAATCTCCCCCTTCTTGACCACGTTGTGGTCCACGCGCACCAGGACGACCTTGTCGGCCAGGTCCGCGTCCTGGATGAGCGGCACCCTGGGGTCGATGTCTTCGTGGTACATGTCTCTCCTCCTTGGTCGGACGCGCGCGGCCTCTTGTCAGGCCGGATGATGGAAACTCAGACGCAGGGCAAGGGTCCCGCGGCAGGCTTACTCCGCGGCCTGACCCGTGGCCTCGTCCTTCAGCTGAGCGGCCGGCACGGCCATCAAGGTCACCAGGGCCTTGGCCACCCGCGCCTCCAGAGACCGGCTCACCGAAAACACCTCGGACTCGGCCACGATGATCCGTCGCCCCAAACTGATGACGCTCGACCGGCAGACCACCGCCTCCCCGGAGGCCGGCCGAAAATAGTTGATCTTGAACTCCACGGTCAAAATGCGCATCTCCTCGGAAACCACGGTGTAAGCGGCATAGCCGGCGGTGTGGTCGGCCATGGTGGCCATCACACCGGCGTGGACGAACCCGTCCTGCTGGACATGATCGCGCCCGAGCCAAAGGCGCGAGACGAACGAACCCTCCCCGACCTCTTCAGCCTCGAGCCCGCACGCGGCCGGGAATCCCTGCCGGAAGTCCTGTTTCAGAAAATCGATCCGCCGCCTGTTCATGACGCCCCCAAACCCGCGGCAAATACGGCCGTTCAAGCATCCGCCCTTCCGAACGGCCCGGAGAACACCACTCCATTACGCGCGCCGCGCCCCCTGCCGATCCGGGGAAAGATTGGCCTGATCGCTATATTATTCAGGAATTCATGGAAGAGGTCAACCCCGAACGGCCCGCGCCGGGCCGGGTCCCGCCAGGAGGCTGAGCGCCGCCCAGGGCCATGCCCTTCTCCGCCTTCCCTGGACTGAATCATTGCCCGCCTCCGTTCCCAAAGCGAGGAAATGGGGCTTGACGCTTTGGAAAAATAATGCCATAATAAGTCGCAACTTCTTGATAATAGAGCATAAATTATTTCATAAGGACTACGCAAGCCATGGCCAAGGAGACTATACCCCCCATTCAAAACCTGCGCTTTAAAGCGGGCGACCTGATTTTCAAGGAAGGCGATTACGGTACAACCATCTACAAGATCGCCAAGGGTCGAGCCAACGTGATCGGCCAGCGAGGGGACCGGGAAATCAACCTGGCCAGCCTGGGACCTGGAGACGTGTTCGGCGAGACCGTTTTTTTAAGCAGCGGCCTCGAACCCAGGTCGTCATCGGTCCGCGCCCTCGAGGACACGGAGGTGGAGAGCTGGCATTTGGCCAGGATGAAAAAACAGTACGAGGAACTGCCCCCCGTCCTGCGGGGCATGTTAGACCAGTCCTTGAGGCGCCTGTTGAGAATGATTAAAATCCGGAGCCGTTACCTGGTCGAACAGAAGGCCGCCCAGAAGCAGGGCCTCTCGGAACCCTGGGCCTCGAAGCGGCGCTTCTTCAGAAAAGAGATAGACCAGGAGTGCCAATACCGGCCGGTCGACCCGAAACCCGGCGTCCCCTTGTTGGTCGGCCACATCAAGGACATGAGCATGGGGGGCTTTGGCATCGAGATCGACGCCAGGAACACGATCAATTTCTCCCATGTGCCGGGCGACGAATTCAGCCTGAAAACCGTGCTGCCCAACGGCAACGAGGTCAGCCTGCGGATCAAGATCATCTCCATCAAAAAAGACGTGGGCGCGGGCCGGTTGTTCATGGGCACGGCCATCACGGACATCTCTCTGGACGATCGCAAAAACCTCGGTTTCTACCTCATGTATTAGACCGAAAGGGGAGCGCGGAACATCATGGCCTTGGAAGAACTGCTAAGCGTGTACATCGCCAACGAGGAAAGCCACCCGGACAACTCGGTCCTCATGGAGGAAGGGGCCACCGGCGCCTGGGTGTATGTCATCCTGGAGGGCGAGGCGCGGGTGACGAAAAAGGCGCCCAAGGGCACCGTGACGGTGGACACCCTCAAGCCTGGCGACTTTTATGGTGAAATGTCTTTTCTGGAACAGGGCGACAGCATTCGGGCCGCCTCGGTCATCGCCAAGGGACCGGTTCGTGTCGGGCTGCTGGACAACCAGCGCCTGATGAATGACTACAACACCCTCTCGCCGGAATTTCGGCTGCTCGTCAGCACGCTCATCGGCAAGCTCAGACGGGTGACCGAAGAGGTCAGCGAGCTGGCCACGGAAACCCGGCAGTAGGCCCGTCCACCCAGACCCCGCCCCGCCGCTGGCACTCCCCAGGGCTCCCATGATCCGAATTCGCCGGGCACGGCCTCGGGACAACGACGCTCTCCTCGAGATCGAACGCCGTACGCCGCTCTTGCTGGGCCCGGTCGAGGTCATCATCGAACACTCCCCGGACTTCTTCGCCCAAAAAAAACTCCAGGAGCACCCGCACGTGCTGGCCGCCGAGGAAGACGGCCGGCTCATCGCCCACGTGTCCGGCGCGTGGTATGAAGCCCGGCTCGGTCAGAAGCGGCACCGCCTTCTCTACGTGCACCGGCAGCGTGTGCCGCCCGAGCACCAACGCCGCGGCCTAGGCACGGCCCTGGCCGGGGAGTTATTGCGACGCTGCCGCCGCTTCGGCGTGAAAAGCGCCTACTGGCTCATCGATCCGGAAAATATCCGATCCATGGCCTTCGGCCGACGGCCGGGCGCGCCGGTCGATCTGGTCGCCACCCCGCCGCGTTTTTTCCTCGACAGGTCCTGGGCCTCGCCGTCGACGGCCGACATGCGGCCCGTTCGGCGCTCCGAAGCTGGCGAAGTGGTGGACCTTATCAACCAGACCCACGGCCGCCTGGACCTGTTCACCCCATACACCCCGGCCCGGCTCGACCGCCGCCTCAGCCGGAGCCCGGAGTACACCTGGGATCACCTCTTCGGCCTAGCCGAAAACGGGAGGCTGGCTGCGGTGCTCGGGCTGTGGGACCAGGGACGAAACCTCAGCCTTACGCGCCGGGAACATGGCACCGGCCGGGAGACGCGCTTCAGCCGCGCCGTGGTGGCGGATTACGGGTATCGGCCCGGGGCCGAGGAGTCCATGTTGGCGCTGCTTCAGGCGGCCTTCCGGCAAGGTCAGGCCTGGGGACGGCAGGAACTCATGATCACCGCGGCACCCTCGAGCCTGCTGCATGGCCGGCTCGCCGCACAGGGCGCGCGCATGGACCCACTCTGCTTCCTGCTGATCGGCGAGGCCCGGGCGGACGCCGGCGCCGAGGTCTGGCTGGACCCCATCTACCTATGAATCAGCCCTGGGCCTTGGCCGTAAAGGCCGAGATGGCCTCGATGATGCGCGGCCAGGCCCCCTGGGGCAGCTCGTGCCCCATGCCCTCGATGATTAAAATTTCGGCGCCGGGCACAGCCTTGGCGGTGCTATAGCCGGCCTCGACCGGCACCAGCGGGTCGCTCGAGCCGTGGATGACCAGGGTCGGGACGCGCACCGAGGCCAGGGCCGGCTTGCGGTTGCCGTGGGCCAGGATGGCCAGCATTTGCCGGGCCTTGCCCGCCGGATCGAAGGCCCGGTCATAGGCGCGGGCTACGCGTTCGCGGGCGTCCTGCTCGTTCAAAGGGAAGCCCGGCGAGCCGATGATTCGCTGCATCTTGATCGTGTGCTCGATATAGGCCCCCCGTTCCACGGGCGACGGTGTGAGCAGCGCGGCCATGGCTTCGGGTTTGGCCTGGGGTTCGGCCGGATCGCCGGTGCGGGACATAACCGAAATCAGGCTCAGCAACCGGGCCGGGTGGCGGATGGCCATAGTCTGGGCGATCATGCCGCCCATGGAGGCGCCGCAGACGTGAGCCTGCTGGAGGCCCAATCCGTCCAGAAGCCCGAAGGCGTCGTCGGCCATGTCGTCCAAGGTGTAGGGGGCCTTGACCGGCTCCCCGCGCGCGCGCGGCCATGGCCTCCTGGAGCCGGGGCAGGCCGGCCTGGTCGAAATGGGTGGAAAGCCCCACGTCCCGGTTGTCGAAACGGATGACGAAATGACCCCGGCCGGCCAGGTCCTGGCAAAAGGCCTCGTCCCAGTAGATCATTTGCCCGCCGAGCCCCATGATGAGCAGCAGGGGCCGGCCGGCGCGGTCGCCGAAGGTGTCGTACTCGATGGTGATGCCGTTGGCCTTGATGCTTGTCATGTCCTCGCTCCCCAAAAAGACGGGGCGCCTCGGCCCCGTGGTTATCCGCCCGCCCGCGCGGCCTCGGTCTTTGCGCGGCCCTGCTTGTAGCGCTCCTGGAGCAGCCGCTTGACCAGCTTGCCCGTGGGCGTGCGCGGCATGTTCTCCTCGAAATCGATGCTGCGCGGGCATTTTATCCGGGCCAGATGTTGGTGGCAGAAATCCAGCAGCTCCGCTTCGAGGGCGGGTCCGGCCTCGGCCGGGTCGGCGGGCTGGACGACCGCCTTGACCTCCTCGCCGAACTCGTCGTGCGGGATGCCGAAGACGGCCGCGTCCCTCACCTTGGGGTGCATGACCAGGACGTTCTCCGCCTCCTGAGGGTAAATGTTCACCCCGCCGGAAATGATCATGTGGTCTTTCCGATCGGTCAGGTAGAGAAAGCCCTCCTGGTCCAAATAGCCGACGTCGCCGAGCGTGGTCCAACCCTGGGAGGTCTGAGAGGCCCGCGTCTTCAGCGGATCGTTGTGGTAGGAAAAGGCCGTGCCGCCTTCCACGAAGACAAGGCCCGGCGCTCCCGGCGGCAGCTCGTTTTCCTCCTCGTCCAGGATGTGCAGAACGCCGCGGATCGGGCGCCCGACCGATCCCTTGTGGGCGAGCCAGGTCTTCGAGTCGATGCTGACGAAGCAGTTGTTCTCGCTGCCGGCGTAGTACTCGAAAACGATCGGCCCGAGCCACTCGATCATCTGCTCCTTGACCGGGATGGGACAAGGCGCGGCGGCGTGGATGACGAGCTTGAGGCTGGACAGATCGTACCGCCTCCTTTCCGCCTCGTCCAGCTTGAGCAGGCGGATGAACATGGTGGGCACGACCTGGGTGTGGGTGACGCGGTGACGTTCGATCAGGGCCAGGAACTGGGCCGCGTCGAACCTCTCCATGACCACGACCGTGCCGCCCTCGCGGAGCATGATCATGGAGAAGCGAAGCGGCGCGGCGTGATAGAGCGGGGCCGGCGAGAGGTACACGGTCTGGCGGTCGAGCCCGTAGAGATGAAGCAGGAGGGGCAGGCTTTCCGGCGGCTCGTCCAGCGGCTGGCCCAGGTTCGGCGGCACGATGCCCTTGGGCCGGCCGGTGGTGCCCGAGGAATAAAGCATGTCCCGTCCCTGGCACTCGTCGGCGATGGGCGTGACCGGGAACGAGGCCGTTCGTTCCTCGTAGGACTCGAAGCCGGGGATAACGCCGTCGGTCATGAGCCGGGTTTTCACCCCGGGCATGCGGGTAAGGAGCTCGCCGGCCACGTCCTTCAGGGCGAACGACGTCAGCAGCAGCCGGGCCTGGCAATCGCTCACGATGTACTCGACCTCGCCCGGCGTCAGGTGAGTGCTGATGGCCGTGTAGTACAGGCCCGAGCGCTGGGCGGCCATGGCGGCCACGAAGTAATGCCGGTTGTTCTCCATGAAAATGGCGATGTGATCGCCCTTGCCCAGGCCGGCGTCCCGGAAGAGGTGGGCCAGCCGGTTGGCCCGCTCCTCCAGCTCCAGGTAGGTCACTGGCTCCCCGCTGCCCCCCATGATGTAGGCCGGCCGATCCGGTATCTCGCGCGCATGAACTCTGGGCCGATACATGGCCGCTTCTCCTCGCCGCCGGCATGTCTCGTTAAGAAAGCCTGGGTGCTGTGTTCGGGCCCATTATAGGAGACCCCGGCCTTTCGGCCAACACTTTTCCGAGGGCGTGCCGCTGGGAAAAAGGGGTCAGGAACCTTTTTCCATTGCTCTATCATTCGACCGATCAGAGTGGAAGTCTGCGCTTATCTTGAGTTGAGTCAACGAGTTCAGGGAAAAAGGTTCCTGACCCCTTTTTCGCCTTTCCGCTTGTCAAACGGCGCGCGTTTTTCTAAAGTTTCAGACAAAGGCAGGGCGAATCCGGGGGCTGGCGCGCGCCGGCCTCCCGCCAACCATCCATCACCTCATCCGCCACGGGCAAGGGCAAGGGGGAAAAATGCTCGAACTCAGACACGAATTCCTCTGCGAGATCGTCGGCGACCTGGGCGAGCCCCAGGTTATCGGAGAAACCCCTTACGGTATGCGCCTGATCTTCCCCGTCACGGGCGGGACGATCCAGGGCCCCAAGATCAACGGCAAGGCCCTGCCCTTCGGCGCGGACTGGTTAGTGATGCGCCGCGACGGCGTGGGCGAACTGAACGTACGGGTCACGGTCCGCACCGATGACGGGGCCTTGATTTACGTCTCCTACCGCGGACTGCTTAAGGTTGCCCCCGAAGTCATGGCCCGGATGCAGGCCGGCGAGCAGGTGGACCCTGGGGAATATTATTTCCGCACCGCGCCGGTCTTCGAGACCGGGGCCCCGCAATACGCCTGGCTGAACCAGATCATCGCCGTGGGCGTGGGCATGCGTCAGCCCGGCCAGGTGCGCTACAAGGTCTACCAGATCCTCTGAGGCGCCGACCGGAAGGAGAAAAAATGGACTTCACCCAGATCGTCTACGAGAAGGACCGAAGGGTGGCCTTGATCACGCTCAACCGCCCGGACCGGCTTAACGCCTTCACCCCGGTCCTGGGCCAGGAGTTTATCCAGGCCCTGGACCTGGCCGACGCGGACGACGAGGTGCGGGTGGTGATCGTCACCGGCGCCGGCCGCGGATTTTGCGCCGGCGCGGACCTCAGCGCCGGGCCGGGCCAGGCTTTCAGCCCCCGCGAAATCCCCATGGAAGAGTTCCGGGACGGCGGCGGTTTTATCCCGCTCAGGCTCTTCGATCTCAAAAAACCGACCATCGCCGCCATCAACGGCCCGGCCGTGGGCGTGGGCATCACCATGACCCTGGCCATGGACGTGAGGCTGGCCTCGACAGCGGCCAAGATGGGCTTCGTCTTTGCCCGGCGGGGCATTGCCATGGACGCCTGCAGCTCCTGGTTCCTGCCGCGCATCGTCGGCCTCAGCCAGGCCCTGGACTGGGTCCTGTCCGGCCGCGTCTTCCCGGCCGAAGAGGCCCTGGCCGGCAAGCTGGTCAGCCGCGTGACCGCGCCGGAGGACCTCCTGCCCACGGCCCTGGCCTTGGCCCGCGACATCGCGGACAACACCTCGGCCATCACCGTGGCCCTCTCCCGCCAGCTCCTGTGGAAGATGATGGCCGCGGACCATCCCATGGAGGCGCACCGTATCGAATCCCTGTGCGTGCATTACATGGGCCGTTCCCAGGACTGCCGGGAGGGCGTGGCCTCCTTCCTCGAAAAGCGGCCGCCGCGTTTCGCCATGAAACCGAGCCAGGACATGCCCGACTTCTATCCCTGGTGGGAGGCGCCCCCCTTCAAGCCGGCCTGAAAAAACTCAAGCCGCGCCCACGGTATCGACCACGCTCATCATGCGGAGGCGGGCCGGAGATATGTCCCGGGAGGCCGCCCGCCGAACGACCGCATACGCCCGGCGCCTGCGCCACCGAGACCGAGGCCGCTAAGGCCATGGTTTTTCCTCTTGATCCCACGGCCGGCAGACGATACATTGAAACTCACTCTTTGAGGGAAGGCATTCCATGAGCCAGACAAGCGGCGCCACGGTCATTCGGACGGTCTGCCCGGCCCACTGCGGCATCGACGCCTGTGGCATCCTGGCCCATGTGAAGGACGGCCGGGTGGTCAAGGTCGAGCCGGCCGAGTTTCCGGACCCGAGTTATCGGCGCATCTGCCTGCGCGGGCTCTCGAGCCTCGAAATCACATATCATCCCGACCGGCTGAGACACCCGCTCCGGCGGGTCGGGCCGCGGGGCGAGGGCCGTTTCGAACGCATCACCTGGGACCAGGCCCTGGACGAGATCGCGGAAAAATTCCAGAAGATCGCCGCGGAGCACGGCTGGTCGGCCGTCGGCTGGGTCCTGGGCGGGCCGGGCGGCGGGACGACCAAGTTCGGCGCGTATCTCCGGCTGGCCAGCCTGACCCAGTCCACCCGGGTGAGCACCTGGGGGTACGGGGACGCAGCCTTGCCTTGCGGCAGCCGCATCCTCTTCGGCACGCACACGCCCTACGGCCTGCTGGCCGGGTCGCTTCGATCCGGCGGCGCGCCGCTGGACCTGGTGGTCGTCTGGGGCACGAACCCGGCCGAATCCCAGCCGCTGAACATGATGCGGCGCATCATGGACGCCAGACGCCAGGGCGCCCGGGTGGTGGTTATCGACCCGCGCTTCACCGTGACGGCCTCCAAGGCGGACGAATACCTGGGCCTCAAGCCCGGCACGGACGCGGCCCTGGCCCTGGGACTGCTCCACGTCATCTTCCGGGAGGGACTCGAGGACCGAAAATTTCTAGAGCGGCACACGGTCGGCCCGTACCTTGTCCGCACGGACACGGGCCGGTTCCTGCGCGGCCGGGAGGCCGGCCTCGAGAACGCGGACGAATACGTGGTCTGGGACGCCGTGGCCCAGGGCCCGAGAAGCCGCCGGCCGGGCGGCCCGCCGGAACTGACCGGGTCTTACACGGTGAGCGGCCTCGCCTGCAAGACAGCGCTTCAGCTCCTCATGGACCTGGCCGAAACCTATCCGCCGGGACGGGCCGCCGAAATCACCGGGATTTCCGCGGAAACGATCGCGCGGCTGGCCGAGCGCATCGGCCGGGCCGAGCGCGCCGCCTTTGTCACCCACATGGGTTTCACCCGCACCTATCACGGGGACATCTCCCTGCGAGGCCTGGGCACGGTGGCCGCGGTCGCCGGCCAGGTCACGGCCACTTTTCACGGCGGGCATCGGCCGGCCGTGCTGAACTGGAAACCGTTTCTCCAGGCCGACCCTGCCCGGCCCTCCTACCACCGGCTGGGCATCCTGCAGCTTTACCAGGCCATCCTTTCGGGCCGGCCCTTCCCCATCCGGGCCGTCTGGTTCTCTTTTATCAATTTCCTGAACCAGTGCGTGGACAGCCGCAAGATCGCCATGGAGATGTTCCCCAAGCTGGACCTGATCGTCGACGCCGACCTTTTCATGACACCCACGGCTCGCTACGCGGACTATCTGCTCCCGGCCGCCAGCTTCCTCGAATTCTCCGATTTCGTGCCCCATCCCCACCCCTATGTGCAGCTCCAGCAGAAGGTCATCGAGCCGCTTCACGAGGCCAGGTCCGACGCGGACATCGCGGCCGGGCTGGCCCGCCGGCTGGGCTATCGGGAATTTTTTAATGGGGGCGAGGAAGGCCTGATCGACCTGATCCTGGACGCGAAGGACCCATCGCTCGCGGGCATCACCCGGGAGAAGCTGAAGCAAGGCCCCATGGCGCTGGGCGCGGTTCCCGACCTGGGGAGCGAGCAGGACGTCCGTTTTTCCACGCCCTCGGGCAAGATCGAGATTTACGCCGAGTCTCTGGCCGAGGCGGGGCAGGCCCTGCCGGTCTATCTGCCGCCGCTGGAGACGCCGCTCGAAGCCGAAGGCAAGGCGTATCCGCTGGCCTTTATCCAGGGCCACAGCCGCTTTCGCACGCACTCCATGTTCGCCAACGTCGCCTCTCTCCTCGAGATGAACCCGGAGCCGGTGGTGGAAATCAGCCTCGAGGACGCGGCCCGACGGGGCATCGCCGAGGGCGACCTGGTGACCGTCTTCAACGACCGGGGCCGCGCCACCCTCAAAGCCCGCCTGACCGAGGGCCTGCGGCCCGGCGTGGTCAACATCACCGAAGGGTGGTGGCTGGAGCAGTTCCGGGAAGGAAGCGTCAACCACCTGACCCACGACGTCATCAACCCGGTGCAGGAAGCCGTTTACGAGCCGAACATGCACATGAACGACGTGGCCGTCGAGGTGGTCCGGCGCGGGGAGGTGGAAAGTTGAGCAAGCGTCTCGGGCTGGTGATCGACCAGGAGCGCTGCATCGGGTGCGAGGCCTGCACCGTGGCCTGCCGCCTCGAGAACCAGGCCACCGCGCCTTGGATCCGCGTCGAAACCATGCACGCGTCCCAGAAGGACACGCCCGAGGGGCGGTTCCCGGAGCTGTCCATGACCTTCTTGCCGCATGTCTGCCAGCACTGCGACCGGCCGCCCTGCGTGGACGCCTGCCCGGCCCTGGCCTTGAGCAAGCGGGAGGACGGCCCGGTCGTCCTGGACCGGGAGGCCTGCGACGGCTGCCAGACTTGCATCTCCGCCTGCCCGTACGACGCCATTCGGGTGAGCAGCGACGGCCTGCTGGTCGAAAAGTGCACCCTCTGCCTGCACCGCATTGACCAGGGCCTGATCCCGTTCTGCGCCTTGTGCTGCGAGGGGCAGGCCATTCTTTTCGGGGACCTGAACGATCCGAGGAGCGACGCGGGCCGGTTCGTCGCGAACGAACCGACGTACCAGCTCCGGCCCGAACTCGGGACAGGACCATCGGTCTATTACGGCCCGCCGAAGAAGCCCCGCGGGTTGTAACGATTGCAACGAGCCGCGACTTACACCGGACAAATGAACGGCTTCCCTTCATCCAAGGAGGAAAAAATGAGACGCGGAACGAGAGGCGGATTCTCACGCAGACGGCTGGTAGTGCTGGCGGTCGCGCTGCTGTTGATCGTAGTGTTTGTTCTGGCCGCCTTTGGCCAGGATGCGGAAAAGGCGGTTTGGGACAAGAAATACGGCTGGATGGTCTGGGGAAAGGATTACTGGCCGTCCAAGCCGGTGCGCGGCGGGTACTATCGCATGGCCGCGACCCGCTACGTCGGGTTGATGAACCCGAATCACTGGCCGGTCAACGATTGGGGCGCCATCTCCCTCTTTTACGAAGGCATCACCGGCTCGGACGGCGAGAACAAACAGAAAAACCCGTGGCTGCTCCACTCCTGGACCTACCCCGACCCCCTGACCCTGGACATGAAACTGAAAAAGGGCATCCAGTTCCATGACGGGTCGGTCATGAACGCGGCCGCCCTCCAGTACCAGGTCGAATGGATGGGGGACCGCAACAACGGCTGCTGGACCCGGGCCGATCTCAGGAAGTTCAAGGAGGTCAAGGCCATCGACCCGTACACCGTTCGCTGGCAGTGCAAGGAACCCTGGGGCTCCTTTCCCACGGGCTTCTTCGGGTTCGTCATCTCGGCCGAGGCGCTGAAGAAGGACGTGGCCCTCAGGGAGTCCGGCAACGCGGCCCGCGAGGCCAAGAAAGCCAGGGAAAAAGCGACGGCGGACATGCAAGAGGCCAAGAAGATGCAGTCCGAGGGTAAGGCCGAGGCCAAGCAGGCCCTCGAGAAGGCCGAACAGGCCGCCAAAGAGGCGGCCGCGCTCGAGGAACAGGCCCATAAGCTCGAGGTCCAGGCCCAGGGCCACCGCAGCACCGACGTTCAGCCGGTCGGCACCGGGCCTTTCATGCTCGAGGACGCCAGCCCGGACAATTTCCTGAAAATGAAAAGGAACCCGAACTGGTGGTTCGGCCGGAGCGTGGGGCACCCGGACATGCCTTACTTCGACGGCATGCTCATCACCGTCATCCCGGACCCCTCGATCCAGGTGGCCAACCTGCGCGCCGGCAAGATCGACTCGGTGGTCCTGAGCAAGTCCCAGTACAGCATCTTGAAAAATGACCCGAACTTCGCCGTCTTCATTTACCCGCACAACACCGTGCGCGGCCTGGGGTTCAACCAGTCGCGCGGGCCTTGCCAGGACCTTCGCGTGCGCCGGGCCATCTCCCACGCCATCGACCGCAAAGCCCTCATCGCCGGTACGCAGTTCGGGCTGGCCCGGGAGGCGGCCTGCTTCATCCCGCCGAACCATTGGGCGGCCGACAGGAGCCTGAAGCCGGTGGCGTACAATCCCGAGCTTTCCAAGAAACTCCTAGCCGAAGCCGGGCACAAGGACGGGCTGACCATCACCGGGTTCATGAGCAGCGACCCGGATACCCAGACCCGGTCCGAGGCCATCAAGAACATGTTGGCCGAGGCGGGCATCCGGTGGCAGGTGGACGCCCTCTCGCCCATCGCCAGCGCGGATCGGATGAAGAACCTGGACTACGACCTCTGCCAGCTCGACTTCGGATACGTCCAGGACCCGGACTCCTTCCTCATCTGGTTCTACGTCCCCAGCGGCAATTTCAACCTGGGCCGAAACAAGAACGAGCAGGTCCAACCTTTGATCGAGGCCGGCCGCCAGGAGCTCGAAGACGCCAAGCGGGCCGTTATCTACCGTAAAATCCAACAACTGCTCTACCAGAACTTCGAGGACGTCTGGCTCTACCAAGAGATGGTGGTCGTGGCCTATCGCAAGAAAGTGCAGGGCTTCAACCTGAAGATGTACGAAAAAGGCGGCAACCTGTACAGCTACTCGCATCCCCTCTGGTTCTCGGGCGGCAAGCCCTGAACCCAGAGGATGGGAAGCCGGTTCGAGGCCGTTTCGAGGCCGTTTGCCGGCCGTTTGCCGGCAGGTTTCGCGCCGGTTTCATGACGGGGGTTTTTTGATGGCGGAAAGCGCGCCCCGAGAGCGGGTGTTGGTGGTGGACGACGAGGCGAACCTGAGGTACATGCTTCGTCGTTGCCTCGAGGGGGAAGGCTACGCCGTGGAGGAGGCCGCGGACGGCCTGGCGGGGCTGTCGGCCGTCGAATCGGGCGGGTTCGACTACATTTTATGCGACGTCCGGATGCCGCGCCTGGACGGCGTGTCGTTCCTCAAGGCGGCGCGGGAGCGCGGAGTGGAAACGCCGGTGATCATGCTCTCGGCCTATGGCACGGCGGTGTCGGCGCTGGAGGCGATCGAGGCCGGGGCATTCGACTACGTGTTCAAGCCGTTTCATCCGGAGGAGATTCTGCTCAGGCTCAGGCGGGCTGGGGAGCGGGAGCGGCTGAGGCGGGAGAACGAGTCGCTCAAGGAGGCGGCGCTGCAGGCCGGGCGGCACGGGATCGTGGCGCGGAGCCGGGCCATGCGGGAGGTGCTGGGGTTTATCACCCAGGTGTCCTCGGTTGGAAGCGCGGTGCTGATCAGCGGGGAGTCCGGGACCGGGAAGGAGCTGGTGGCGTTGGCGATTCACAGCGGCGGGGCCAGGGCCTCGGGCCCGTTCGTGGCCGTGAACTGCGGGGCCATCCCGGAGCAATTGCTGGAGAGCGAGCTGTTCGGCCACGTGCGGGGCGCCTTTACCGACGCAGTGCGGGACCGGGTGGGGCTGTACGAGGCGGCGGAGGGCGGCACGCTGTTTTTGGACGAGGTGGGGGAGCTGCCGCTTTCGCTCCAGGTGAAGCTGCTGCGGGTGCTTCAAGAGGGGGAGGTCCGGCGGGTGGGGGACACCCAGTCCCGGGCCGTGGACGTGCGGGTGGTGGCGGCCACGGGCCGGGGCCTCGAGGAGGAGGTCTCGGCCGGCCGGTTCCGGGAGGACCTGTACTACCGGCTGAACGTGCTGCCGCTTCATCTGCCGCCGCTTCGGGAGCGGAAGGAGGACATTCCGCTTCTGGTCGAACACTTTTTGATCGTGCACTGTGCGCGGCTGGGACGGGAGCGGCCTGAGATGTCGCCCGAGGTGATGGAGGCTCTTTTAGGATACGGTTGGCCTGGGAACGTGCGGGAGTTGGAGAACCTGGTGGAGCGGATGCTGGTCTTGTCCGGGCAAGGACGGCTGACGCTGGAGGACGTGCCGGTGCACATTCGGTTGGGGCGTCCGGCGCCGGCCGGGGAGGCGGGGCGGGACCTGGACCTCAAACGGTGGGTACAGGACCTCGAGGCGCGGCTCATCCGGGAGGCCCTGGCCGTGTGCCAAGGCAACCGGTCCGAGGCGGCGCGGCGGCTGAAAATCAGCTATCCGACACTTCTGTCCAAGATCAAAGGGTATGGCTTGGAGGAGGAGGGCGTATAAAAAGGTTTAAGGTCTATTAAAAGATTTTATAAGCGCCTGGCCCAGGCCTTTGCGTCCTCTGGCAGTTATCCAATAAATATCACATTATTTAAAAGTGTTACAACCATTCCCCTTTTAATTCCCTTGGCACGAAACTTGATCCGAAAAAGACAACGAGGTGGATCATGATGCTGAGGCGAGACCTCCGGCCCAGCTTCACCCTAGTCGAGCTGATGACGGTGGTGGGCATTCTGGGCGTGCTGTTCGCGGTGACGGTGCCGGCCATCACGACCTATTTGCCGGGGTACCGTCTCAACGCCATCTCCCGCGAGATCCAGGTAAACGTGCAACTGGCCCGCACCACGGCCGCACGACAGGACATGCGGTGCGTGATTGCCTTCATGCCCGCTGGACTTCATCCCGGAGACCAGGTGGACGGGTACCTGATCTTCCTGGACTCCAACGCGAACTGGCAGCAAGACGACCTGGTGAACAACGCCACCGGGGCGCTGGGGGCGGACGGCTTGGTGGACCCCGGCGAAGAGACCGTGCTCGCCTATCAAAAAATGCCTCCGGGCACGACCCTGGTTTCCACCGCTTTGACGAATAACGGCGCACCAGGCACCAGCCGGATGGACGACGACGCGGACGGGACCCCGGACGCGAACTACCTGGCCTCGCCTACGACGCTGATCGGATTTGACGCCCACGGCCTGGCGGCCCGCTCCGCGGGCGGGGCCTTTGTCTGGGGGGACGTGATCCTCAAGAATACCGAGAACAAATGGAGAAAAATCACGGTGACGCCGGCCGGCCAGGTAATCTTGAGGAGAAGCACGGACGGCGTGACCTGGCAATAAGGGGCCGTGGCAAAACATGAGAATGCCGAGTGCTCGGCTCCAGGAACAAGCGATATTTCGCTGTCATGGCTAACCACGTAGGGCACGCTGCGACGTGCCCCGAGCCGGCTGCTTCGCATAGCTTGCAGCGACAGCTCTTTTGCATGGAAGGCCACACGATGCCATTCAACACGAGCCGAAATCGAATACGGCTCCGACAAGGAGTTCAGCCGGCAGCCGAGGTTTTGCCGTAGAGGATGCGGACATGCGAACTACGAGGCAAGGGTTTACCATCATCGAGGTGCTCATCAGCATGGTCGTGCTGGTGATCGCTCTCTTTTCCCTGTCTTCGCTGCAGACCTTCTCCATCGGCAGCAATACCGCCGCCCAGCGCATGACCATCGCCGCCATCCTGGCCCAGGACAAGATCGAGGAGCTGAAGACCTCCGCCTGGGACGACCCTCAGCTGGCGGACACGACCAACAACTTCGTGGACACCAACGGCGACGGCGTTCCGGACTACTTCGATTGGAGCCTGGCCGTGGACCACACCAACGCCGACGGTCCAGGCGGGACGGCCAACCCGATCGACGCCAACGAGAATCACGTGGCCGCGAACGGATACACCCGGACCTGGAACGTGGCCGACGACACCCCGGCCCGCAACATGAAAACGATCTCAGTCCGCGTGGACTGGTCCTTCAAGGGCGGCCATTACGTGGTCGTGGACAGCATTATCGCCAGATAAAGGAGCAGGACATGCCGAACCGTACCACGGGCCGAATCGGGTTTACGATGGTTGAGCTGCTGGTGGCCATGGCCCTGGCCTCCTTCCTCCTGGCCGGGGGGCTGTCCATCTTCACCTTTTCCAACCAGACCTACACCAGCGAGGGGGAGATCGTGGGCGCGCAGCAAACGGTCCGTTCGGCCATGCAGATCATGACCTACGAAATCCGCATGGCCGGTTACGTCCCCCTGGCCATTCGTCCCTTCCTGGGTTCCTATGAACAGCTCGAAGAGGCCTCGGCCCTGGGAATGACCTTTCTGGCGGACCCGAACTCGGACGGGATTCCGGAAAAGGTGCGCTACACCTTGAATGGCACTACGCTCACCCGGGAGAGCAAGGAATGGAACGGCGCCACCTTTGCGGTGCAGACCGGAGTGGTGACCCTGGCCGAGGGCATCACCGCTCTCAATTTCCAGTACACTTATGCCGATGGAACCCAGGGTGCGCCTGCCTCTGCGGTCGACCGCGGCAACGTGAGGGCGGTGACCATCACCTTGATCGGTCGGACGGACCACCCGGACCCGAAGTACACGGCCTTTGATGGTTCCCACTACCATTACCGCACCCTTACCTCCTTTGTGCGGATGAGGAACATGGGGCTTTAGAGACCGCCGCGGAAGGTCTTGGGAAAGGATAAGGGAAATGATACGCCTCCGCACCCACTCCGCCGCTGAACGCCAGCAAGGCCAGGTCTTGGTCATGATCTTGATTCTCATGGCGGTCATGAGTCTTATCGGGGTCACGGCCAGCATGACCTCGAGGTCGGAAATCGCCATCGGCTACAATACCAAAGTCTCGAAGCAGGCCTTTTACGCGGCCGACAGCGGCATTGCCGTGGCGCCGATGATCGTGAGCTCAATCATCGATCAAGGCTCGGCCGTGGCCATCCCGAACATCACCTTGAACCCGGGCCTGGCCAACGAGATCATGGGCTACGCCACCGAGGACGACTCGGTGGACTCGGTCTACCCTCAGATGATCAACCCGGACGTGGTACAGCAGCTCAACCAATCCGTGTACAGCATGGATATCGACCGCGACCCCACCGGCTCCCGCTACATGCCGGGCGGCGGTGTCCAGTTCGCCTCCGGCGCCGAAGGGATCGGCACGGGCGCCACCGGCGGCGTGATGATCTACTACGGCTTCGACGTGGTCGGCGTCATCCTCAACACCCGGGCCAAGGCCCACATCGACGCCTACTATCGCAAGGTCGTGGGCGTGGCCGGCCGCTAGGAGGCTGGAGTCCGGAAGTCGGGGTCCATATCGCGGCCCCCGCACGCACCACGCGCCACGCACTTTCGGTGCTAGGTTTCGCTCCGCTCCACCCAACTACCCGTCGCCCCCTGCGCGCGGATTTGCCCTCACCATTCCCCACTCATCACTCATCATTCATCATTTTTTCTTCTTGCCTCACCCCAACCGATGGCGTACTTTGCGGTCCATAGGTAAGTCTTAGGAGGAACCATGGCCGCCAAAGCCATGACCCCGGAATACCTCATCCAGGTCTTGACCGCCAAAGGGCTGCTTACGGCCAAACAGGCCGAGCACGCACACAAAACCTTTCAAATCCAGCGCCGAAAGTTGACCAAGCGCGCGCGGCCGGCCGGCGGGGAAAATCAGGCGGAAGATGTGGCGGCCGTGGACGTGCTGGTTTCCTATGCCTTTCCCCTGACCGGGCAAGAGGAGTCGGTCCTGAGCGAGGACCTGATCATGCGGGCCGTGGCCGAGGACGTGGGACTTCCCTTCCGCAAGATCGACCCCCTCGAGCTGGACCTGAACGTCGTGACCAAGACCCTGCCCCGCTCCTTTGCCCTCAAGCATCTGGTCGTGCCCATCGGCGTGGTGAACGACACCCTCGAGGTGGCGGTTTACGATCCTTTCAACCGCGCCGTGCTCGACGACATCCGGCGAGTCAGTCCCTACGCTCCCGCCCCGGTCCTGAGCACCAAGACGGACATCAAGAAACTCATCGGCGAGTTTTACGGCTTCAAGACCTCCATCGCCGGCGCCGAGGGCCAGTTCGCCCAGCCCGCGGTGGACCTGGGCAACCTCGAACAATACGTGCGCCTGAGGTCCACCGAGGAAATCCAGGCCACGGACCAGCACATCAAGAACGCCGTGGACTACCTGATCGGGTACGCCTTCGAACAGCGGGCCAGCGACATCCACATCGAGCCCAAACGGGACGAAATCCTGATCCGGCTTCGGATCGACGGGATGCTGCACACCGTCTACCGCCTGCCCAAGACCATCCATTCGGCCATGATCTCCCGCATCAAGACCATCTCCCGGCTGGACATCGCGGAAAAACGGCGGCCCCAGGACGGGCGGATCAAGATCGAGCACCTGGAGCGCGAGGCCGAAATCCGCGTCTCCACCGTGCCCGTGGCCTTCGGCGAAAAGGTGGTCCTCAGAATCCTGGACCCCGAAATCCTTTTCCAGGACCTGGACGAACTCGGCCTCTCCCCGGAAGACCTTAAGAAATACCAGGACTTCGTCTCCCGGCCCCACGGCATCATCCTCATCACCGGCCCGACCGGCAGCGGCAAGTCCACCACGCTCTACTCGACCCTGCGCCACATCGGCACGCCGGACAAGAACATCACCACGGTGGAAGACCCCATCGAGATGATCTTCGAGGATTTTAACCAGATCGCGGTTCAGCCGCAGGTCGGTATCACCTTCGGCACCATCCTGCGCCACATCCTGCGCCAGGACCCGGACATCATCATGATCGGCGAAATGCGGGACACGGAGACGGCCCGCTACGCCGTGCAATCGGCCCTGACCGGCCACCTGGTCCTGTCCACGCTGCACACCAACGACGCGCCCTCGGCCGTGACCCGGCTGGTGGACTTGGGCATCGAGCCATTCCTGGTCACCTCGAGCCTCATCGGTGTCGGGGCTCAGCGGCTCCTGCGCCGCATCTGCATCTACTGCCTGGAGGAGGTGCTTCTCAGCCCGGAAGAGATGGAGGCCTTGGGCCTGAAGATCAAGACGGACGGGCCGCTCAAGCTTCGGCGGGGGCGCGGGTGCGAGCATTGCCGCGGCACCGGGTATTTGGGCCGGGTGGCGGTTTTCGAGATCATGCCTTTTTCCGACAGGCTCAAAGAGTTGACCCTGGCCCTGGCCGGGGTGTCGGCGCTGAGGGCCGCGGCCCGCGCCGAGCACATGACCACGCTGCGCGAGAACGCCCTGCGCCTGATGCTCCACGGGGTGACCACGTACGACGAGGTCCTCTCGGTCACGACCGAAGATTGACCGCTTCGGCCGCGGAGAGGGCGGTTTTCTCCATGCTTTCCCAACTGACGGTTCGCAATTTCGCCCTGATCGATCGCCTGGACCTGGACTTCGGCCCGGGATTCAACGTCCTGACCGGCGAGACCGGCGCGGGCAAGTCCATCCTGGTGGGCGCGGTCGGGCTGCTGTCCGGCGGCCGGGCCTCGGCCGAGATGATCCGCGACGGGTACGACGAGGCCGAGGTCTCGGCCGTCTTCCATCTGCCGAATCCGGTCGCGCTACAAGCGCGATTCGAGGCGTTCGGCCTGCCGGCCGGCGACGAGGTTCTCGTGCGGCGGGTCATCAGCCGCTCCGGCCGCAACCGCATCTACGTCAACGGCGTCTCGACCACACTGGCCGTGCTGACCCTGCTGGGCGAAGATCTCTTGAGCATCTCCGGCCAGCACGAACACCAGCAGCTTCTCGATCCCGACCATCAACTCCTGCTCCTGGACCAGTACGGCCCCCTGATGGCACTGCGGCTTCGCACGGCCGAGGCGCACGCCCGCTGGGGAGAGCTGACCGGCCGCTGCCGGGAGCTCGAAAAACGCGTCCAGACCGAAGAGGAAAAGGCCGAGCTGGCCGACTTCCAGGTGAAGGAGATCGCCGCGGCCGGCCTGACCGAGGGCGAGGATACGGCCCTCGAGCAGGAGCGGACCCTCATCCGAAACGCGGCCCGCATCCTCGAGAGCGCGCAGGGGGGCTACGAGCGCCTATACGGCGCGAGCGGTTCGGTGACCGAGGTCCTGGACGCGGTCCGCCGGGACCTGGACCAGGCCGCCGCCCTGGACGAACGGCTTCGCGAACCGGCCGCCCAGGTGCGGGAGGCCTATCACCAGCTCGCCGACGTGGCCCGCACCCTCGAGAATCACCTCACCCGCCTGACCTTCGATCCGGCCCGCCAGGAGGAGATCGAGGAGCGGCTGGTCCTGCTGGGGCGCCTTAAAAAGAAATACGGCCCCACGCTTGGCGACGTGCTCTCCTTCGGGCAACGCACCGAGGCGGCCCTGGACGGCCTGGCCGAGCTCAAGCGGGAACTCGCACAGGCCCGGGGTCAGGCCGAGCGCGCGGGCCAAGAAGCCCGGGACCTGGCCAAGGAGCTTTCAGAAAAAAGAGTGGCGGCGGCCGGCCGCCTGGCCCAGGCCGTGACCCGAGAGCTGCGCTTCCTGGGCATGCCGCACCTGGCCTTCGAAATCCGCTTTGCCTCCCGGACCCAGGCCGCTGAGCCGGGTCCCACGGGTTGGGACGCGCTCGAGTTCTGGGTGGCGCCCAACAAGGGCGAGGCGCTCAAACCCCTGGCCCGCATCGCCTCCGGCGGGGAGCTGAGCCGCGCCCTCTTGGGATTCAAGGTGCTGCTGGCCGGGCAGGAGGGGGTGCAGACGCTGATCTTCGACGAGGTGGACGCCGGGATCGGGAGCGGGGTGGCCGGGGTCATCGGCCGGAAGCTCCGGGCCCTGTCCGCCTATCACCAGGTGCTGTGCATCACCCACCTGCCGCAGATCGCGGCCTTTGCCCGCCACCATCACCAGGTTTTCAAGGAGGTCCGCGGGGAGCGCACCGTGACCGACATCCGGCCGCTTGGCGAGGAGGAACGGGTCGAGGAAATCGCCCGCATGCTGGGCGGCCCGAACTTCTCGGCTCGCGCCCTGGACGCGGCCCGGGAGATGGCGGCCCGGGCCGACGAGACGCCAAGCGAATGATAACCTGAAATTGAGGGAACCCTTTTTTAAAAAAAGGGTTCCCTCAAACTCCCTCCTAAAAACCTTAACAGGCGCAACGGATCGA
>Ga0315282_10002098_pt1 | contig 37129 bp, 36 predicted proteins | sample YL17G07_20_MG_FD_203693 | JGI IMG/M metagenome (GOLD analysis project Ga0315282, IMG submission 203693) | Sediment microbial communities from Yellowstone Lake, YNP, Wyoming, USA - YL17G07_20 | ecosystem: Environmental > Aquatic > Freshwater > Lake > Sediment | place: USA: Wyoming | collected... | reverse complement strand
GGAGCTTGGAAGACCTAGAGGCAATGCTGCAAGAGGCACGGAAGCAGGGCATCAAGCTGGTTATCATCGGCGGATACGCAGTCGCAGCCTACACTCGCGGTTACCGCTACACAAAGGACATTGACTTAGTGGCGGATAAGCCAACGGTCGGCAAGCTCAAAGGATTGCTGAAAAGCCTGGACTATTCAGTTCGAGACACAGAATTCGGCATCGCTGGAAGCAAGAGATTGAACGGAGGCTTCATCGATCTCCACATCAGCGTTGGAAGAATCTTTGACATCTCTACAGGCAAGGAGTACCCAGTTGATTCGTCGCTGTTCAAGAATGCAAAACTACTCAATGTGAGAGGGTACGTTTCCAAGGCCACATCGAAAGCTGCCGTAGTTGATTTGAACACCCTCATCGTCCTGAAGACCATGCCAGTCGGCAGAAACAAGGATGCCGTTGATTTGCTGTCATTGCTACGGGATCAGAGAAAGGAAATCGATCTGAACGCATTGGTGCAGAGAGCCGAGGATGCCAAGTTGACTGAACACCTGTTGGGGCGGATACGTGATTATGCGAAGAGACTAAGAGATGATGAACTGGACAAAGTCTGGTTTGATGTGACTGCCGCGAGGCTTCCTCATACCGAGAAGCGCGAGATTGCCAAATTCTTCGCGAAACTGGCTGAACTGTTACGCAAGAAATAAGTCAACTTGCCTAGTGACGCCTGCAAACATCATTGTTTGAAATGAGAGAGCCAAAGAAAACGCTCAGAAACAGAAAACGTTACAGCTCTCTTGGTGCGGTGCCCTAAGTTGAACCGTCATGAGAAGTAGTTGTGCGCGCCAGCTGACCCGACGATGCAGTTAGCGGAGGAATCTGCCAAGTTTCAAGTATTTCCTCCACGGTATTGCTTGGCGGCGGTGTCCATGAGGAAGCGTGAAAGGGACCCGCCCAACAAGTCTGGCGAAACCCCCGCGGGCCCGCCACTACCTATGCGAATTCATTAGGTTTGGAAGAGGCTAACTGCTCCTGTTGAGCTCGTTGAAGCAATAACATTAATAGCATTTGCTATCGATAGCAGGTGCTATGTACATTGGCAAGCCATCGCCTCCTGCTGAGCTAGTCAACAGAAAGCACGAGGTAACCGAATTAGTTGCGAACCTCTCAAATCCAAGAGTCAATTACTGTTATGCGCTAACGGGATACAGGAGGGTCGGCAAATCGTCGATTCTCCTAAAAGTCAAGGACGAGCTGACAAAGAAAGGAATAATCACCGTATACTTCGATGTCAAAGAAAACGCGAGTGATCCGGAGTTCTTTCTCGACCAGTTAGGGGAAGCAATTCTTGTGGAGTGTCGAGCATTTCTCACGTTGCGCCAGAGCATGAAGCCGAAGGCCAAGACGCTCCACAAGCAGATCGTCAAGGCCTTTTCGACGCTGAAAGGCATCGGCACTGAGATCACGTTCAACCCTGATGGCACGTGGTCGGTCATGCCTAAGATAGAATTTGGGGAGGAAAGGGGGAGAGAGTATGCCCGTCCTTTCAAGTCAGTATTCAACCTGTCAAACGAACTTTCCGACAGGGTCGGTCGAAGAATTGTGGTCATATTGGATGAGTTCCAAGATATCATGGCGCTGGCGCAATTCAAGGGACTCAAGAACATCATGGATCAATTTAGAGGAGTACTCCAAAGTAGAGGAAACGTCTGCTATGTCATCTCAGGCTCCCGGGTTCATATGCTTGAGGCTCTGCTTCGTGATCACAGCTCGCCATTCTACATGCATTTCAAAGAGATGCAAGTGAAGGAACTGGACAAGGATTTCGCCAAGGTCCTCTTCTCGAAGACCGTTTTGAGCCGAGGGATAGTCTCAGACGATCTCGATCGAGCTTCAGAAGACGCCGTCAGACTAGTTGGTGGTCATCCATTCTACCTAATAGTGCTAGCCGAGCAGTGGGATGGTAGAACTCCGCTCAAGGAGGTTCTAAACCGGCTCTTGCGAGGACCGACAGGGCCGATCTATCTGTACGCCAACTATGTACTCGCCGAGGACCTTTCTAAAGCTCGGGGGGGGCCGGTCCTTCGGAGAATAGTCATCGCGCTTGCACGAGAACCCCTGACGTTCTCGCAAATCGCGCGTGCAATTCAGAAAAGGCAAACGTCCATTGGCTTCTATCTCGAGCAGCTATCACGCTTCGACGTGATCAGGAAAGATGAGGCGGGACGATACTTGCTCGTTGATAGGGTAATTGCTGAGTCTATTATGGCCTCGAGCGGACCTACATAGCAAGTCCTATCGATAGCAGGTGCTATTATGTCTCTTCACGACGCATCTGACATCAAACAGAGCCATCCCTCTCCGGATTCCTCGGCTTTCGGAGTGACTAGCTACCTAGGATCTTCTTCTTGAGTTCTTCAGTGATGATGTCACACAGGATATGATGTCAAGGAGAAGCCTCACCTGAGAGGCAAGCCGTGGAAACGGAAATTCACAGATCTACCGTCATATCTCAAGGAAGGAGCGTGACAGTCCCCGACCCATGGAAAAAGAAGCTTCAGCTAGAGCAGCCTAAGCGACTCAGCCATCCCTTCCGTAAGCCATGAAGATGACGAGGACAAAGAGGACGATAATGAGGAAGTTTGTCGATGCTGGAATAAAGGGAATGATCAGCAGAATTGGGGCAATGGGCATGATTGTGATGGTGGAAGATGAGAGTGCCGAGAACGAACGTGATTGATGACGAGTTCATTGCAGAGTGGCATCCCCGATACGATGAGTCAGAGCATGACGAGCGAATGTACCAGAGTCTGGTCAAAAAAGTCCAAGAGGAGGTCTCGGAACTCAGGACCATTTCCAGACCTACATTCAAGCAAATCTATGAGTGGAAGGCGGCGCGTGCAAAACGGCACGTGCAGTGGAAGAAGTTTCAAATGTATGACGCTGCTCTGAGAAGAGTCCTGAGAAAATCAGACGACCGAAAAGCGGAGACGTTAGTGGGCCTGCCAGGCCTACGTATGCCAGTTGCTTCTACGATCCTACACTTCATCTATCCGAAGAGATTCCCGATCGTGGACTACAGGACGGTTGAGACTCTGCAACACTTTGACTGCCTCGATAAGTCAAGAAGCCGTTACTTCTTCCGTGACACCATCGCAGGCTATCGGGTTTTCCAACGGGTCATGCTAAACATTGCTCGGCAGCGTCAAAAGTGGTCTCTAAGACAAATCGACAGGGCATTGTTCGCGTACCACAAGGAGGAGCTCAAGCCGAAGAGGAGAGCATAAGCTGCCCTCAGGAGGGGGGATACACGCAAACAGCCTGCCGTGGCCCATTAAAACGGTACGTGATCTTCATGGTTAGGAGGAAGGCCCCCCTAACAACCTCCATTTCCACCCAATCCCTGGAGAGACACTCGGTGTTCAATACTGCAGAATGTCACGCTGAATCTCGGCTATCGTCCTGTCGAAATCTATTGTCCCCACAGCCTCGCTAACGAGGTGATCTAGGAGAGGGACTTGGCTGGGACAAATCGCACCACCAGCATCATGAGACGTGTGGGTGGGTATCCTGATGCGCTTGACCAATGAGGGGGGGCCCCCCCTGGGGGACTTGCGGGCCCTATCAATACCATATTGATTCTCGCATTCCGAACAGATCTAGCAGGGCAGGTCGTCCCCCGACGGGAGCATACAGAGGCTCTTTGCGGAGCTCACAGTTGCGGATCGGCCTATGCGTCAAGCTTTCGCGTTTTCCTCTGCCTTGGTGCTAGGAAGGATTTGGTGAACCCGCATCCTAAGGGGCACTCGTATCAATGATCTTCCCGTGGGGCCGCTGCCATCGGCTCTTCCTATTCAGATGGCATGCGGCTGATTCGAGTGATGATCTCGTCTAAGGTCAATGTTTCCTCTGTGCGTTTCTTCATGTCTCTGAGCTTGAACTGGCCGGATTTCAGTTCTTGAGGGCCGACGATCAGAGCATAGGGAATACCCAGCGAGTTCGCGTACTCAAGCTGTTTTGCCAGCGACTTGCGCTTAACATCCACATCTGAAGGGATTCGAGCGTCACGAAGCTTAGCGGCGATCGAGAGTGTATGCTGTCTAACCTCATCATTCACCGCGGCCACGAACACAGTCCCCACCTCTTTGTGCTTGGGAAGTACATCGGCCTTCTCCAGTGAAATTAGCAGTCTCTCGATACCTCCGGCAACCCCTGTCGCGGGAATGCTCCTTTTTCCATAGACGCCGCAGAGTCTGTCGTATCTTCCTCCTCCAAGCACCGCTCCGACCTCTTCTCCTCCTTTGTCGAATGCCTCGAAGACGATGCCATCGTAGTATCCGATACCCCTAACGACACTCATGTCGAATAGGCAACGATCCAGTTTGCCTAGACCCTGCAGCGCGTCAGCCAGCAGGACAAGTTGCGTGTATCCCAGTTTTGCTTCCTCGCTTCGTGTTTGCACTTCAGAGATCTTCTCGAGAACGCTGGCAGGTTTGTCTTGGATCGATATGAATTCAACCAGTGAATCAATGACGTTGCTCTCTAGGCCCGCAGAACGAAGTTCGGTCTTGACAGCCTCAGCAGAGATCTTTCGAGATTTGTCGACTGTTCGGAACACTGCCTCTATTTTCTCTTGACTCTTCAACCCCAAGCTTTCGACGAATCCCTGTATGACTTTACGATTCGAGATTCGGACTTCGAATTCCTTCAACCCAACGTTGCTTAGAATGTCCATGCTCAGAGCGACGGCTTCTGCGTCAGCTGTTGGGTCATCGGATCCGAAGATCTCCGCGTCCCATTGAGTGAAGTACCTGTATCGGCCAAATTGTGGTTCATCGTATCGCCAGTTTCCGCCAATACACGCGAGCTTGATTGGTTCAGGGAGGTCGGAGCGGCCAGCTACCATGCGAGCCATACCGACCGTGAGGTCGAACCTGAGGCCGATGCTGCGGCCTGCCTTATCGTTAAACCAGTAGATCTCATCCTTGATCGCCGGTCCACTCTTGGCTTCTAGGGTTCTGAGTTCCTCGAGCGTCGCGGGTTCCATTTCTTGAAAGGCGTATCTTCGAAACATCTCTCTTATTCTCTCGTAGACCCAGTTTCGCTTCGCCATTTCATCTGGCTCGATGTCCCTGATACCTCTCGGCAAAGTGAACTGCTTGTCTGACATGCCGCTCGCCCCTATGCTAGTACGATCCGCTAATTGATTCGGAGGTGTGCTAAGTGTTTTCTTTCGATTTGGTCGCACCACGGCTTATTAGGGGGGAGCAGCAGGTTTCCTAGACTCCTGCTAGGATGCGTGAATGTTGTCAAGAATGAAAGCAGACATGGGTCTATCCGTCGTTGCCGGGTTGGCAATCGGAGGAATCATAGGAGTCGTTCTTGACATCACCGAAGTCCCGGCGGGAAGCGCCATTGGCACCTTTGTTGGAGGGTTCGTCGCCGCGCTGCTCCTGTACGCCGCACGCAGGAGGACATTGATCGCCGGATTTGCTGTGGGATTGTTCGGCTTCCCCGCTCAACTCCTAATCTTCTTGGCGCTGGTTTCTACTCATCTGTACACGCCGCCTCAGGTCCCAGAGATTTCTCAGGAAGTTCTTCTCGTCGCCTTGGGCGTGACTGTCCTAATGCAGGTCGTGGGAGGCGCGATTGGAGGACTACTTGGCGGTATGATTCGGCATCCTCCTCCAGGAACAGTGGAAGCGCCGCGCTCGTATTTGCCTGCGCCTCCGCCGCGTCCGGAGAAGTATTGCGTTCAATGTGGAGTGGGCTTGGCAAAGGAGACCTCGATCTGTCCCGCTTGCGGAGCAAAACAACAATCCTCGTGACCGATCCACAATTGCGCCGGCTCACAAACCCGAGCTTCAGTCGGCCGCCGTTCCACGGGGGCAGACGTGACTCTGGATTCGCGTGAACTACAACTAGACTCTGAGGAATTCAAGTGAATAGTAGACGATGTCAGTTCGTCTGTCGACCACGGAGAGTATCAAGTCTTTCTTGTCCCTGGAGGCTCGTTTCAGCAGTGTGCGAAGCGTCTTGAGGTCGGCTTCACCGCCTTCGTAGATTATGTAGATGTACCTTCGCATCGGTCCCTTTCCGTGGACCTCGAAATCGAAAACGGGGCATTCTCTGACGACATATCCTCTGTCGCGGAGGTCACGATATACGAGGTACTTCACCCAGACTGCAGGTTGCCTCGTAGAAACCGACTTCACCAGTCCCTCGAATGTGATGTTCTCTTTGTTCTTTCCCTCGACGGTAATCCTGCCCTTTTCGAGAAGATAGAAGGCCTCGTGAGATGTGAGAACGAGTCTTCTTCCCCTCAGCGTTCCGAAACCGCGCTCACGCATCTCCATCAGTTCTGAGGCTCTCGGAAGGAAAACTTCGCCTGCTCGCAGGGAAGCTTCGTAGACTTGGAATGGCTTCTCGCTCTCCGACTCATTCGCTGTGTGCTCAGTCACGTGCAGTCAATCCGCGGTCATCTACACTGACGCTGCACTTTTAATGTAATCGTGTCATGCTCTACAATGGCGTCACATTTGGTTGACCTCACAACTCTGAGGACTGTCGAATGGACTCGTGACGGTGTGCGACTAATCGATCAGAGGCAGCTGCCAAACCGGCTGACATTTCTCTTGTGCAGGAACTACAGGCAAGTCGCTCGAGCGATACGCGACATGACCGTGAGAGGGGCGCCCGCCATCGGAGTGACCGCGGCGATGGGCTTGGCCCTGGCAGCAAAACGCAGCAGACACAGCGACGGAAAGATGCTATTGCTCGACGTTGAGAAAGCCGCAGAGATCATCCGAGCAACACGACCCACCGCGAGAAACCTGTTCTGGGCGGTCGAGCGAATGCTCGGGAAAGCCCGAGAGGCGGCTGATCAGGGACGTGACATACGAGAAACGCTCGCGGCTGAAGCGCAGCTCATGGCCGATGAAGACGTGCAAGCCAACCGGAAGATGGGAGCCTACGGCGCAGAGCTGATTCAAGACGGGGACACGATCCTAACGCACTGTAACACAGGAACGATGGCCACGGTGAGCTATGGAACGGCCTTGGGAGTAATCCGAAGTGCGATCTCGCAAGGCAAGAAAGTCAAACTCATCGCAACCGAAACCAGGCCTAGACAGCAAGGTGCCAGAATAACTGTCTATGAGGCCTTATCAGACAAGATCCCCGTGACCTTGATAGTTGATAGCGCTGTAGCGATCACGATGTCAAAAGGCATGGTAGACAAGGTCATCGTGGGCGCCGATCGCATAACTAGGACTGCAGTCGCCAACAAGGTGGGCACTTTCATGATCGCGCTCGCAGCCAAACATCATTGTATTCCATTCTACGTTGCGGCACCTACTACAACCTTCGACCTGACCATAGAGCCCACTGCCATGTCGATCGAAGAACGTGATCCCAGGGAAGTCACTGAGATCAACGGAAGGCAAATCACACCAAAGAAGGGGGTCAGGGTTTTCAATCCAGCCTTCGACTTGACTCCGTTAGAACTCGTCACCGCCGTCATCACAGAAAAAGGAGTCCTTTCAAGAGAACAGATTCAGAACATGACCAAGATCAGACCGAACACTGGCGGTTAGAATTGTCGGCTCGGCTTACTCTGATCTCTTGAAGTCGCAGAGGTCAGTCGGTTCTTCCAGGTATCTGTTGATCGTCACCTCTGCGATCATCTGACAGTATCGCGCCGTCTCTGTCAGATTCCACGCAATCGACCTGAATGCCAGTGCAACATTCCGATTTGAGACGTCGTCCACAATCTTTTCCGAGATCTTCCTGTTTCTGGTTTGAGCGCGTATCCCGTCTTCGATCGACTTGTTCGCAAGGTCAACATCAAGCTTAACGAATGCCTTCATCGTGTTCTCAGAAATCAGCTTGACTGCCTTGCTCATTTCAGTGGTCTCATCAAGTACCGATTTGTGCTTGTCATAATCCTCGTCTTTGATTCCGATGACTTCCTTAGCCTCACTCTCTGCACAGTCTGCGATACATTCGAGGTACTTGGAGACTATGCGGTTCCCCAAGGCGTGCTGCGGATTGACAACTCCAATATCGCGAGCAGCGCTCAGCTTAGTAGTTGCAAGTATCAGTTGGCGAACTATCAACCAATAGATCCTATCAGCCTCGTTCTCCATCTGAAGGACCTCACCTGCGATGTCCTGCCTCTTTTCCAAAAGAGCGGTCATCGCCGCGTCCTGCATGGATAGCCCAACTCTATGTAGCCTCTGTATTAGGCCGCTTACGGGGAACTTTGAGGGGTCCACGAAGCTCTGAATCACAACCTGCCTTGGAGTTTGCTCGACAATGCTAAGCCCCATCAGCCTCTGAACAGTGCTTCTAATCTCCCACAGATGCTCAGAACTGAGGTCCTTACTAGATGTGATTACTATCGAATCTCGCCCCTCGATGTAGTTGCCTGTGATTATCCTTGACAGTAGTTCGTGTTCTTTGCAGAGATCAGCGTTGACTCTGGCCTCCATAGATTCTGCTTTGTCGCCAGCCAAGCCCGGGATTAGCCTGAGGCAGCCGTCGTCGGTGCGTCTCATGGTTACAACGTTTCCCTGCTTCAGTCCTACTTGTTCGACCCAGTCTCGTGGCAGTGAGACTGTGAGTGTCGAGTGTCCGACTTTCTGTACCTTCCGAATTTCCATCTGTTTTGCACAACCGTGGGCTGGGCAGCGTGGCCTCCATGGTCGCCTTGCTCACGTCATTACCCAGTGTGTAACGGTACGAGCAAAGTTTGGATCATATATATTCCGATTAGAAAGCAATTAGAATCACTAGGTGTCGCCGTGATCTCATTGCTGACGCGGGCATAGGGTACCCTCGCTCCGTCCTAACCAGGGCTAGACCCGACATCTCATTCCCGATATGATCTTATGGTCAGCCCAGATCTTGCAGGTTCCCTCTGACGAAACCATCGTAGGACCAAGCGGGCTCGCAGGAGTACATTCCTTCATGTATAGTGGACATTCTGGAGGGTCGATCTTGCCGATGATCACATCAGCGCAACGAGCATTCTTGATAAACCCTGTGCTCTCATCTTTCGAATTCAGGCCGTAATGTTCTCGTGCATCTAGCTGGAAAAACTCAGCTTTCAAGTCGAGCGCGCTGTTCGGTATCGTTGCGACTCCGCGCCAGTATCCTTCATGAAGGTCGAGCGCTTTCCACATGGTTTCCTGTGCTCTCAGGTTTCCATCCCAAGTCACGGCCCGAGTGTATTGGTTCTCCATCTTAGGCTCATGGTCACGGATCTGCGCCAGGATCATGGCCACAGACATAAGGACATCAAGCGGTTCGAATCCTGAGAAGACCATCGGCTTGTGGCATTCATCAAAACACGGCTTATAGGCTTTCATTCCTGTAATCGTTGAGGCATGCCCCGCGTTGATGAAGGCATCAACCCGAAGATCCGGCGATCTCGAAACCGTCTCGACCGCAGACGGCACATAGCGATAGCATGTCAGGAAACGAAGGTTAGACGGCGGTCCTTCGAGTATCTCGTACGCAGTCGCCGGCGCCGTAGTCTCGAAACCAACTGCGAAGAACACGAACTCCTTATCCGGTCGCGACCTTGCGATCTTGACCGCGTCGTGGACGCTGTACACCACTCGAACGTCTCCGCCGAGAGTTTTCGCTTCGGCAAGTGATCGCTTCGATCCCTTCGCTCGTGACATATCGCCGTAGGTCAGGATTGCCTTTCCGTCAAGTGCGAGATCTACTGCTGAGTCAATGTCAGCTGCGGGCGTCACGCAAACCGGACAACCGGGACCTGCCCGTACCTCCACATTCTCGGGCAGCAAGCTTCTCACGCCATGATGTGTGATTGTCCACTCATGAGAACCGCAGACATGCATGATCAGTACTCTTCGTCCTATCTCATGACTAAGACGGTTGATCCTTGCCTGCAGCTTCTTCGCTAGGTCAGCGTCCCTGTAACCATCAAGGATCGACAACGCAGTCACCGACTAGGGAGTTCCTGACTCCTGCTCGTACGCGAGGATTTCTCTCCAATACGACAGAGTCTTCTGCGCCTCCTTTTCGTCCATCACTTGAATCGCGTATCCCGCATGGACGAGAACGTACTGGCCGGGCTTGACCTCAACAAGTGACACATTGATGCCCTCTCTTGCGGTTCCTTCACCAAAGTCAACCTTGGCGAAGTCACCGTCTATGCTGAGGACCCGTCCCGGAAAGGCGAGGCACATGGAGACCTTCGCTGGATTGTGAAGAGCAACTATTAGGCTTGTTGCTCATGCGACATTTAGTGCAAGTAGGTCAGTTAGGGCAGCTGGTTGACCGCGCATTCACTGCCAATCACCGTCTTGTCTTGGCGGCGACGACGGCCTGTCCGAAGGACAAGCCTCCGTCCCCAGGTGGAACGGACTTGTGGACAAGGAAGCGGAATCCCTCGCTCTCCAACGCTGCCCTCAGGATGTGTGTGACTGCCTCGTTGCACGCGACGCCGCCAGTGAAGCCCACCGTCTTGAGGCCAAGCTCGTTCGCGACCGTTATCGCGCTCTGTCCCAGTGATCGTGCTATGTATGATTGAGCCGAGTATGCTAGATCTTGAACACGAAGTCTCCTAATATTCGCGAAAACCTCGTGAACCATCGAGGTCGTCCCAATCACATCCGCTTTGAGCACCGGCTCCAGTTTCAACACGTCCTTGCCTCCGAGCGCAGCTGACTCGAGCTTCATGGCCGGCTCGCCTTCGTAGGTCCGTTCGTAGCATAGACCCAGAATAGCTGAGACGGCATCGAGCACACGTCCGCAGCTAGTGGTCGTCGCGTGCACAGAATGTAGTTGCTTGAGAAGTGTGTTGACCTCCTCTTCGCCATGCCGGAATTGCTCTCTCCGTTCAAGCAACCAATCTGCAACTTCCGGCTCCTCTTTGAGGATTCCTGCGACCATCCTGAGTGGATACTTAGTTGCAAGATCTCCTCCAATCATGGGCTGTGGTTCAAGGTGTCCCACCCGCTTGTGTCCGTTGTGATCTGCAAGGACTATTTCGCCGCCCCATGCTGACCCGTCATCGCCGTACCCGTAACCGTCGCAGCAGATGCCGACCATTTCGTCAACGTTGTGCTCAGCCATCAGACCGGCTACGTGCGCGTAGTGATGTTGGACAGGAACTACTCGCATTCTCGATTCCTCCGCAAACTCATCAGCAAATCTCGTTGTGTTGAACAGTGGGTGCAGATCCCGCCCAACTACGTCAGGCTTGCAGCCAGTGAGCATCAGTATGTGCTTCGTCGCCTCTTTCTGAAACTGGAAAGTCTGGAGCGTCTCCACGTCGCCAATGTGTTGCGTCATGTACGCCCGCCCTTGATAGATGAGACAGGAAGTGACGTTCAGCTCTCCGCCGACGCCGAGCGTGCAAGCATCCTTGGGAACGGCAACTGGAATTGGGGCAGGTGCGTAACCTCTGGACCGTCTCAACAGCGTGACGGTGCCGTCAAGCAATCTGACAACCGAGTCATCGCACCTCTGTGAGATCCGACGGTTATGCACCAGGAAGTAGTCGACGACATCTCTCAACCTAGCGAAAGCTTCCTCATCATCCTTGATGATCGGTTCGTTCGGAGGATTGGCGCTCGTCATCACAAAAGCACGCTCGCTTGTTTCGTCGAAGAGCATACTGTGGAGCCCCGTGTACGGAAGCATGACACCGATATTGTGAAGGCCAGGCGCGATCTGTTCGGAGAGGTCGAAATCCGATCGCTTCCGAAGCAAGACTATCGGCCGCACATACGAGGTCATCAATTCTGCCTCGGCCGGAGCGACCTCCGCGAATGACGAAGTAGCCTCAAGGTTCCTTGCCATCACGGCGAGGGGCTTCTGCAGTCTGAACTTGGTCTTTCGCAGTCTGACTATCGGTTCGGTTAGCCGGGTGGATGATGCTAGGTGGTATCCGCCATTGCCTTTGATCGCGAGGATGTGACCGCGTTCCAACAGCCTTCCGGCTTCGCGTATCGGGTCAACTGAATCGACTCTCCTTCCATCATGCCTAGCCAGAATCACCGAGGGGCCGCAGTCGGCGCATGCAACTGTCTGTGCGTGGAATCGTCGGTTGCAAGGATCCCTGTACTCGCGCGAGCACTCTGTGCACGTCTCAAAGTCTCGCATGGTCGTGCGTGGTCGGTCGTAAGGTAAGGCGTCGATGATCGTATAGCGCGGGCCGCAGTCAGTACAAGTTATGAAAAAGTAATCATGCCTTCGATCTTTCTTGTCGCGCAACTCCTTGAGGCAATTGTCGCATAAGGCGATGTCTGGAGGGATGACGGAACCTGCATGAACTCGTGCCTCATCACTCTCGAGGATCCGAAACTCGTTGAACTCTCCAGTCTCAGGAGGATGTGTCGTATCGACTTGATGTATTCTGCATGTAGGCGGTTGCTCGGTCTGAAGCTGTGTCACGAATCTAGAGATCGAATCTGCTGTACCTTCAACCATGATCTCGACGCCGGCATCGCCAAGGTTTCGAACGAATCCGACAAGCCTGTTAGCGGTTGCGATTCTGTAGACGAAGGGTCTGAACCCTACCCCTTGAACGATACCCTTGACGAGAAGTCGAGTCCTCGTTACACCTCACATCCAATTCATGCTGGGATATCTCGGTTCGGAAATCGGCACCTAATGTCGAATGTTGTGCGCACTGGACCCCCGCCCCGCTAAATAGTTCGCCCTACTCTCAACCTCAGGCGCAGTCATGTCTCCGCATTTAGACTAGCTACGAAACGCACTTAAGCCCGGCCGAGAGACCGCATCACGCCTTCAAGGTCGGGATATCTTTTGGCACAGACTATGAAGCAAAAATCCCTAGTTAGGATTCTTGAAGAGCGCTGCAAAGGGTGCGAACTCTGCGTGCTGGCGTGCCCTCAAGGCAACCTTGCTCTATCGGACAGATTGAACAAGATGGGCTTCCACCCTGCTGTATGGCGCTACGCGGGCACGAAAGGGCCTTGCACTGCATGCGGGATCTGTTACTGGGTGTGTCCGGACTTTGCCATACACGAGGTCTTGGTGAGGACCTGACAGATGACCGAACGAGTCTACATGAAAGGTAACGAAGCGCTCGCATATGGCGCGTTGAAGTCGAAGCTCAACGCGTATTTTGCTTACCCAATCACCCCTTCCACCGAGATTCCGGAAACGCTCGCTAAGGAGTTCGGTAACAAAGAGTACCCGGACTTCAAAGTGTTCCTGCAGGCTGCCAGTGAGCTTGAAGCCGTAAACATGGTGTTAGGTGCTGCCGCAGGCGGAGTTCAAGCGATGACCGCCACGTCAAGTCCTGGTTTCAGTCTCAAACAGGAAGCTCTATCGTATGCTGCCGGAATGGAGTTGCCGCTGCTCGTCGTCAATGTCAACAGAGGGGGCCCGGGACTCGGGAACATAGCCCCTGAACAGAGCGACTATTTCCAGATGACAAAGGGAGGCGGCCACGGCAGCTATCGTCTGATCGTGCTGGCGCCGAATTCAGTCCAGGAGATGGCGAGTTTCCCCAAGATTGCATTTGATCTTGCTTTCAAGTATCGCAACCCCGCCTGCATTGCAGGAGACGCTTTCACAGGCCAGCTGAAGGAAGACATAATCTTCCCAACAATTGAACCAACAGATTACGACGTTTCGAGCTGGGCCGTCACAGGTGCGAAGGGAAGAGGCCCCCATATACTCAATTCCATGAACTTGGATCCTGAGGTTCACGCGAAGCACGTGACGCATCTCGATGAGAAGTACAAGACTATCCAGCGGAACGAAGTTAGATACGAGACCTACTTGACAGATGATGCTGAGATCGTGCTCGCGGCATATGGTATCACTTCGCGAATCTGCAAGAGCGTCGTAAACAAGCTTAGGCACGAGGGTGCGAAGATAGGCTTGTTCAGACCGATCACTTTGTGGCCGTTCCCGTACGGAGAGGTCCGGAAGTTGACTGAACACGCAAAGCGTTTCTTGGTCGTGGAGCTAAACACCGGCCAAATGGTCGAAGACATTCGACTAGGCTCGGAAGGAAGAGCAGGGGTCGATTTCTTCGGAAGGGTAGGTGGGCTTCTTCCGACCGAACGAGAGATTGAGGACAAGATCGCAGAGGAGGCGAATTGAACTTGACTACGCAGGAACTAGGTCTGGAAGGGTACCGCAAGAAGCTCGGAAAACTCGAGGCATTGACGGACAAGCCCACTCATTACTGTCAGGGCTGCGAGCACGGCGAGCTAACGCGGTTGATCGCAAACGCGATCGAGAACCTTGGGATTAGAGAAAGAACCGTGATGATAGACTCGGTTGGATGTAGCGTGTTAGCGTTCGATTACTTCAACGTCGATCACATACAGTCGCCTCACGGCCGAGCGCCTGCGGTCGCAACCGGACTCAAGAGAGTCAGACCCGACCTAGCAGTCTATACAGTTCAGGGAGACGGTGACGCACTGGCCATAGGCTTGCTGGAAGTCATGTACGCAGCGATTCGTGGGGAACCGATCTCAGTATTCCTCGTGAACAATGCAATCTACGGAATGACCGGCGGACAGATGGCTCCCACCACGCTGCAGGGTCAAGTCACGACAACCACCCCGTACGGACGAGATGTTGGGTTCACAGGTGCGCCTGTCGACGGATCAAAACTGATCTCGGCGATCGACGGATCCGCATACGTGAAGAGAGTAAGCCTCGCCCTCAGCGAGTTGGAAACCCCCAAGGGCAAGACCTACAGCATAAAGAACATACTCGAAGCAAAGCAAGCCATTGAGAACGCTTTCAAGGTCCAGATGATGGGAGGATTCACATTCGTGGAATGCCTCTCCAGCTGCTGGGTCAACTGGAAACTACCCATCATGGAAGCGAAGCGATTCGTCAATGAGCGTCTTGTGAAGCAGTATCCGCTTGGAACTTACAAGGACAAGTTCGGGATTGAGAAGAAGTGACGAAGACTCAGATTCTTCTCTCCGGACACGGAGGACAGGGTGTGCTTCTCCTGGGAGACTGCATTGCGTACTCTGCCGTGCTCGACGGCAGACACGTAGTATACACTCCCTCGTATGGGCCTGAGACACGAGGCGGAAAAGCAAGGTGCTACGTGGTGATCTCCGACGGTGAGATAGACACGCCGATCCCCGAAGAGCCTGACCTCATGATCATACTGAATCAGCCTTCAATGGACTTCGTACCGATGCTAAGAAAGGGCGGCCTCCTGCTCTACAACAGCTCACTAGTGCAAGGGGAGCCGCAGCGGGACGACATCAAGAAGATCCCAGTTCCAGCGACTGAGCTGGCCGACTCTCTTGCGAAGGAGCTGAGTCCCGAGATCCTGGGAGACATGAAGGATACAAGGCTCGTGGCCAACTTGGTGATGTTCGGCGCGTACCTTGGGACCCCGGCAGGCCAGACGGCAGAGAAGCATCTCAACGAGACCCTCCAGCACTTCCTTGCAGGAAAGAAAGTCAGCCTCCTCGAACTCAACCGATCGGCAGTGGAACATGGCCTCCGTCTCATGTCGGCGATGCCCACGGCGAACCGTTGATTTTGATCCGGCGTATCGAGTGCCATTTCCGCGTATAACATTGAGAGCATATACGGAATCCACATATCTATTTACCAAGTAGCTGCTCGCGGAAGGCAATGCGAGATGCCCGAGGTTACGAAAGAGCAGTTGCTTGAGAAGGCGAAGAAGCCCGCGAAGGATGCGATGCGTCTTCACCCGTTCTACAGGGGCAAGGTGCAAACCGCCCCGAGATGTGTGATTCGCGATTTCAACGATTTTGCAATATGGTACACGCCAGGTGTAGCTGAACCCTGTCGTGCTATCCAGAAGGATCCGAAGCTCGTCTATGACTACACGAGCAAATGGAACACCGTCGCTGTCGTGAGCGACGGAACCAGAGTATTAGGTCTCGGAGACATAGGTCCGAAGGCCGGATTGCCCGTCATGGAGGGGAAGGCGCTTCTGTTCAAGTATCTTGGAGGCGTCGACGCGGTCCCCATCTGCCTCGACACGAAGAATCCTGACGAGATAATCACAGCCGTGAAATGGATCCAGCCCTCCTTCGGAGGCATCAACCTGGAAGACATCTCCAATCCGAAATGCTTCTACATCTTGGACAGGCTCCGCGCTGAGGCCGAAATACCGATCTGGCACGACGATCAACAAGGTACAGCATGTGTGACACTCGCAGGTCTCATCAATGCTCTCGAAGTTGTCGGTAAGAAGATTGGTCGAATTACGCTTGCCATGGTTGGAGCGGGTGCTGCGAACATTGCCTGCTCCCGTCTCATGTTTGCGTACGGGTTGAAACCTGAGAACACCATTGTCGTTGACACGAAGGGCATACTGAACCGGCAAAGGAAGGATATCGAGGCAAAGAAAGCAGAATTCTCGTACAAGTGGAAGTTCTGTGAGACCACAAACAAGGAACAGAGGTCTGGAGGTATACCAGAGGCTCTCAAGGGTGCTGATGTCTGCCTCGCACTATCACACCCCGGTCCGGGCACGCTCAAGAAGGAGTGGGTTGCAAAGATGGCGACGGACTCTGTGATCTTCGCCTGCGCGAACCCGATTCCTGAGATCTGGCCTTGGGAGGCCAAAGAGGCAGGAGCGAAGGTTGTCGCCACAGGCCGATCTGATTTCCCGAATCAGGTGAACAACTCCCTCGGCTTCCCAGGAATCTTCAGAGGAACACTTGATGTCCGTGCTCGAACAATCACAGACGAGATGTGCATTGCTTCTGCAGAAGAGCTTGCAAAGTGCGCTAGGGAGAAAGGGCTGAACGCTGACTACATCGTACCAAACATGGATGAGTGGGACGTCTTTCCACGTGAGGCCGTCGCAGTTGGAATGAAAGCACAGGAGCAGGGAATAGCCGGTCTCAAGATTAGTCGAGATGAACTCTACGATCGGTCCTCAACGATAATCAAGAGATCAAGGGACTTGGCGAAGAGCATGATGGCGAACGGTTTCATAGCGCCGGCTCCACCGGAGTGACCGCTGCCACAAGGACCAGAAGCATCAACAAATGATTGCGCTCGATTGTTGCCAGCGTAGATTTGCTGTGCAACGATCAAGCATTAGACGCGACTGATCGCTGTTGCATGCGAAGACCTAAAACCACCTTCAATGAGTACGGGTACTACGTCAGCAGACGCGCGCGGAGCGCGCGCTGACAGTTGGACTGGGTAGTGCCCACAGTCTCTGACAGAATCGATCTTCTCCATATATCGCCTATACGACGTGTCGCAGGTCTTCTGGCTGAAGCTAGGAAGCAGAGGGACATAATCTCCTTCGGCGGTGGCGCTCCGAGCCTTCCGCCGCCTCAAGAAGTCTTGGATGAGATGATACGGGCGCTTAGAGAGGAACCCAAGGCAGCATGCGGATATGTCGGCACCCGTGGTCTCTTGGAACTGCGACGTCTGGTCTCCGATGATTTCGCAAGGGAGGAAGGCACCAAGTATGACCCCGAAAACGAGATGGTCATAACTGATGGTGCAAGTGAAGGCGTCTTCACTCTGTTGATGTCCCTCCTCGGAAAGGGAGACGAGGTCATACTCACAGACCCAACCTACTTGGGTTTCAGGGAAGCAGCGGCACTCGCAGGAGCGCGCGTCATCTCGCTACCAGTCAACGTCGAGGAAGGGTACCAGCCGGATGTCGAGAAGCTCAAGGCCCTGATCACAAGAGAGACCAAGGTCTTCGTTCTTCTCTCTCCGGACAATCCGACCGGAAGAGTTGTCAAGGATGATTTCGTGAAGGCACTGGTTGACCTCTCTGTCGACCACAACTTCTGGATCCTATATGATGCCACATATCGGGACATACTCTTTGAAGGAACATACCTGAAGATCTGTAGCCTTCCTGGTGCGCGCGATCACGTCGCGGTAACGGGCAGCTTCTCAAAAGAAGCCGCAATCCCCGGACTCCGACTTGGATACGTTATGGGCCCCCCTGCGGTAGCTGACGCTGTGGAGAAGATCAAACAATACACGAGCCTTGCTCCGAACACTCTCAGCCAGATGGCGATGATCAAGTTCTTCTCAAATGACGTCAAGCAGAGATACCTGAAGACCGCGTTGCCAACCTACAAGGCAAGACGAGATTTCATGGCGAAGTGCATCCGGGAATACCTACCCGAGGCAAAGCTCTCAGTGCCACACGGGGCCTTCTACTTCTTCGTGGATATGAAGCATTATCTTGATGATATGAAAAGGGACGACAAGGACTTCTGTAATAGGCTGCTTGAGCGGAAGAGCGTCGTGCTGATACCCGGCTCGTTCTTCGGTACCAACGCCGCCAATCACACACGAGTGACTTTCGTAAGTGAACCTGAGGAGAGAATCGAGGCTGGCATGAAGGCCGTCGCTGGCTACGTGTTCAGCTTCACTTTCTAGGCTACGGGATTTCCTGCAGTGGTTTCTTGGCAACTTGTAGGACGATCTCTACAGGGGCCCTTGCAGCCTGTTCGATCTTTGCCTTCCACTCGCTGCCTATCGACACGAGGGCGTAGATCCCGCTAACCTCTGCCTTGGCTTTCTGGACGATTCGGGCGAGTGCGACTTGGGTTTCGCCGCTGTCAATCACGTCGTCGACGATGAGGACACAGTCTCCTCTCTTGATGGCGTCCCGAGGCACGAATAGGCTCATCATGATCGCGGTCCTGCTTGGGATGTATATCTCCTCGATGAACTCGCGGACGCCGACCTCTCGGCTCTTCTTGGCGATGATGAGGCCCACGCCGAGCCTATGAGCAACTAGAGTAGCAAGCGGGATACCGTCCACAGCCGCAGCCAGGACTTTTGTGATTCGTTTGCCTGCGAAGGCGTTGATAGCATGTTGTACCGCCCTTTCTAGAAGAAGCGTGTCCGAAATGAGTCGTGTGTTGTCGAAGTAGCCCAGTTCGTCGAATCTGATACGCTGCTGTATCTCACCTTCCAGGCGCATGATCTTCTGAAGGGTCATGTTGATCGACTGAGCGCGGTCAATCGTCGGCAGAACGTGTCCCTTGACGTATCTGCTGAGCACAGTCTCCGGTAAGCCGATAATCTGGGCCAATTCCCGATATGTATAGTAGTTCTTGGCGAGATTGAGGAGTTCGATCGTCATCAGCTTGTATTTGAGGTCGGAAATCCTAGAACCTGCTCTCATGGCTGTTACATCCCAAAACGAGTCCATTTTCCTGGACACTAACAGGTTCATGCGCATATCTAATAAGACTTTCCACCCGCGTTTGACACGAACCCATGGGGTAGCCTACCGGCGGCTACCCACGACCCCACGACTATCCTGATACCGACCCTTGTACTTGGTGGCAGCCTGCCTCCCGAGCCTCAGCAGCGTCAGCTGAACAAACCTCTCCCCCGCCTTCAGCCGAATCGCCTTGTTGCCGCCATTGAAGAGCGAGATCGTAAGCTGACCTCTGAACCCGGGATCGACCAAAGCTAGGCTCGCAAGTACTCCCTCGCGGGCCAGAGAAGACCGAATGTGCAGGACCCCAACGAGGTCCCGGCTGAGCTCCACTCTCTCCATTGTGGCAACGAGCCGATGCTCCGATGGCTCCAGCGCTACCTCGGCGCTCAGCCTCAAGTCGTACCCAGCTGGGTTCAGGCTGGCCTCGTCAAAAGGGTCGATGACCAGACTCTTCTCGGCTAAAGCGTCTTGAATCTCGGAGTCTGAAAGTGCCATTGACGATCCTTCTCTGTATCGTTCAGCTAAAGATGGTTAAGGCTTACCTAGGGGATCTATCGTTTCTCAGCTGGTTCGCGTCAGGAAGCTTATCTAAGCGGGGAGTCGATCGGCGCGGTGCTGGGAAGGCCCGCTGCGGTTCCAAGTTATCCTATTCAATAGCATCTCGAACACTTCACGGACGAGACTCGTCGGCGGTAAACTGGACATTATCATCGCAACCCCCTCGGCAAGTGGATCGTGGTCCATTCTGCGAGCGGTGCCCAGCCCTCGTATCGAGGACAAGACCGAAGGCAACATGCATGCGCTCGTAAGGATTCCAGAGCTGGCAACTGAGGGGACATTTGAATCAAGGATAGAACTAGAATACGTGACATCGAATCGATCCTTCAAGCTTGAACAGGGGCTCTCCTCAGTCAACCTTGCTCAATCAACCGACAGCTACTGCAGGAATGACAAGTTCTGGGAGACTAAAGACCCGCTTGTGAGACGAACTTCGGAGAGCATCCGGGGTTCTTCACGTGATGTGGGAGAGTTCCTGTCGCGTGCGTTCGTATGGGTTCGGGACAACGTGAGGCTCCGAGAACCTCAACCAAAACGTCTGGGCGCTGCGCATGCAATCCACGAGCTGAAAGGCGACTGCGACGAATTGTCAGACCTCTTCATCGCACTCTGTAGGGCGGCGAACATTCCCAGTCGCCGAGTCGTCGGGCTCTTCTACCACGGACATATGACCGCGCCGAGGCCTTACGATTGGCACGCATGGGCTGAAGTTCAGATGTCTGGAGACGTATGGATTCCGTTCGATCCCGCTCTGAACTTCTTTGCGGCGATAAGTGACAGACATCTGCCCCGGTGCTGCATGGGCAGGCGATCCGACTATCCATTGAGAAGGCTGACCTGGCGGTCCCAGCCAGAGAAGTCCCCGACCCTGAATGACGACGATGTTGAGTCGATCACTGTCCTGCCCGGCTAGCGACGAAGCGGTTCTCTGCAAACGCTTAATCTCGATGCCTGAATCGGGCTAGTTCACCGGACGGCAGATCCGCTTGTGTCTCAACTACGTTCAGGGCGGAGCGTGTCTGATCGACGCAACGAGATGCCTTCTTGGTCGCCGAGGGAGCGAGGCAAGGAACCAAGGCCATGAATGCCCGAGACAGGGTCCGTTCGATGTCTGGCGAACAAGGGAAGATTCGATCCTGACAAGCGACTTGGGAGGTCCCTACGAAGGTGTCAAGGACTGCTACGGGTTAGGAATCTCGCTACGAGAAGCGACACGAGTTGCACAGGATCATGCGTTGCACCTATCAGCTAGGATAGTCACAACTCAGAGGGAATGCGGCAAGTGTGGAATAGTATTCTGGCCTCGAGCGGACCTCGCTGGAGACAGCACGCTCGACCGTACGGTAGGTCACTTCTGTGCTTCATGTATGAAGCTTGCCTCCAAGGCGGACCTTGAGGAATACAGGAGACAGGTTGACAGCGGAGGAGGCAGGCCACAGGTGGGCCTGAGCGAATGGTGCGGGTAGGCCTCTCAGATTTCGAGCGCGAAAAGGTAACTGATATGTGCTCTGGCAAGTACAACAGAGGACCATTCTCTCGCACATCTAACAAGTCATTGGTGCACTATGGGAGGGAATGAGAAAATCATGCGCGTCTTTCTGACTGGAATCAACGGCTACCTCGGCGGTGTGTTGGCCGAACATTTCTCGCGTATTCCTGAGATCGAGTATCTGACAGGCATCGATGTAGCTCCACCGAAGAATCCGTTGCCCAAGAAGGTACGATTCATACAGATTGATGTCCGCTCGCCGGAGATTTCGACGGTGATGGCTGGGCACGATGTGGTGGTTCACACCGCGTTCGTCGTTCTCTGGCCTGCCAAAATGTCAGCGACCGAGCGTGACGATATCAATGTGAACGGGACGCGCAACGTAGCAGAAGCTGCCGTGGCTAACCGAGTCAAGCGTTTCGTCTATTCCAGCAGCGACGCAGCATACGATCAGTTCCTGCTGCGTGGACAGACGAATGTGACTGAAGATTTTCCTCTTGGCAAAGGAGACTTCTCCAGCTATTACTGCAACGCCAAGGCTGCTATCGAACGCATCTTGACCGTGACCGTTGTGCCGGCTGGAATTACGTTGACGATGTTTCGCCCGGGCTACATAATCGGCCCCCGCAACACAGCTACCATCCGATCGCTTCGGGAGACTGGGGTCACGCTGCTTGGCCACGACCCGCGCTCCCAGTACGTTCACGAAGAGGACGTTGCGGCCGCCTTCGCGCAAGCGTTGCTCACCGACATGCCCGGGGCCTACAACCTCGATCCCGACGATTACTTGCAGCTAGGTGAGGTTCAGAAGATCGTAGGCGTGAAGCATGCACCGACAGTTCCATTATGGCTCGCGCGTTTGGTAATGCACGTCAGCTGGCGATACTCCGGGTCCCCAACTCATCCCTCGTGGCTCGACGTGATGCTCGTCGACTTCACGCTGAGCAATGCAAAGTTGAAAGCAACTGGGTGGAAACCCAAGCACAATAGTACCGAGTCTTTGAGATCAGCAATGGCATCGTGAGTCAAGCAGAGACGAGCAACGCTTCGCGATTGGAGAGCAGCTTCTGATTCACCTAGGTCCCCAACTTCGCCGGTGTGTCACCCTCTGCAGTCAGTATGACGCGTGACCAGACTTCCGCGACCATTACCGAGAGATACGCTGTCCAAGTTTGGAGAGTCTGAGAAACAGGGGCAGGCATGAGTTTGATGGCATCGCAGAAACAATGCGACTGGTGCGGAAGAGGCTGCGACGAGATCACGACCTGAAGATCCGCCCGGACTGCGCGAGATTGTTAGGTGAACTACTCAGTCGCTGACAGTGGAAGACAAAAGAACCATATGCCTCCTAGAGCCAAGACAGGGTGGGCCCGTAGTCTAGAGCATCTTGTCGTTTGGACTTGACGAGAAGGTGCGGATAACCAGGATTAGGACACAGTCGCGCGCTGCGGTGTAAGCCTTCGGAACAGTTCGTGTGGAAAGCCTGGGGTCCAGGGTTCGAATCCCTGCGGGCCCACCATACTTCTTGGACGAGTCCCGAAAACCGGCTCGACCGCTTTTGTGTTCGGCAAAGAAGTGGCCTGAGGTCCTGCAGGATGCCGCACAAGAAACTCCTCCTCGAGAACCTGCAGCTCAAACGATGGTACGACAACGTCAGCCGCGCCTCCGAGCTCACCGCTGAAGTGAACCTCCGCCGAAGCGGATTGCAGCTGGCGTCATGGTGTATCAAAAATGTTAACTATTTAAATACTAATTAACAAAAATCATACACTGTGAAACAAGGTGACACGGGAATGCAGCGGATTGGACTAGGGCGGGATGAGCTCAGGTGCCTGTGCTTCATTGCAGGCCATGGGACTGCGCGCGCGTCGGAGATAGCTTCAGCACTGGGCACATCAAAAGTCCAACTGTCGCGGGTCATTTCCGAGCTTGTGGACAAGGGCTTCCTCAGCACAGAGAGGCTGGGCCTTTCAAAAAACATCTCTCTCTCAGAGACCAAGCATGCGGCGCTCTGGAGAAAGCTGGCCCTTGAGTTCGGCCACATGCCGCTGCACGAACTGCTTTCGGGAGGAAGCCTCGAAGTCCTCTCAGCGATAGGCTCCCAGCAGCTGGCCAACAGGAGACAGATCGCAGAGAACTCGCTAATCTCGGAGGCAACGGCAGCACGGGTCCTCGAAAGCCTGAGGCAGCTGGGCATCATTCAGAAGGAGGGTGCGTACCGCATCTCCCCCAGGTTCCAGATTCTGGCGGAATTCACGGCCGAGTTCAGGAGATACATGAACCAGAAGCTTGCGCTGGAGTTCGCTCCTGATGCGGTAATAGTCTGGGAGCGCAACGAGGAATTCATTATGGAGAGCTCCAAGTCCGAGCAAAAGGATGGCTTCCTCCTGACTGGCGTCTCAGCGTTCGCAAGGTTCGGCGTGCTCTTGCTGGCGCCCAAATCGCATTTCTTCTATTCACCGTTCACGAGAAAGTTGAGGCTGGAGGATGCGATCATCCATTCGCTCCTGGTGCCGAGCGGTAGCGCGCTGCCGACGCTTCTGGCATGGAAGAAGAACGAGGGGAGGCTGAACATGCAGTATCTAACGCACAAGGCTGAGAGATACGATGCAGCCGCCTCCGTAGCCGAGATAGTCAGTTATTTCGAGAGCCAAGGCAGCCAACGGCCGGAGAGGTTCTCGCCATGGAATGAGTTTCTCGCAAGAGCGAGGGAGTACGGAATCCAATGAGTCAGCCGCACATGTTCGGGGAAGCAGACCTGACGAAGGCGCTAAGCGACAGCGGAGCGAAGCTGTCCCGCAGAGTGTCCGCGTATCTCATGGGCGGGTGCGCAATGACATTCATGGGAAGGAAGGTCGCGACAAGAGACATCGATGTCGTGTTCGGATCCCCCGACGACGCCAAGGAGTTCACCAACGCACTCAGCCAGCTCGGGTTTGCCAGCGTGAAGAGCCTGACAGGACCTTACGCAACAATGGGCACGTTCGCCGTCGTGGAGGACAGCAGGGGGATGCGCTTCGATATATTCGACCGCCAGGTGTGCAAGGCGCTGGAGCTCAGCACAGGGATGAAGTCGAGGGCGCGCCCGTATCGGACTTTCGGCAGTCTACAAGTACATCTGATGGCGCCCGAGGACATCTTTCTTTTCAAGGGCATAACCGAGCGGGAGGCTGACCTCGACGACATGCGGATACTTGCCGAGGTCGGGCTGGAATGGAAGACCATCGAGGCCGAGTGCCTGTCGCAGAAGCGCAGCGGGCGATGGGCCTACATGCTGGGGACAAAGCTCATGGAACTGCACAGGAAGTTTGACATCGCGCCGCCCATCATCAAGACCCTGATGGGCCATGCAGACATGGACCTGCTGGTGTATGCGTTCGGGAAGGTTATTGGAGACCAAGAGATCCCGTTCAAGGAGATCGCGCGCATCATCAATGAGAAGTACGGCTACAAGAAATCGTGGACCCGCAAGCAGCTCGGTTTGCTCGCAGCGAAGGATTTCGTGCGAAAGCGAAGGCAGGACAGAGACGACCTCTATTCGATGACAGCGTCAGGGTTATCGCGCGCTTCTGCAACCTAGCATCTCGCTTCCGTCTTCTGAACTATTCTGAAGAGTCAGGAGACAGTGCGACAGCGCCACCCCTTGGGGATTCCAGCGGACTAGCAGGCGGAAGTGCAAGATTCTGATGCAAGTTCACTAGGAACTGTTGTAGATGTTCGCTGTTCACAATCAAGATATGTCGTCTCCGCAAAATGTCCTCGCGTTCGGAACTCCATCTGTCGGAGCCCGCATTCACCGGGAGAAGCAACTCGGCGGGAAGGGAGTACTCGTACACAAGCCAAGGAAGTTCTTGGAGTTCGAAACCTTCAATCGCAAGTTTGCCGTCCGTCAGCGCTACCTTCGTAACATCGGCTCGGGCAATGAAAGGCTTGGCAGTCGTGACGATTACTGGAACAAAGAATACAGTATCGTCGCGACTCTTCTCATCTTTCCTTGCTCTCTTTTCTAGCTCCATTGCCATACCATGAGTCGCGGTGACGACACCCTTGGCAACCTCTGTCAGTTGCTCCATGCGATGCTTGAACTCCGAGAGCTTTATCTCGATTCCTATGTTTCCAAAATTCAACGGACTGAGTCTAGAGAATGGGTACGGGATTAGAGCGAGGCTGAGGGCTGCGCCAGACTTGCGGCTAGCCTGACTGGCATAGAATACATCCACGACATCCATCAGGAAATCCGCGGCCTGCTTGGAGCTCAGAGAAGCAATTTCCTTTGGACTCTTTTTGAACCGCTTGTGAACGGGCAAAACGCAATTGATTGGAGTCAAAAGTCAAGTACTTCCTTGGCCATATTGCTTGGTGGTGGCGTCCACAGATGAAGCGTGAACTGGACCCGCCCAACAAGTCTGGTGAGTACCTGCGGGCCCGCCACCTTCCAAGTGTGGTCATTCAATGCGATACTCGACTACACACTCCTAGAACTTCGCCGAGTGATGGCCCGTGTCTGTGTAATGCTAGTCATATGCGAGTGCTGTGAAACAAAGAGATCAGATGGCCGCACAACGATTCAACCATGTTCCGGCTGCATTGTTCCACCCACAAACTAGCTTATGGTAGAAACTTCTGTCGCGCCTCTTCGGCATTGATCTTCCAATTGGAAGGTCGCTGTCGTCTTGACGAATCCCTTAAGAGTCTGGGCGTTCTGGAGGGCGAGCCAATGAAGCCCATCATAACAACTCATGATCTTACCAAGAGATTCGGCGACTTCGCAGCAGTTGACCACATAAACTTGGAGGTTATGAAGGGCGAGATTTTCGGCTTCCTCGGGCCGAACGGTGCAGGCAAGTCAACGACGATAAGGATGCTAACGACGCTCTCTGAGCCGACCGAAGGCACAGCCGAAGTAGACGGTTTCGATATTAGAAGTCAAGCGGATGAGGTTAGAAGAAGAATCGGTCTAGTTGCTGAGAAGATCATTCTCTATCCTCGGCTTACCGCGGTTGAGAACCTGATGTTCTTCGGTGAGTTGTACGGCATGAGTGGAGCGGAACTCAAGCCGAGAGTCAAGGAGTTGTTGGAGATGGTTCGTCTGGAGAACTTCAAGAACACGTCTGTAGGTGGCTATTCGAGTGGCATGCGGCAACGGCTGAACATCGTGCGTGGCCTCCTGCACGACCCGGAAATACTCTTCCTAGACGAGCCCACCGCTCTTCTCGACCCACAGAGCGTTCGCTTTGTCCGCGACCTAGTCAAAGAGCTGAACTCGAATGGGAAGACGATCATCCTCACGACCCATATCATGGAGGAAGCTGACGAACTGTCACACACGGTAGGCATAATTGACCACGGGAAATTGGTGGCTGTAGATGAGACTGCCTTCCTTAAGAGCAAGTTCAAATGCGAGACCCTGGAGGAGGTCTTCCTAGAACTCACAGGAAGGACCCTCAGAGACTCGACTTCAGGCCGAGTACCGATGAGAATGGCCATGGGGCGAGCCTAGAATGCCAAACGGGTTCCGTCACAGTCTATACATCACATTTCGCATCGCCCGGAAAGACCTTCTCGACTTCTGGAAGGCAAAGATGCTCTTTGCAACATTCATGATCATGCCGATCCTAATGATGTCGATGTTCGGCTTCATGTTTCCTTCGATCACGGCAACGAGCAATCCGTATAGAAACGCGCCAATAGCGATGGTCGTGGAAGACACCGGATCCCTCGGGATAGATTTCGCAGACCAGTTCAAGCAAATATCGGTATCAACTGCCGTGTTCAAAGTTAAGGATTTCCCGAACTTCAATTCCGCCAGAGACGAGATACTCACCGGTAGCATCAAGGGGGTTGTTGTGATACCTGCAGGCTTCACGATGGCTCTGAACTCCCAGCGCCAAGCAGTCGTCTTGATCACTGCAGATGACACCAACCCTCAGATGGGCTCAATCATCTACTCGGAAGCAGCCTCAATCGTCGGAGCGATATCCAGTAGTCTCGGTCAATCGATAATATTGAAGATGGGTAACACGGGCGACCCATCTTTCGTCGCAGAACCGATTTCCGTCGAACGTGTGAATCTGATCGGGAGCAGAACAAACCAGTTCGAGTTCCTAGCCCCTGGCTTCATGGCGTTGACGGTGGTGATGGGAACTCTGGCAGGATTGGGCGCCGCAATATCGCGCGAGAAGGAACAAGGCACGATGGATGGGATAATGGTTGCTCCCATACCTAGGAACGCGATAGTGGCTGGAAAGATGATGGCGCAAACCGTGAGAGGCTTGATTCAGGGATTCCTGATACTTGGATTGTCCATGTTGCTCTTCGGCGTCCAGGTCTACGGCAGCCCTGTCTTGATGGTGTTGGTAATGCTCTTAGGGGTCGCCAGCTTCGCTGGCATTGGCCTAATCGTCACCTCCTTGGCCCCGGAACAGGAAACCGCACAAATGATGATGATGCTCCTGCAGTTTCCGATGATGTTCCTCAGTGGGCTTCTCTTTCCCATGGAACAGCTACCGAACTGGCTGCAGTATGCTGGAAAGGCTCTGCCTCTGTACTATGCCGCTGATGCCCTCAGAAAGGTAATCGTCCTAAGTGCAAGTCTCAATCAGATCCTTCCAGATGTCGTGGTTCTGATAGTCTATTCTCTCGCGACTCTGGGCATAGCGATCCCGATATTCAACAAAGCAATGACTAGGTAATCAGCCTCTGACGCCGCATCGATATTCGGTCGCGCCGAGATCTTTGTGCTCAGAAATGCTCTCGCTTGACAAGTAACTCCTATCCTCGGCGTCCTGTCGTCACATCAGTCGGGTATCTTGATCGGGTAACATCCGTATTTTCTGCCGGTATCGACCATTGCGAGGCAGTTATCGAGCTTTGCGTCAGTGTACCAAGAATTGCTTGAGCTCAGTATGTATCCGCCGCCGGGCGCCGCGTTGCGCAGACATTCCTTTGTCTCCTGAATGATCTCTTCTTTGGTTCCCGTGCAGAGGTTGTCGACGCTAACGTTGCCTATCAGCACAAGCCGGTCGCCGTACCTGCGCTTCACGTCACCGATATCCATGCTCGCGGTGGGGTCAAGGGACTGCAAGCCATCTACTATGTCAGCGAGATCATCCATGATTGGATTGAGGTTCCCATCGGTATGCTTGATGAGTCTGAGTCCAGCCCTGTGGGCTGTCTCAACTTGTCTCCGAAGATTCGGGAAAATGACATCCTTGAAGAACTTGACTGGAACCAGTGGTCCTTTCTTTTCTGCGTAGTCTCCACTGCTGAGAATGAGATCGGCCTTCGCATCAACGATCTGCTTAATGACTGCAATATTGAAGTCGGTTATGTGTTCGATCACTTGTCGAATGAAATTGGGTTTCTCGTAGAGCCACCTCACGAAATCTGTGACCTTGAACATTTCCCACGCAATGGCGAAGGGATCTTTTACCCAGCCGCCCAGAACCATTTCGTCTCCAATTCTTCTCTTGGTTTCTTCGATTGCAAACATTCGGCCGGGAGCGTAAGGATCAGGGAAGGGGAACCGCTCGAAATCCTCAGGTGCGGTATGGATGCTGCCAGTTGATATCCATGACCTGCACTTCGCATCATACGATAATACCCTGCCCCATTCGTCAGTCATCGTGCCGTCCGCACTCTTTTGTGGGCTCCATCCATCAGGGGCTGAGAGCTCGACCGGTATCAACTCAAAACCTAGCTTCTGGTATGCGAGCACAGTCGTGGCGACCATACCCGCCTCCGCTCGTCTATCTGACGTAACTTGTGTCTGAGGCGACGTTTCAGCACTCAGTCTCGTCCCGGCCAACTTCTCGAGATGAATGACATCAATGGCCATCTCGGTGATCGGAACCTGGTCTGGCTCTTCGTGATCGAGGGTTGTCATTACTCTATCTTTCTTGTTCATGGTTGGTCCTCCGGTGAGTTCACTTGGTCAACACATTCCTAGCTGCGGTCACAGCTTCGATCGCATCTGCGCCGTAACCGTCTGCTCCTATCCGTTCGACGAAATCGGGCGTTATTGGCCTTCCTCCTACGAGAACCCTCACTCCTCTACGAAGGCCCGACTCTATCAGTCGATTCATCACATTCTTCATCGCATCCATTGCAACAGTGAGAAGGCAAGACATGGCAATTATCCTCGGCTGCTCCTTCTCCACAACCTCAACGAACTTTTCTGGGAGAACATCAACGCCGAGATCACGGATCTCAAAACCGGCTGAGGATAACATGGTGGAGACTAGGTTCTTGCCTATGTCGTGAAGGTCGCCTTTCACAGTACCAATAGCAATTCTAGCGAGAAACTGGCCTCCATCTGTTCGAAGGTGTGGCTTCAACATGACCGACAGTTTTTGAGCCATTATCCCACTCATGATCAATTCGCTTAGGAAGTACTCTCCCTGCTCGTACTTCTTTCCGGCTGTTGAGAGTCCCTGTCTCATGCTTTGGAGTATTTGCAGCGGTGAGGTGCCTTCTGTCAGCGCGGCCTGAACGTAGCTCTTCATTTGGTCAACACCAGAGACCTCAGCGAACGTGCGCTCTATGTCCTCAAGAAGACTCATCGTGATGGCCTCAGACTAGTGAGCGCCCAAGGCCGACTGGTAGAAAGGGTTTGCTCATTCTGAGCGCATGATGGTCCCTTAACAGTTGTGAACAAGACAATGAGTACGAAATGCTCGTCGTGAGGAAGCCGCTAAGGGACATACTTCTCTACGATCTCACTGACTGATCGGACCTTATCGATGTCTCCGTTTGGGGGGAGCATGTCTGAGATGCCTAGGATGATCTTGGGAGAGAAGAGGGACAGGATCTTGTTCGTGAAGTCGACTAGCTCCTTCTTGCTCACTAGGCTCAAGAAATAGGTTGCAGGAATGCCATCGAACAGAACCATTCCTTTCATTGCTTCATGTAGTTCCGTCAGTGTCACATTGCCCATCGGCGACGGGGGAACACACTCCAGGGCATCTAGTCCCGTGTCTCGTGCATAGCGTATGAGCGCTTTGACGTTTCCATCCCAATGTGAGACACAGATCTTCCCTGCACCATGGAGCTCACGGGTCTTCTCCTTGTACCACGGAAGCATATACTTTTCAAACAGAGATGGCGAGATCAAATCTTGGTCGACGTTGTCCGCGAAGTTCACGAACTTGAAGGGCGTCGTCTTGACGAGGCCGATCCTCCGGCCATCGTTGGCCTGTATCGCCTGAACGAGTTCATGTGTCTCTCTCGGATGCTTCCAGAGGGATAAGACTGTCTTCAAGTCCCATCAGGTCTACTGTCAATCTCTGAACGGATGCCTAGGGCAAGTTCACGATCGGTTCAGATCTGTCCCCAATCATGCTGGATATTCTCTCGTAGAGTTCCCTGTCAAACTCAAAGTCCTGCCTCTCAAGAACATAGGCTAGAGTCCGGAAGTCTTCCGGTCCTTTGAGCAGGTATTCTGTATGATAGGTTGTTGTCCCGTGAACCGTTCTTGTCTGGACTTCTCTCAACTTCCCAATTGGTGTAACATATGTGGTAACGATCCTCTTTTCATCCTCAACGACCTTCATGTCAACCCGGCCGCCTTGGGTCACCTTGATTGTCGGATCGAAGAACCGATAGGTTCGCGGTGAAGCTCGGAGGTCATCATAGACTTCCAGCAACTCCTTACCTCTGTACTCAGCGGGCAGAGTGCCAAGCTTCTTGTTGACATCGTACCAATGATCGATACGTGGCTGCCAAACGATCTTGTCGCTTCTCTTCCCTTCGAAGACTGCTAGTATCCGTTCAATAGGATTCAAGCCGGAGTCCTGCTGGCTCGGATCAAGTCTGTGGAAATATCAACCTTTCATGTTGAGGCGCCCAGAGACATCATGGGAACTAGATTCTCGACACGGCGCATCGTTGGACGGAAATCCGATCTGATTTGCTGATTCGACGCGCATGTCGAAAGTGGCGAGGTTGAGCCCAAATGATAGTAGTCACGGGCCGGAATGGGAGACATATATCGAATTTCGACATAATATCATTTATTCTCACGTCAAGATCCGGCAATTCACTACTTTCTGTTGAGGATGATATGTTATGGCAGAAAAATCTGGGAAAAAGCCTACAACCTTCCTGCGCGACGCCACGGGACTAGTTCGTGAGGTGGGCTTTTGGGACGCAGTGGTCTACAATATCCTGCCCCTGGCCCCAGGTGTATGCCTAGCTTGGTACGTATTCTGGATCCCAGGAACTTTTCCCGGGGCCAGTCTCGTCTGGGCAATGGTTGCGGCATGCATCTTCGCACTATTCATCGCCAGCTCGTTCGGACTTCTATCCATGGCTATGCCTCGTACAGCCGCTGACTACGTGGCAATGAGTCGTGTCCTACATCCGGCTGTGGCCTTAGGCTCAAGCCTCGTTCTCACCTTTAGCAGCCTGCTCTCCGCGGGCTATTGGACACTTGCTTGGACAACTGCTGCAATAACTCCGGCGCTTTCTGTCGTCGGCGCTACAACCGGAAACCCGGGGCTGGTCGAATTGGCGGGCTCGCTTGCAGTTCCGCCATGGAACTTTCTAATTGGACTGCTCGGCATCGGTCTATCCTGCCTCATGATCGCATTGGGTATGCGGAGATTGATGCTCTTCCAGAACATCCTATTCATTGTCGCCATGATTGGTCTGGTGGCGATGGGGGTGATACTTCTGGTCACCCCTCAATCCGCTTTCATAGCTAGATTCAACTCCTTCGCTCAACCCTTCACAGGACAGGCGGATTCATACCACTTCTACATCCAAGAAGCTGCAGCCCAAGGGCTAGAGTACCGAGGCAGCTACGATCTTGGAGCAACAATACCTGTCATTCCGGCAATCATGGCCTTCGGCATGTGGACCTGGTGGTCGGTAGCATTTTCTGGCGAGATCAAAGGTGCTGCAACTCGACGCCAATGGTACTCTACACTCTGGGCTGCGGTGATTCAGTACGCCATACTGATCGTCATGGTTCTGCTCATCTTCAATACAATCGGTGAACAATTCATCTCTTCCGCTAACTACCTCTCCGCTGTTGCTCCGGACAAGTATGGCTTGCCTGTCAGCCCGATGCTCCCGCTGCTGGCGGGTATTATCCCAGGGGGCTTAGCCATCCCTTGGTTCATTGCCATAACCTTCATCGCTTGGACTCCACTAGTCCACTTCATACAGATAGTACAGCCCATCAAAGCGATCTTCGCTTGGTCTTTCGACCGCGTCGTCCCAGAGAAGATCTCCGAAGTGAACGAGCGCACGCACTCTCCGCTCATCGCCATCATCATCTGCGGAATAATCAGCGTAGGGTTCTTCGTGTGGTCGGTCTGGGGAGCAGGGTTCTTCGCACTCCTGATCCTCGCTGGGCTTGCTGGTGCCGTTGTGATGTTCCTGATGGGTCTTACAGCGATAGTCTTCCCATACGTCAAACCTGAGCTCTACAAGGGCTCACCCGCCATGATCGAAGTGGCCGGAATCCCACTCTGCACCATAGCTGGTATCGTCACCGTGGTCGCCGAGCTATTCGTCGCCTACATCTACGTTACCGACTCCAGACTCGGAATGACCGACCCGATCCAAGGTCTAGCCCTGACGTTCGGAATACTGTTGGTAGGCATAATCGGATACTACATCAGTCGCGCAATTCGTGCCAGACAAGGCATCAACCTCGATTACCTGTTCAAGGAGATCCCGCCAGAATAGACGTTAACCTCTGCAAGTCGGCCTCAGAACGGCATCTGAGGTCCCCCCCTTTCTTGCTTCTGCGCTTTCTCAGGGTACACTGAAGATAGCGCATACACACAATCCAGTTCTTGTTTCAGCTACGCCTGGAATCCCGGTGCGGGATTAACTATCACCGAGAGGCCACCATCAGCCACCAAACACTCTCCGGTCACAAATGATGATTCGTCGCTGGCAAGGAACAGTGCGCAGTACGCTATCTCCATGGCGGTACCCATGCGCCCCAACGCATGTAGGGCACCGGCTTTTCGCTTCGCAGCCTCTGGATCAGGGAGGGAGTTGAAGTAATCGTCGCCCAAGGGCGTGTCAATGTAGCCAGGGCAGATCGCATTCACGCGTATTCTGTCAGGACCGTAGTCAAGAGCCATCGATCTGGTCATTCCATTGACCGCACTTTTCGCCGCGCAATACGCACCGAGGTCAGGTTCCGCGACAATCGCGTTCGCAGAGGAGCACATGATGATGCTCCCTCCACCTTGCCTCTTCATGTGGGGAACAACGTATTTGCTGCACCAGAACACACCTTTGAGGTCCACATTCATCACCCGGTCCCACTCCTCGTTCGTTGTCTCGTGTAGCTTCTTCGACAGCATCGTCCCAGCATTGTTGAACAGGACATCAGCTCTCCCGTAGTTCTCGACAGTTGTCTGTACCATCCTCTTCACTTCGTCTTCGTTGGACACATCAGTTAGGACGAAGATCGCTTTCCCGCCCTCATCTCGGATTTCTTTGACGACTCTTTCTCCTTCTTTCCGGCGACGACCAACCACCACTACTTTGGCTCCTTCCCGTGCGAAGAGAACGGCTGTCGCCTCGCCAATCCCTGAAGTTGAACCAGTTACAATTGCCACATTGTCTTTGAGACGCATTTTCAGTCTCCCACCGAATCTATCCCCAAGAATCGCCTTCTCTTTGAATATTGCTCTCCACCATGTCTCGATTCTCGAACGATCACGGCTGACTATTGATAGGCCGAGCTGTGCACTTGAATGCCCGCTGCCGGGAAAACAGCTACCTTTGGTCTGCTGACGTTGACCGAAGCAGCAACAGTCTCAACCGTCTCATTCCACGTTCTGGTCCAGACTAAGTGTTCAGGGTCTGCGATCTCCAGCAGGGGATCTCTTTCCTTATAGCGGGAGTAGATGACAATTGTCATCTCCTTGGAGTGTGCGGGTGGGCGTGCCCACAGCTTTCCCCCGAGGTGCTTCCCGAACTTACCGTACAGGTAGTGTGCGCTCTGACCTTCTGGTGAGTTGACGAGCAGCACGACTGTCCCCCCGTCTCGAACCGTATGCGCTGCTATGTTCATCGCCGCGATAGCTTGATTCTCCTTCAGGTATGCGTTTGCCACGACCACATCAGCATCGGCCGGGGAATCCGTCAAATACGCTCTCTTGCCTACTCCGGTTCCTCTTCTCCATTCCTCGTAAGGCTCCCCAGCGAAAACTCCTGAGATCTCTCCTCGCTCGTTGACGATCACATCTATCTTGAAATCCAAGCCGGCCATCCTTGCTGCTTCATCAATATCAGCCCGTGAAGCGTTGTTCTCAATGGGTCCGAATCCGGTTGATGAGACGTGCCCAAAGCATTCCCCGCCGATGTCACAGTGATTATGGCAGATGCTTTCGATCGATGCAACTCCGGGGAGCATGATTTTTCCTCCGCCACTGAAGCCTGCCATTGAATGCGGGATAATGCAACCGATTCCAATCTTCAGATCGCAGGCCATTACCTCGTTGTTGATCTGAACCGGAGTTCCTCGTTTGGTTATGCCGATGTCTCGCAGGTTTCCGAAGGGATTATGATTGTAGATCGGATACCTGTCGACCACTTCTTCTCCGAGTTTGTGGACGAAATTAACACGATTGTTCGCCGCATGAGCACCAAGTGCAGCGACGAACCTGATGTGGTCGTTAGAGATACTCCCCTTGGCAAGTTCGGTTAGCACATGCGGGACAATTCTGGAGCATTGAGTTGGTCTAGTCACGTCGTCGAACAGTACCACAGCCTCTGTTTTCTTTGATGCTAGCCTGCTCAGTGGTTCCGAATTGGTGGGCTCTGCCAAAGCGGCCTGAATCTGGCGGTCCAGAAGTTTCGGTGCATTGTACCCTTTCATGTGGTATGTTTGCACGTCCCATCTTTCAGGGAACTTCAGAGTCAGGCTGCTCTTGCCGTGCCAATAGCGTGTCGGCATTCTAACTGTTTTCAAGGTTCAGACCCGTGTTTTCGATTTCTCTTTCTGCCCGGCTAGCAAGCGTACGACGCAGGCCAAGAGAGTGCTCCCCTGCCAGTGTCTCTAGGCTCCTTCAACTTCTCCATCGGGCTTGATCCGGTCAACTCTTACGAATCCTTCGTGTGCAACGAGACGGGTTTCGCAGCTAAGACTTTCTCCCGCATTGAGGCTGGAGCATCTGCCATTCTTGACAGCTTCTTCCAGTTTGCTAGGATATCCTGTCCATGCCTCAACTGCAGCGCAGTGTAGGCCACGCCATCCGCCATAAACCAACCATAGGTAAATGCACCTGAAGATATCCTTGGGAAAGACCATGCCGAAGCCTAGCCTTGCTGATGTATCAGTGACGGCAAGCCAACCTTCGCTCAGCTCGGTGGCGTAATGCAGATCCCATGTCTGTGATTCAGGAGGTGCGACGGCCCGCATGTCCACCGTCTTGCCATCGGCGGTTTTCGCGTAGGGCCACGGGTATGAATCGCCAGGATGTCCCAGACGATTGTCTGGATATGATGTGTCGATTATCACTCTGGACTCTGGGATATCGATCCTAGAAGAGCGACTAATGGCAAGACCGGGATGGATCCCCCACAAGAACTGGAAATCAGAAAACCCAAGATTTGTGACTTTGTGGCGCATCTCAAGAATGGACCCATGACCTCTCAACGTCATCCAACGTTCGAGCAGCAAAGGCGCGATGACTGTCGGCCGCCACAGATGAACCGTCACTTCTTCAGGCGAATCCTTCTCAACCTCAGAATACCAGGGCAGAGACCAGACCTCTCCGAGGTTGGGGTATTCCTCCCCACGATATGTAGTGGGGTGACAGGAGGGAATGCATTCATCTATTCCACCATGCCACCAATTGTCCACATTCACGCCATAGACCGGCGTCCGGATCTCAACCCGTGGATTGTGGTACAGTAAATCCCGAGCTTTGCGCTTCAGCTTGAATTCAAGGATCTTGGCACCGTAATCAGTCAGAACCACGGCACGCAGATAATCATTTTCGAGAATCACACTTCGTATTCCTCTGTACATCCAGTCAGTTGAGATCTTGGCGCCCAATTCATGTCATCCCATGCGTCTATCGTTGTTGAAATAGCCCAACGGGTTACTTGTGGCTCATTGAGGATTTGAAGCTTCTAGACTCTTGAGACCAGGTCCCGCTGATCGACCGATTGGCCCGTTTCGGTCTCATCATGCCATGACCACATTCTACCGTTAGACTCGCTCGAACTCTTCTATCAGTAACAATATCATGCACGTTTACATTGTTCTCAGAGATCGCACATGTCCGTTTCTGTCGTTGATGCGAGCAGGGTAGGCCTCGTGCTGATTGATGCGCAGCCCTTCTTCTGGGATAGTATGCACGGAGCGAAGGAACCGATACTGATGCGAGTCGAGCGTCTGCTGATGCTGGCCGATTGGCTTGAGCTGCCGTTGATCGCGACATTTGAACATCCCGTCGATACAAAGGGCTGGCTCCCGGAACGTCTTGAGAGCGTATTTCCGTCGCATGGCAAGCGATTTGTGAAACGAACCTACAGCTGCTGTTCTGATCCCACAATTCGAGGAGCGATCAAGGACATGGGAGTTTCACAGGTAGTGGTCGCAGGCGCAGAGACAGATGTATGCGTCCTTCAATCATCGCTGGGGCTAATCGGCATGGGCTTGCAGGTCTTCCTTCTAGAGGACTGCATATTCACCTCTGAACATCATGCTCGGCCTGCTTTGGAGCGCATGTACCACGTCGGAGTGGTCCCGTGCACGCTCAAGACTCTATTCTATGAGTTGACCCGCACCGTTGACAAAGATGCCTTTCCAACCAAGTGGAAAGCCAAAGCGCGCTCGTATGCGGAATGCTTTCGCTTGGAAGAACTGCCGCCAATAGAACCCACGTATTGAGAAACGGTCCTGCGAGCTACGTTTCTGCGGTAGCCACATG
>Ga0315282_10002097_pt1 | contig 37131 bp, 22 predicted proteins | sample YL17G07_20_MG_FD_203693 | JGI IMG/M metagenome (GOLD analysis project Ga0315282, IMG submission 203693) | Sediment microbial communities from Yellowstone Lake, YNP, Wyoming, USA - YL17G07_20 | ecosystem: Environmental > Aquatic > Freshwater > Lake > Sediment | place: USA: Wyoming | collected... | reverse complement strand
AGCTTGCGATGACTGCTGCCGTTGCGAATCTGACACTCATTGCTTCAGAACGTCGTCGCATCCATCACTGGTAACAGCAACGGTAGCTCATGACATCAAAACAGGGCCTTTTCGGCTTTGTCTCTAGCGCTGATTCTCAGACTGAAAGCGAGTCAATCCGAATCAACGCGCGACGGAGCAAGAGTGCGCGCGACGCGGGTGGCTCTGCGGGGGGATATGCACAGGAGTTTCTAAGTCTTCGAAGGAGAACTGATATGAAGAAAACAATACGCCACGAATTCCGAGCGGCCCTGGCGTTGGCGCTGGTCGTGCTCATCGCCGGCTGTCAGAAGCAGTCAGGATCGGATCAATCCAAAGAGTCAAGAGGCATGAAAATGGAACTGAGTGTTGAAAAGACGAATTTCGGCAAGGCGCCGGATGGTAAGGCGGTCGATCTCTACACCCTGACGAACGTGAATGGGTTGAAAGCCTTGATCATGACCTACGGCGGGATTTTGACCTCGCTGGAGGTGCCCGATCGAAACGGCAAGCTCGACGACATCGTGCTGGGTTACGACAGCCTCGGCGGATATGTCGACAAAAGTCCTTACTTTGGGGCAATTGTGGGCCGGTATGCAAACCGAATCGCGAATGGCAGATTTATGCTCGGCGGCGTGACCTATCGATTGGCGACGAACGATGGGAAGAACCACCTCCACGGCGGCTTGAAAGGGTTCGACAAGGCCGTATGGGATGCTGAACCGATCAAACAGGACAGTGCTGTTGGCGTGAAGCTCTCGTACCTGAGCAAGGATGGCGAGGAGGGCTATCCCGGAAATCTCTCGTGCACCGTCCTGTATCTTCTGACCAACCGGAACGAGCTGAAGATTTCCTACGACGCCACGACCGACAAGCCTACCATCGTCAATCTCACTCACCACGGTTACTTCAATCTCGCCGGCCAGGGCACCGGTGACGTCCTGAACCACGAGCTTTTCATCAACGCGGAGAAGTACACTCCCGTCGGCAAGGACCTCATCCCGACCGGCGAACTGAGACGCGTGAAGGGGACGCCGATGGATTTCACCACCCCGACGGCCGTTGGAGCGCGGATCGCCCAGGTTGAAGGCGGTTACGACCACAACTATGTGCTTGTGAGTGCTGGCAAATCGATGGCTCTGGCGGCTCGAGTCTACGAGCCAACGAGCGGACGGGTGATGGAGATCTCCACCACGGAGCCGGGGATTCAATTCTATTCCGGCAACTTCCTGGATGGCACAATCACAGGAAAAGGTGCAAAGGTGTACAAGAAGCACTACGGGTTTTGCCTGGAAACGCAGCACTTTCCCGACTCGCCCAACAAGCCGAACTTTCCATCAGTCGTCTTGAATCCCGGGGAGCACTACAGGCAGGAGACCATTCACCGTTTCTCTGTAAAGTGATGGAGTAAGACGCGGTGATTTTCAACCCAGGCTTCAAGGAGAGTTTTTCATTTGTCCTTCTGTCTCGCGAGGAGGGGCAACGCTGATCAAATAATAAGGAGAGGAGAATCATGAGGATTCGTCAATGCACAGTTTTGCTCTTGTTGTTTTTGCTGGTTTACGTTGTCCTCGGGCAGTCCCAGACGCAACGGGCGCCCCTAGTCTTCACTCGCGCCGATACGCTGCGTGGGATGCTGACACCGTTGCGCACCTGTTACGATGTCACGTATTATCATCTGGACATCCGCGTCGATCCGGAAACCCATATGATTCGTGGATCGAATGCGATTCGATTCCGGGCTGCGACAGGGTTTGACAGGATGCAGATCGACCTTTTCAAGAACATGTCTGTAGACAAGATTACGTTGGACGGCAAAGGTCCGCTGCGCTTCACGCGCGAGTTCAACGCAGTGTTCGTCGACCTTCCCGCCGTGAAGGCGAACACCTATCACGATGTCACGGTCTACTATTCGGGAGAACCGACCGAGGCAAAGAGGCCGCCGTGGGAGGGAGGGTTCACGTGGGTGAAGGACAAGGAGGGAAATCCCTGGGTCGTCGTCACCTGCCAGGGGACGGGGGCAAGCCTGTGGTGGCCCAACAAGGACCACCAGTCCGACGAGCCTGACAGCATGCTGATCAGTATCACTGTGCCGAAGGGGCTGGAGGACATCTCGAACGGGAGCCTCCGATCTGTCACCACTGTGCCCGATGGCTGGCATCGGTACGATTGGTTTGTCGGCTATCCCATCAACAACTACTGCGTGACGGTCAATATCGGCAAGTACGCGCACTTCAGCGAGCGCTACATCAACGGCGACACGCTCACGCTGGACTACTACGTCGAGCCGGAGAACTTGGAGAAGGCTGAAGTCCAGTTTCAACAGGTGAAGACGATGCTCGCGTGCTACGAAAAGTACTTCGGGAAGTACCCGTTCATCAGGGACGGCTACAAGTTGATCGAGTGCCCGCACACCGGCATGGAGCATCAGAGCGCCGTTGCATACGGGAATCTCTACGTGGGAGGGTATCGAGGCCGGTCGTCATCGGCAGTCGGATTGAAGTTCGACTTCATCATCATTCACGAGAGCGCGCACGAGTGGTGGGGGAATGCTGTGACCGCCACGGACGTCGCAGACATGTGGATTCACGAAAGCTTCGGCGCGTACGCAGAGGCACTGTATGTGGAATACATGTGGGGACGTGAACAGTCATTGAAGTATATCAATGGCAAGAAGCAGAATGTAAGAAACATTGACCCGATCATCGGCATTTACAACGTTCAGCATGAAGGCTCGGGGGATATGTATGACAAGGGGCAGCTCGTTCTGAATACGCTCAGGAGCGTCATCAACAATGACTCTTTGTGGTTCGCTACGTTGCGCGGCCTCTTCGAGACCTTCAAATACCAGACGGTCACGGCGGAGGATGTCTTCAACTACATCAACAAGAAAACCGGGACGGACTACACCTACTTTCTCAACCAGTACCTCAGGTTCACGAGGATCCCGCAGCTTGAGGTGATGACGGCAAAGAGAGGGGATACCGTGACCGCCCGGTACCGGTGGATAGCAGACGTGCCGGATTTTCGAATGCCGATCAAGGTCACGACCTCGAGGAACACGTACGAGTTCATCTACCCGACCACATCGTGGCAGACGATGGCGCTCGGTGACATCCTCCCGGAGGAATTCAAGATTGCCGATGACCTGTTCCTTGCCGAACTGAGACTGCGCTGGATCTACCTGGATCCCAATTTGCAGATGCGATGATTCATCCTTGCCTCAACCAGACTATCGAATGAAAAGGAGACGACCATGTTCGCGACCAAGATCTATGTCCAGAGGAGAAATGCTCTAAAGAAGAAGATCGGCTCGGGGCTCTTGCTCTTCCTCGGCAACGAAGAGAGCCCGATGAACTATGCTGCCAATACGTACTCCTTCCGGCAGGACAGCACCTTTCTTTACTACTGGGGACTCGACGACCCGTCGCTAGCCGCGGTCATCGACCTCGATAGCCGGAAGGAGATCATCTTCGGCAACGATCCGACGGTCGACGAGATCGTCTGGACGGGGCCGCAGACGTCCATCGAGGAGAAAAGCGAGAAAGTTGGCGTCTCGGAAGCGATGCCGCTGGGCAAGCTGGAGGAGGTCGTTTGGTCTGCGGTCAGGCAGGGGAAAGCCATCCATTACCTGCGGCCGTACCGGCCCGAGAACGTATTGAAGATCGAGCGACTCTTGGGAGTTCACCCGCGCGTGGTCGGTGAGTACGCATCGAAAGATTTCATTCGGGCCGTTGTCGAGCAGCGGTCCGTCAAAGCGAAAGAGGAGATTGAGCAGATTGAGCTTGCGATCGACATCACTCGCCGCATGCAGATGACCGCGATGAAGATGTCAAAGCCCGGAATGTACGAGCGGGAAGTTGCCGGAGCGATGGAGGGGATTGCCGTTTCGATGGGAGGAAGCCTTTCGTTCCCGATCATTTTCTCCATTCACGGCGAAACGCTGCACAACCACTTCCACGGGAACAAGATGAAAGCCGGCAACATCGTCGTGAACGATTCGGGTGCGGAGTCACCGCTGCACTACGCAGGAGACATCACGAGGACGTTTCCGGTGAGCGGCAAATTCACGGCGAAGCAGAAGGAGATCTATCAGATCGTTCTGGACGCGCAGCGGCAAGCGATCGGCATGGTCTCGCCTGGGCTGAAATTCAAGGACGTGCATCTGGCCGCCGGCAAGGCCTTGGCGACAGGATTGAAGGAGCTCGGGTTGATGAAAGGGGATATGGAGGAAGCGGTACAAGCAGGGGCGCACGCTTTGTTCTTCCAGTGTGGGCTTGGCCATATGATGGGGCTCGATGTGCACGACATGGAAGATCTCGGTGAAGAATACATCGGGTACGACAGCCAAACGAAACGGAGCAGCCAATTCGGGTTGTGCTATCTCCGTCTCGCAAAGCCCCTACAGCCGGGGTATGTCTTGACGGTTGAACCGGGGATCTATTTCATTCCGGAGCTGATCCACGCCTGGAAGGCGGAGAAGAAGTTCGCTCAGTTCGTCAACTACGATGCCGTTGCGAAATACGAGCGCTTCGGAGGCGTGAGGGTTGAGGACGACGTGCTGGTGCTTCAGAAAGGAAATCGCTTGCTCGGCAAGAAGATACCGAAGACGATCGCCGAGGTGGAGGCTTTGATGTCCCGCTGATTTGTCAGAAGCCAGATGATCACATCAGTGATTTTGTCGTGGACGGACCGGAGCAAAAGCTCGCGACCATCATGAAACCTATGGAGAATCATATGACCGAACATCCGACGCAAGAACGAGAATTCAAACGCGGCCTTGGTTTGCTGGACTCTATCATGATCGTGGTCGGCGTCATGATCGGGTCCGGGATCTTCATCGTCAGCGCCGACATTGCGAGAACCGTCGGTTCGGCGGGCCTCCTGCTGCTCGTGTGGCTCGTGACGGGCGTGCTGACGATGATCGCGGCGCTCAGCTATGGTGAGCTCGCCGTGATGATGCCTCACGCGGGAGGACAATACGTTTACCTTCGGGAGGCATACAATCCGCTCGTCGGATTTCTGTACGGCTGGACGTTTTTTATGGTGATTCAGACCGGGACGATTGCAGCAGTTGCCGTGGCGTTTGCGAAATTCACAGGGGTGCTCGTGCCGTGGGTCAGCGAGGAGAATGTTCTCTTCCATCTCGCCGGTTTGAAGATCACGATGGCTCAACTGACCGCTGTCGCTTGCATCGTCGTGCTGACGTGGATCAACCTGAAGGGTTTGCGGGAGGGGAAGATCGTGCAGAATGTCTTCACGCTGACCAAGACCGCGGCCCTCATCGGGATCATCTTCCTGGGCTTGTTCGTGGTGAGGAACCATGATGCGATCGCTGCGAATCTTTCGAACTTCTGGTCGGCCACATGGACCCACATCCGGGACGACAAGATCTTGTCCGTCGAGTCTCTCTCCGGCTGGAAGATCCTTGCAGCCATGGGGGCTGCGATGGTGGGATCCCTGTTCGCCGCCGATTCGTGGCACGACGTCACGATGGCTGCGGTGGAGGTGAAGGACCCGAAGAAGACGCTGCCCCGAAGCCTGGCGATCGGAGTTGGCTTGGTCACGGTGCTCTACATTCTGACGAACGTTTCCTATACCCTCCTGCTTCCGGTCGTCGGGAGTCCGGATGCGACGGATGCCGCGGGGCGTGGGATTCAATTCGCAGCCTCGGATCGCGTCGGCACTGCTGCCGCGTCAATGATTTTCGGCGATATCGCCACGGTCGTCATGGCTTGCCTGATTATGGTCTCGACGTTCGGGTGCGCGAACGGATTGATTCTTGCCGGAGCTCGCCTCTACTACGCGATGGCCAAGAATGGCTTGTTCTTTCGACGCGCCGGCGAGCTGAACGCCAATGCCGTGCCGGGCTATGCCCTTGTGATTCAGGCTGTGTGGTCGATCGTCCTCTGTTTTTCAGGGACATACAGCGATCTCCTCGATTACGTCATCTTTGCCGTCCTGGTGTTCTACGTTCTCACGATCATCGGCCTTTTCATCCTCCGAAAGAAGCGTCCGGACGCCGACCGGCCGTACAAAGCGTTTGGATACCCCGTGCTTCCGGGGCTCTATGTCCTCCTTGCTGCCGCCATTTGCGTGGACCTGCTGGTTTTCAAACCGCTCTACACATGGCCCGGTCTCGGCATCGTCCTGATCGGGATTCCTGTCTACTATCTCTGGACGAAGTTTTCCAAAGGGAATCAAAGCCCCCAAGCGCAGAAGGAAAAGGGATAGCTGGCGCCGCTTGGCCGTCAGGTTGAGCCGCCTGCATTCATGGACGATGCACGCAACCGTCTCTGCCCGCTGGCATTCCCACATAAGGAGAAGGGATATGAAAAGGGTGACAGTCTCACTGCTTGTTCTCGCTGCCGTCGTCCAAATGAGACCGACATCAAGCCTCTTCGGACAGGAGGACGCCAAAATGGCGCTCCGAAACAAGGTTCCGCTCAAGGCATACCCTTTTGCTCTCCAGGATGTTCGGCTGCTGGACGGGCCTTTCCGGGACGCCATGGTGCGCGACCAGCAATACCTGCTTAGCCTGGACCCGGACCGGCTCTTGCACATGTTTCGCGTCACGGCCGGCCTGCCATCCACCGCCAAGCCTCTCGGCGGATGGGAGGCGCCGGATGTGGAGTTGCGCGGACACAGCCTGGGCCACTTTTTGTCGGCTTGCGCGTTGATGTACGCGAGCACCGGGGATGAACGGTTCAAGGCGAGAGCTGAAGCAATTGTCACCGAGCTTGCAAAGATACAGGAAGCGATGCCATCGCGTAGCTTTCACCCGGGGTATCTCTCGGCATTTCCTGAGGAGTTCTTCGATCGCGTGGATGCCCGTCAGCGCGTATGGGCTCCATATTACACGATCCATAAGATCATGGCCGGCCTGCTCGATGTTCATCTCCTCTGCGGGAGCCGGCAGGCGCTCGACATCGTGCAGAGAATGGCCGACTGGGTCAAGTTTCGCGTTGACCGCCTGACGGAGGGGCAGCACCAGCGTGCGCTGGGCACCGAGTTCGGCGGAATGAACGAAGTTCTGGCAAACCTCTACGCTGTCACCGGCGATCCCGAGTATCTTCGGGTGGCGCACAAGTTTGATCACAAAGCGCTCTTTGATCCCCTCGCCCGCGGTGAGGATTCGCTCGATGGCTTGCATGCGAATACACAGATCCCGAAAGCGATCGGCGCGGCACGCGAATACGAGCTGACCGGCGACGAGCGCTCTGAGAGGATCGCGGAGTTCTTCTGGCAGCGCGTGGCACTTCACCGATCCTACGTCATCGGGGGCAACAGCGATAATGAGGCCTTCTTCCCCGTCGAGGATTTCTCGAAGCATCTCGGGCCATCGAGCACGGAGACCTGCAATACATACAATATGCTCAAGCTGACGCGACACATCTTCGCGTTGACCCTCTCCGCGGAGGCGATGGATTTCTACGAGCGCGGATTGTACAATCATATCCTCGCATCGCAGGATCCGGGCACAGGTATGATGACGTATTACGTGCCTCTGCAGCCCGGCGCCTTCAAGACATTTTCGACTCCCGATGAATCGTTCTGGTGTTGTGTGGGAACGGGCATGGAGAATCACGCCAAGTACGGCGAGACGGTCTACTACCACGACGACCAGTCGCTCTACGTCAATCTCTTCATCGCTTCGGAGTTGAATTGGGGAGAGAGAGGATTGGCCGTGCGCCAGGAGACTCGATTTCCCGAGGAGGATGTGACGCGGCTGACGCTGAGGTGCGCAAAACCTGTCCGCGTCGCGCTGAAGATTCGGTATCCCTCGTGGGCGCAGTCGGGGATGGAGCTGACGATCAACGGCAGGCAGGAGCCCGTCCATGCCAAGGCTGGCTCGTACGTGAGCGTCGAACGTGAGTGGAGGGAGGGCGATGTGGTGGAAGTTCGCATGCCGATGAGCCTGCGGATGGAAACCATGCCGGACGATCCGAGCGTGGTCGCGTTGTTGTACGGACCGATTGTGCTCGCCGGCGATCTCGGCCGTGAGGGTATGAATGCTGTCAAGCAATACGGGCCGAGCGCGCCCCAGCTGGGCAGGCTGAAGCCGATCGAAGTGCCGGCGTTCGTGTGCGATCCGAAAGGTGTGTTGGAGCATGTGAGACCGGCTGCCGGTGTGCCGTTGGGCTTCGAGACCGAGGGGATCGGTCGGCCGCGCGACGTGTCGCTTGTCCCGTTCTACCGCGTCTTCGAGGATCGTTACACCGTCTACTGGAAAGTCTACTCAACGGGCGGTTGGGAGAAAAGCAAGGCTGAGATCGCCGCTGCAGAAGCGCGCTGGAAGGATATCGAGGATCGAACAGTTGACGCGATAGACATGAGCGATTCTCTCAGTGAACGCACCCATAATCTTCAGAGCCAGGCAGCTCTCGAGGGCTATTACGAGGGCAGGAAATGGCGCGCTGCTCGCAATGGGTGGTTCAGCTACGAGCTGAAGGTCGACGGTGAAAAGCCAATGACCCTCGTCTGTACATATCGGGGGAGCGGAGGCCGCAGGCACAACTTCGACGTCATGGTCGACGGTGAGAAAATCGCGACGGAGAGCCTGCAATACCACCCGACCGAGTCTTTTGACGTAGAGTATACGTTGCCGCAAAAGCTCACGCGCGGCAAGGAGCGCATTACGATCAAGTTTCAAGCGCTGCCGGATGCGATTGCAGGTGCCGTGCTCGATGTGAGGGTGGTTCAGTAGCAGCGGAAGAATGACCGCTTTGCCGATTCGTGATTTTTGCGCCGGATCTGTGTTTGGCAAAAGTGGGAAAAGAATCTTCGTGCACCAAGCCGGGATGTCGTCAGAATGCTTGCTTTTGCGTGTACGTTCACGCATTTTTGATCTCCGATGGTGGCCGCGATACCAGCGGCTGGCGCTTCGATCTCTTGCACGAACGCGATGGTTTCAATCAAGGACATAGCGACAAGGGCGCGTGTATCCCTCGGCACGGTGGACCGCGTGCTGCACAACCGGGGGCGGGTCTCGGAGGAGACGAGAGTCCGGGTGCAGAAGATCATATCGGACTTGGGTTACCGGCCGAACATCTACGCCCGCAATCTCTCCCTCGGAAAGGAATTCCGGTTCGGTGTCCTGATGCCAAAGTTGTCGCAGGACAACAATTACTGGAGCGTGCCGGCCAAGGGGATCGACAGGGCAGGTCGCGAACTGCAACCGCACAAGGTGCGCGTGCAGTATTTTCATTTCGACCGCTACTCGGAACGATCATTCGAAGGATCGTTCCGGAGGGCGCTGAAGGAAAAGCTCGATGGGATGCTCATTGCGCCGGTCCTGACGCATGCGGCGGAGAGGCTCATTCCAACCGTCCCTCACGATGTGCCCTATGTGTTCTTCGATTCGACGGTTCCCACGGCAAAGTGCCTTTCGTTTATCGGCCAAGACCCGTACCAAAGCGGCCTGCTTGCAGCTCATCTGATGGAGAACTTGATACGCCAGGAGGGGAGCGTCGCCATCATCAAGGTCGTTCCGGACGACTTCCACATCAATGAGCGGATCAGAGGGTTTCAATCTGGTCTGAATGGAATATCTCGCGTCAGGGCTCGGCTCTATGAGGCAGATAGCCACGGTGGGGAAAGCGCTTTCCGTCGCGCTTCGGCCGAGATCCTCCGCGACAACAAAGATCTTCAGGGGATTTTCGTGACGAACGCATGGACGCATCCCTTTGCTCGTCACTTGAAATCAGAGCCCGGGCGGGAGAATATCTTGATCATCGGCTACGATCTGGTGGGGAAGAATCTGAAATATCTGGAAAGCGGGTCGATTGACCTCCTGATCAGTCAGCGGCCGGCGATGCAGGGATACGAGGGAATGTACTGCCTGTACGAGCACGTGGTGCTGCGGGAGAACGTCGAAGAGAAGATCATGGTGCCGATCGACATCTTGACGAAGGACAATCTCAAATACTACCAGGACTAGTTGAGCGAGCTCGTATGAACACGGACAACTACGTCATCGGCGTCGACTTCGGCACGGACTCCGTGCGGACGGTCATTGTCAACGCAGCAGACGGAGCGGAGGTAGCAAGCGCCGTTTGCTCCTTTCCTCGGTGGAAAGAGGGCAAGTACTGCGACCCCTCGAACAACCAGTTTCGCCAGCATCCGCTCGATTTCATCGAAGGCCTCGAGCGCACGATCAAGCATGCGTTGCTGGAGGCGCCATCGGGCACTGCGGCGAACGTCCGCGCACTCTCTGTTGATACGACCGGCTCGACACCGGTTGCAGTTGACGACCGTGGAACGCCGCTGGCATTGCTTCCGGAGTTCGGTGAGAACCCGAATGCGATGTTCGTGCTCTGGAAGGATCACACGGCTGTTCATGAAGCCGGAGAGATTAACGCCCTCGCGAAATCCTGGGGAGGGATTGATTACACGCAGTTCGAAGGGGGTGTCTACTCCTCGGAATGGTTCTGGGCGAAGATCCTCCACGTTCTTCGTGCCGATCCAGCCGTACAAAAGGCTGCTTTCTCGTGGGTGGAGCACTGCGACTGGATTCCGGCGCTGCTGACAGGCAATACCGATCCGCGCAAGCTCAAGCGCAGCCGGTGCGCCGCGGGACACAAAGCAATGTGGCACGCTTCGTTCGGCGGGCTCCCTTCGGACGAGTTTCTCACAAAGCTCGATCCGTTGCTCAAAGGGCTGAGAGAGCGTTTGTATGAGCGGACCTACACGAGCGATGTCTCCGCTGGTACCTTGTCGCGGGTATGGGCGGAACGTTTCGGGCTCGGCACCAACGTCAAGGTAGGGGTTGGCGCTTTCGATGCGCACATGGGCGCTGTCGGCGGCGAGATCACTCCCTACGTCATGACGAAGATCATGGGAACATCCACCTGTGATATGATCGTCGCACCGCGGAAGGACCTCGGCGATCATCTTGTCAAAGGTATCTGCGGTCAGGTCGATGGCTCCATAATCCCTGGGATGATCGGGCTTGAGGCAGGCCAGTCGGCGTTCGGCGATGTGTACGCCTGGTTTCGCGATGTCTTGATGTGGCCAGTGGAACACATCGTCGCGCGTACCAAGGTCACCGATAAGCGAGCGAGAGAAATGATCGTCGGAGAGGTTTCTGAGAATCTCATTGCGGAGCTGTCAGAAGAGGCAGCAAAGGTGGCGATCGACGAATCCGGGATCCTCGCTCTCGACTGGATGAACGGGAGAAGGACTCCGGACGCAAACCAGCTCCTGAAGGGAGCGATCAGCGGGTTGACCCTGGGCAGCGATGCGCCGCGCATATTCCGTGCACTTGTCGAAGGGACAGCCTTCGGTGCCAGGAAGATCGTCGAGCGGTTCCGCGCGGAGGGTGTCCGTATTGACGGTGTCATCGCTCTTGGGGGCGTGGCGAAGAAATCTCCGTTCATCATGCAGATCGTTGCGGACGTCCTCAACGTGCCGATCAAGGTCCCCCGGTCCGAACAAACGTGCGCTCTCGGTGCCGCTATGTTCGCCGCTACCGTTGCCGGTTTGTACCCGACGGTCGAAGAGGCAAAGAAGACGATGGGAAGCGGCATGGAGGTCGAATATCGGCCTCAGACGGCGAACGCAGCCAAGTACACGGCCCTCTATGAACGCTATCGGAAGCTGGGTGAGTTTGTGGAGAGCGAAATCTTGAATACGAGGAGAACCTGATGAGTTCCGTTCAAGAGCTCAAGGAGCGCGTCTGGCGCTGCAACAAGGAACTGCCCCGAGTAGGACTTGTCGTCCATGCGTTCGGAAACGTGAGTGCGATTGACCGTCAGGAGGCGATCGTCGCCATCAAGCCGAGCGGGGTGCTCTATGAGGACCTGGAGATCGACGATATCGTCCTCGTCGATCTCGAGAACAAGGTCGTGGAAGGCAACCTGCGTCCTTCATCCGACACGAAAACCCATACACTTCTGTACCGGAGCTTTCCGGAGGTGGGTGGCATCGTTCACACACACTCCACCTACGCCGTCGCCTGGGCCCAGGCGATGAAACCCATACCGATCATGGGCACGACTCATGCAGATCTCATTGCTGCCGACATTCCGTGCACAGAAGTGATGACCGATGAAATGATCAAAGGCGACTACGAAGAGGAGACCGGGAGACAGATCGTGAAGGCCTTTACCTGGCGTTCATACAAGGAGATCCCGATGGTTCTCGTCGCGTGTCACGGGCCCTTCTCGTGGGGAGAGACGCCGGAGAAGGCGGTGTACCACAGCCTGATGTTGGAGGAGCTAGCAAGAATGGCATTGCTGACGCTGGAGATCGACCCCACGACACCACGTTTGAAAAGCACGTTGATTGAAAAACACCACTCGCGAAAACACGGTCCCGATGCATACTACGGACAGGAAGAAAAGTGATCAGGAAAGGACGAGATCCATGAAGAACATACCCACCGTCGTTGCAGGAATCGTCGCAGTAAGCAGAGACTGCTTTCCGATCGAGCTCTCCAAGAAACGGAGGGTGAAGGTCGTTGAGGAGTGTAAGGCAAAGAGCATTCCTGTGATAGAGCTGGAGACGATCGTCGAGAATGAGGGCGATGTCGTCAAGGCCCTGAATGAAATCCGGGAGAAGAAGATCAACGCTCTTGTCTTGTACCTGGGCAACTTCGGTCCTGAAGGGCCCACGACGATGCTCGCGCAGAAGTTCGCCGGCCCGGTCATGCTTGCGGCTGCTGCCGAAGAAACAGGGAAGGACCTGTTCGACGGGAGAGGCGATGCCTATTGCGGTTTGCTCAGCGCTTCCTACAATGTCGGCTTAAGAAATGTGAACGTCCACATTCCGCGGAATCCTGTGGGCTCCGCTGCTGAGGTGGCCGGGATGATCCGGGATTTCCTCCCAGTCTCCCGTGTCTTCCTCGGGCTCAAGCAACTGAAGATCTTTTCCTTCGGTCCCCGCCCCTATGATTTCCTCACATGTCACGCTCCGATCAAGCCACTCTTTGACATCGGGGTGGAGATCATGGAGAACAGCGAGCTCGATCTGTACGATGCCTACCTCTCGAAAAAGGGTGACTCCCGCGTCAAACCGATTGCATCGGATATGGCGAAGGAGCTCGGGAAGGGGAACATGTACCCCGATCTACTGGAACCGCTGGCGCAGTTCGAGATCTCACTTCTCGATTTCATGGAGAAGAATTTAGGCGCGTCGCAATACGCGGTATTCGCCAACAAGTGCTGGCCGTCATTCGAGAAATTCTTCGGGTTTGTGCCCTGTTTCATTAATTCGCGCCTTGCCACCCACGGCATCCCGATCTCGTGCGAATCTGACATCTATGGAGCGCTGAGCGAATTCATTGCCACGTGTGCAACGGATATGCCCGCAGCGATCCTCGACATCAACAACACGGTGCCGGAGGACATGTACCAAGAATCACGCGGCACGGTGGGTCAGTATACCAAGGACGATCTGTTCATGGGTTTCCATTGCGGTAACACTTCTTCTGCATGCATGGCGACATTTTCGATGAAGTACCAGCTGATCATGCATCGGTTGATGGAGCCAGGGAAGGAACCTCACATCACACGCGGCACGCTCGAAGGTCGGATCCGGCCGGGCGAGATGACGATGTTCCGGCTGCAAGGAACGCCGGAGTCGGAGCTGAAGGCGTACGTCGCCGACGGTGAAATCCTCAATATCGATCCGAAGTCCTTCGGATGCATCGCGGTCTTCGCAGTCCGCGAAATGGCAAGGTTCTATCGACACGTCTTGATCCAGAAGCGATTTCCGCACCACACCGCTGTGGCCTTCGCCCATTCAGGAAGAGCGTTGTGGGATGCGGTTCAATTGCTGGGCATTCAAGATATCTCTTTCAACCGCCCGGCAGGAGTCCTCTACGACGGTGAAAGCCTCCTCTAGTGGTTTATGCAAAAACTTGTTGAATGTCATTCCGGCCGAGCAAAGCGACGAGCCGGAATCCAGAAAATGGCCTGGTTCTGGACACCCGCTTTCGCGGGTGTGACACGATTTCGAGTTTTGGAGAAACCTATGAGTACCGCTCCAATATTTCTTCGACCGGCTTTCTCGCCATCACTGCGATGATCGGAGTTCGCCTACACGGTCCACGTGACCTGAGAGTTGAGGAGCTGGCAGATCCCGCACCGCCGGGAAGGGGAGAAGTGCTCGTGCGCGTGCACGCGGCGGGTATCTGCGGTAGCGACCTGCACGCGTATCTGGAGGCAAAGATCGGCGATACCAAGCTAAGGAGACCGCTGATTCTCGGCCATGAGTTCGCAGGCACGATCGAGGCCGTCGGCGAAAACGGCTTGACGCATCGGTCGATTTCGCTGGAGCCAGGAATGCGTGTGGCTGTTGATCCGGCCCAGCCATGCGGCTCCTGCGAATTGTGCAGGAGGGGGCATCCGAATCTTTGTCTCCGCCTTCGGTTCTGTGGACTCTTTCCGGACAATGGCTGTTTCTGCGACAAGATCGTGATGCCGGCGAACTGCTGCTTCCCGCTGCCGAAGGGGATCGACCACGAGAGCGGCGCTCTCTCGGAGCCTTTGGGGGTTGCCCTCCACGCGGTTGATCTTGCCCACGTGCGCGTCGGGGAGTCGGCAGTGGTCATTGGAGCGGGACCTATCGGCCTGCTCATCGTGCAGGCGGCAAAGCTTGCCGGAATGCGTCCAATCTTTGTGGTCGAGCCGCTTCCCTGGCGTCTGCACCTTGCGCAGGAGTTCGGCGGCGTCCCGATCGATCCTTCACTGGGAGATCCGCTCGAGAACGTCGGGTCCGCCACCAACGGTCGGGGTGTTGATATCGCGTTTGAGGCGGCGTGGGCAGACCAGTCCGTGCAATTGGGGGCGGAGTTGGTGAGGCCCGGGGGCCGTCTCGTCCTGGTCGGTATTCCCCGCAACGATGAGCTCGCGCTCAGGCATTCGACCGCAAGGCGAAAGGGCTTGACGATCCTGCTCTCCCGGCGGATGAAACACACGTATCCGCGTGCAATTCAGCTCCTGGAAGGAGGCCAGATCGACGCACGAGCTTTGATCAGTCACCGATTCCCACTGGCGAAGACGCCGGAGGCGTTTGCGCTCAACTCCGAGTATCGAGATCGGGTCGTGAAGGTCATGATCAATATGTGAGTTGTCGACAGAAGGGATCTGGAGCCAAGGTGTGAATTATCCGGAGGCATGAAGAACATGACACGTCAAGGAAAGCTGCTCACGGCAGTCCTTATGGGTGCCAGTGTTTCACTGTCGCAACCGGCAGGTGGAAAGAACGACTATCCCATCAAGCCGGTGCCGTTCAACAAGGTGAAAATCGAAGATGGCTTCTGGTCGCCTCGATTTGAGACCAACCGTACGGTCACGATACCGCACGACTTCAAGGAGTGTGAGGAAACCGGCAGGATCGACAACTTCGCAATCGCCGCAGGCTTGAAAAAGGGCAAGTACCGCGGTCTCCAATTCAACGACTCGGATGTCTTCAAGGTGATCGAGGGAGCCTCGTACTCTCTTGCTGTTCACCCTGACACGGAATTGGACAGGTATCTCGACGGCGTGGTCGCGAAAATCGCCGCGGCACAGGAGAGCGATGGGTATCTCTACACGCCGCGCCGGCTCATCCGAGATGACTACCAGCCTCCTGGCGGGAAGGAGCGTTGGGTGGGGATTAAGGACGGCAGCCACGAGCTCTACAACGTCGGTCATCTCTACGAAGCTGCCGTAGCACACTATCTCGCGACGGGAAAACGATCGCTTCTGACCGTCGCGCTGAAGAACGCCGATCTTCTCTGCGACACGTTCGGACCCGGGAAGCGTGGCGAGGTCCCCGGTCACCAGGAAATCGAGATCGGCCTATGCAAGCTCTATCGAGTAACCGGCAAGGAGAAATATCTGAAGCTTGCCGAGTTCTATCTCGATGAGCGCGGCGACGCAAAGGGTCACGAGCTGATGGGCGACTATGCTCAAGATCATCAGCCCGTGCGCGATCAAGAGGAGGCGGTGGGGCATGCGGTGCGCGCCGCATATATGTATTCGGGCATGCTCGATGTTGCTGCTCTTACGGGTGATGCCTCGTACGTCAAGGCGCTCGATCGGATCTGGGACGATGTCGTTGGAACGAAGATGTACATCACTGGAGGCATCGGGGCGACGGGAGGCAACGAGGGCTTCAGTCATCCGTACGTCCTGCCGAACCTCAGCGCGTACTGCGAAACGTGCGCCGCAATTGCGAACGCCCTGTGGAACGAGCGTATGTTTCTCTACCATGGGGACGCCAGGTATCTCGATGTCCTCGAGCGGGTCATCTACAATGGATTCCTCTCCGGTGTCTCCATGACGGGCGACAGGTTCTTCTATCCGAATCCTCTCGAGTCATTTCGCGGCGCTGAGCGTTCGCCATGGTTCGAGTGTGCTTGCTGCCCGCCTAACGTCGCCCGGTTCGTGCCCTCGATTGCAGGATATATCTACGCTCAGGATAGCAAGGATCTCTTCGTCAATCTCTTCATCGGCAGCGAAACTACTGTCTCAACGGACAAAGGAGCGGTGCACGTCAAACAGGAGACTCGATATCCGTGGGAGGGATCTATCAGGATCACGCTGGACCCTGAAGCGTCCGAGGAGTTTGCAGTGAAGATCCGAATCCCCGGCTGGGCTCAAAACCGTCCGGTTCCGAGCGACCTGTACCACTATCTCGACAGGAGCGATGAGAAAGTGATCATCAGAGTGAACGGCGAGCAGTGGGCGTTCACTCAAGAGAAAGGCTTCGCGTCGGTGCGTCGCGTCTGGAGAAACGGGGACGTGATCGACATCGATTTTCCGATGCCTGTGAGGCGCGTCCTCGCAAACGACAAGCTTCTGGATGACAAAGGCCGGGTCGCCCTGGAACGCGGTCCCATCGTCTTCTGTGCGGAAGGAATCGACAATAAGGATGGCGACGTGCTCAACCTGGTGCTCCGTGACAATGTTCCCTTGCGGACGGAGTTTCGGCCGGGCCTCCTCAACGGCGTCCAGGTGATCCATGCTAGGGCAATTCCGACCAGGCGAACGCTGGACGGAAAGGTCGTAACAGGTCAAGAGCAGGATTTTACCGCGATCCCGTTCTATGCATGGGCACACCGTGGTTTGGCTCAGATGAATGTGTGGCCCGCGCGCGTCGAGGCGTCAGCGCGGCCGTCGCCGGCACCGACGATTGCTTTCACGAGCAAAGTCTCCGTTTCCGGAACGCGGAGAGCCGACGCCATCAACGATCAATTCGAGCCTCAGAGTTCGAACGACCATTCGATTCCTTTCTTTCACTGGTGGCCGCGCAAAGGGACGCGCGAGTGGGTTCAATATGACTTTAAGAAACCGGAGACAGTCTCCAGCGTTGAGATCTACTGGTTCGACGATACCGGGATCGGCGAGTGCCGGGTGCCGGAGTCGTGGCGGGTGCTGTATCGCGATGGGGATCAATGGAAGCCGGTGACCGGCACCAGTGCGTACGGAGTGGAGAGAGACCAGTTCAACAGGACGACGTTCTCGCCCGTCAAGACCGGCGGATTGCGTCTTGAGATACAACTTAAGCCTGAGTACTCGACCGGTCTTTTCGAGTGGAAGGTGGAATAGGAAGCTCTTGGTTCCCGGGGTGCACTCTCGACCGTGAGGTCGAACTCCTTAAGAGGTGTGTCTCTTGCGGTTGAGCGGGAGGAAAAATTGCCGTACCTTGTACAAAGAGCGTGGGGAGTTGACGATCCTGCTCGTCGACGAGATTGATGAGACGATATGGTGCTTGCGCGATGAAGGGGATGGTTTTCAATATTCAGCGGTATTCCGTGGACGATGGGCCCGGCATTCGAACGACGATCTTTCTGAAGGGTTGTCCGCTCCGATGTCAGTGGTGTCATAACCCGGAATCGATCTCCCCGAAGAAAGAGCTCGTCCTGCACGAGAATCGTTGCCTGCGCTGCGGCGACTGCATGAAGCTCTGTAAGAACAATGCTATCATCAGTGAGGACGGGAAGTTCGTCACCCTCAGGGAGTTCTGCCTCGCTTGCGGCGCGTGTGTCGAACTCTGCTACGCGGAAGCTCGTGAGATCGTCGGCAAAGAGATGACGACGGCTGAGGTTATGGAAGAGATCGAGAAAGATGTCGTGTTCTTTGATGAATCGGGTGGTGGCGTCACGTTTTCTGGCGGGGAGCCGCTGCTGCAGCACGAGTTTCTCGTCGAGCTTTTGGAGGAATGCGGCCGGAAGAACATCCACCGTGTTCTCGACACAACGGGATACACCTCGCCTTCGATCCTCGAGCGCGTCAGCCGATCGGTGGATCTTTTTCTCTACGATTTGAAGACGCTTGATGATGAAAAGCATCTGGCTTACACCGGTGTTTCAAATCGGCTCATCCTGGAGAACCTTCGACGCCTCGCCGAATGGCAAAAGAAGGTGATCGTGCGTATTCCGATTATACCCGGCATCAACGACGATCCCGAGAATGTCAGAAAGACAGGCCTGTTCGTTGCTTCCCTTGGAAATATTAGCGAAGTTCAATTGTTGCCGTATCACAAGACCGGCATCGAGAAGTATCATCGGCTTGGTGAAGAGTACGAGCTCGAGGAGATTGCGCCCCCCTCGTCCGAGCACCTGGACGAGATCGCCCGCGAGCTGAGGAATCATATTCCAGTAGTCTCTTTTTGAGGTCTGAAAATGAACGAACGAGTCAAGAAACTGCGTCAGCAAAGCATCAACGCTGCTCCTCACCTCTCGCCCGAACGGGCCATCTTGGTCACGGAGTTCTATCGGCAGGCTGGGTTCCTCTCAGCACCCCTGAAACGTGCGCTTGCCTTCAAAGCGATCATGGAGGGCAAAGCGGTTTGCATCAATGATGGGGAGCTGATCGTGGGGGAGCGGGGCCCGGGGCCGAAAGCGACCTACACCTACCCCGAGCTCTGCTGTCACAGTATGGAGGACCTGGAGAAACTCAACGGCAGGGAGAAAATTCGGTTTAGGGTCGATGACCGGACGAAAGCACTCTATCGGGACACCATTATCCCGTTCTGGACAGGCAAGTCGATGCGCGACAAGATTTTCGAGGAGATGACAGACGAATGGAAAGGGGCCTATGAGGCGGGCGTCTTTACGGAGTTCATGGAGCAGCGAGCCCCCGGCCACACCGTGCTGGATGACAAGATTTATCGCAAGGGGATGCTCGACTTCAAACGTGATATCGAAGCTCATCTCTCGTCGCTCGACTACATGAACGATTCGGATGCGTACAGGAAGCAGGAGGAGCTGCGAGCGATGACCATCTGTGCGGATGCCATCATCACGCTCGCCCATCGTTACGCGGACAAGGCCCACGAGCTTGCTGCAAGAGAGGCCGATCCGGTCCGCCGGGCAGAGCTCGAAGCGATTGAGGCGAATTGTCGGAATGTCCCTGCACACGCACCGCGCAACTTCTGGGAGGCGCTGCAGGCTTATTGGTTTGTCCATCTCGGCGTGATCACGGAGCTGAATCCCTGGGATGCGTTCAACCCCGGCCGCCTGGATCAACATCTCTATCCCTTTTACAGGAGAGGGGTTGAAGACGGCACGCTGGATCGGCAGCGAGCACAGGAATTGCTCGAGTGCTTCTGGGTGAAGTTCAACAACCAGCCTGCCCCGCCGAAAGTTGGCGTGACGGCGGCGGAAAGCTCAACGTACACCGATTTCGCCAATATCAACAGCGGCGGTCTTCGCTCCGATGGAAGTGACGGTGTCAACGATTTGACGTATCTCATCCTTGACGTGATCGACGAGATGCGACTGGTGCAGCCGAGCACGAACATACAGTTGAGCGTGAAGAACCCTGACGAGTTCTTGGAGCGCGCCTGCAAGATCATCCGCAAGGGGTGGGGCCAGCCGTCCGTCTTCAATGCAGACGCCATCGTCGAAGAACTCCTTCGCCAGGGTAAATCGATTGAGGACGCACGGAACGGTGGAGCGAGCGGCTGTGTCGAGACAGGCGCGTTCGGGAAAGAGAGTTACATTCTGACCGGTTACTTCAATCTGACGAAGGTCCTTGAAGTCACGCTGCACAATGGCATTGACCCCCGGACGGCAAAGAAGATCGGCCTTGAGACTGGCGACCCGCGGGACTTCAAATCATTCGATGATCTCCTCGATGCTTTCAAGCGGCAGCTCAAGCAGTTCATCGACGTCAAGATCCGCGGGAACAACGTTATTGAGCGCATGTACGCGGAGTACATGCCCGTGCCCTTCCTTTCGATCCTCATCGACGACTGCATCGCGAAGGGGAAGGACTACAACGACGGCGGCGCGCGCTACAACACAAGCTACATTCAAGGGGTTGGCCTGGGCACGATCACCGACAGTCTTGCTGCTCTCAAACACCATCTCTTCGACGAGAAGACGATGGAGATGTCCGACCTCTTGCGCGTTCTCTACGCGGATTTTGAAGGGTTCGAGAAAACGCGTCTCCTTCTCGTCAACAGGACGCCGAAGTACGGGAATGATGATAACTATGTCGATGACTTGATGCGCGTGGTGTTCGAAGAGTTCTACAGCGACGTCAATGGTCGTCCGAACACCAAAGGCGGTGTGCACCGAGTGAACCTTCTGCCGACAACGTGCCACATCTATTTTGGATCTGTGACCGGCGCGACGCCGGACGGGAGAAGAGCGTGGACGCCTCTCTCGGAGGGTATCTCGCCCGTCCAGGGAGCGGACCGCCACGGGCCGACCGCAGTTCTGAAATCGGCCGGTAAACTGGATCACGCCAGCACAGGCGGAACGTTGCTCAACCAGAAATTTACCCCACAGCTTCTTGAGACCGACAAAGGCATCGACAGCCTGCTTCACCTGGTTCGGTCGTACTTCACGCTCGGCGGCCATCACATCCAGTTCAACGTTGTCACGGCCCAAACCCTGCGCGATGCGCAAGACCATCCCGAGCAGTACCGGGATCTGATCGTGCGCGTCGCCGGATATAGTGATTACTTCTGCGACCTGGGGAAGGTGTTGCAGGACGAGATCATCGCACGGACAGAACATCAGGGATTCTAGCCCATTGTCCCGAGCTTTCCTGCCGGGAGATGAGGATACCGATCGCTGCTCTTCCTCATATCTACACGAAGAGATGGGTATCGCCACCCCGCACCGCAACGCTCCTCGAGAGCCAAGACCAGTCCCAGTTCCACTTCACTCGAAGGGAAAACAATGAAAGGGACACTTCTCGCAGTCTTAGCCATGGTCTTTTTGCAGCTCGCAGCAGCTCAGGAAGAAGAGGCGGACACGCTGCAGTATAACTACCCCGGGGAGGTCGTCATCACTGCACCGCGGATGACGCTGCCCCTGAAAGAAATCCCATTCTCCACGAGCATCGTCGCTTCCGAGGTCCTCCGCGACCTTCCCCGGTCCGTCGCGATCGATGAGCCTTTGAAGCTTGTCCCCGGGGTCAAAATCGACAACCAGGCGAACAGCAGCCGGGTGCACCTGTCAATCCGGGGGCAGGGGATTCTCACGGAACGAGGCATTCGGGGGATCAAGATCCTGCTCGACGGGATCCCGATCAACGACCCTACAGGCTTCGCTCCGGATTTCTTTGACGTCGATTTCAATACGGTTGAGCGCATCGAGATCCTCCGGGGACCAGCAGCCTCACTCTATGGCGGAAGCGCGTCGGGAGGAATCATCAATATTATCACTCAAAACGCTCCGAACGCTCCGCTGTTCGCCAGGGCATCCGGTGAGAAGGAATACATCGCTTTCACGGAACCCGATCCGGGCGGGAACGCCTATCAACCCGGTGCAAGACGGGAAGCATTCGTCGGACTGAGAATTCAACCCTAGATTTCCGGTCGCACCGAAGACAGCACTTCAAACTGGTCCACACCCGAATTCCGCGTCGTGGGAGGAGACGTAGTATGACGCATCACCAACGCGCGCTCGCAGCGATCCTTGTGTCTGTCGGCATTATCCTTCCAGACTTTTCTTCCGCCCTCTCTGCTCCGACACAAGATCGCGCAGCTGCAGTTGAGCACTGGAAGCAAGCACCCGGCCCGCTGATGACGACGTGGGCCAGGAAGGTTACCCCTCAGAATGTCCATCGCGAGTATCCTCGCCCCCAGATGGTCCGGGTTGAGTGGGTGAGTCTGAACGGGCTCTGGCAGTACGCCGAAGCAAGAGAAGGTGAAGATCCTCCTTTCCGCCGCGAGCTCGAAGGTCGGATCCTGGTCCCGTTTCCGATCGAATCGGCGCTCTCAGGCGTCATGAAAAACCTCGGGCGCATCTGGTACAGAACCACCTTCAACGTGCCAAAGAACTGGGCTCCCCGGCGGCTCCTCCTTCATTTCGGTGCGGTGGACTGGGAGGCGACAGTATATGTAAACGGAACGCGCCTGGGTGAGCACCGCGGCGGCTACGATCCGTTCACGTTTGACATAACGGACGCGTTGCTCAAGACCGGTTCTCAGGAACTGGTGGTTGGAGTCTTCGACCCGTCGGATGAGGGAGATCAGCCTCGGGGGAAGCAGGTGCGCAAGCCGCACGGGATTTGGTACACCCCGAGCTCGGGCATCTGGCAGACGGTGTGGCTTGAGCCCGTGCCGATGGAACACATTACGGACCTCGTCATCACACCTGATGTCGATGCTGCAACTCTTCGACTGACCGTCGACGCAGCCGACGGCTCAACTGCGCTGGTCGTTCGGGCGCTTGCGCTTGATGCCGGCAAGCGGGTTGGCGAAGCCGCCGGCAAGGCCGGTTCAGAGATCCGGATCCCGCTGAGATCGGCAAAGCTCTGGTCACCGTCGAAGCCCTTCCTCTACGATCTGAGAGTTGAGCTTCTGCGTGATGGTAAGAAGGTGGACGAGGTCAAGAGCTACTTCGGCATGCGAAAGATTGAGATCGCAAGGGACGGGCGAGGGGTCAACCGTATGATGCTCAACGGCGAGTTCCTGATGCAGGTTGGCCCGCTCGATCAAGGATTCTGGCCTGACGGGCTCTACACGGCTCCGTCTGACGAAGCACTGAAGTCTGACCTCGCCGTGATGAAGAAGCTTGGCTTCACCATGGCTCGAAAGCACGTGAAGGTCGAGCCGGATCGGTGGTACTACTGGGCCGACAAGCTTGGACTCCTGATCTGGCAGGACATGCCGAGCGGTGACAACAAAACGACGGAAGCGAAGCAGCAATTTGAGCGAGAGCTCGAGCAGCTTGTTCTGAGTCACCGCAATCATCCGTCGATTATCATGTGGGTGGTCTTCAACGAGGGGTGGGGACAGTACGACACGGAAAGGCTCACGGAGTGGGTCAAGCAGATGGACCCGAGCCGCCTGGTGAACAATGCGAGCGGCTGGACGGATAAGGAGGTGGGGGACGTGAAGGACATCCACAATTATCCGACACCGACGTCGCCTGGGTCGGACCCAAAGCGCGCGGCGGTCCTGGGGGAGTTCGGTGGTTTGGGTCTGGCGGTCGACGGTCATACGTGGAGGAAGGAGCATTGGGGCTATCAGGGGATGAGCACCGAAGGGCAGCTGACCTCGCGCTACGAGAAGTTTCTCAAGCAGGTCTACAAGATGAAGGACACCGCGGCTCTCTGCGCCGCAGTCTATACCCAGATCACGGATGTCGAGACGGAATGCAACGGGATGCTGACCTACGATCGTGTGGTGGTGAAACCTGACTTGAATCGTGTGGCAGCGGTGAACAGGGGAGATTTCTCCAAAATGCCCCCGCCGCCCGTCGTGAAACCGATCGTGCCGACATCCGAGCAGGATGGACAGCAATGGCGGTACACGTTCGAGAAGCCGAGCGTCGTCTGGTTCAAATCGGATTTCAATGACTCGCAGTGGAAGACAGGTCTCGGTGGTTTCGGGACAGAGGGAACGCCAAGCGCAATCGTTCGGACCCAATGGAAGACGACCGATATTTGGCTGCGTTGCACGGTCATTGTGCCTGATCAGGAATTCACGTCGCTACAGTTTCGTCTTCATCATGATGAGGACGCAGAGATCTATGTCAACGGTCTCCCGGCGGGCAGGTTTGGCGGCTACTCGACCGAGTATGATGAATATCCGCTGACGAGTGAGGGACGAGCAGCGTTGAAGCCGGGCAAGAACGTCATCGCCGTCCACTGCAAACAAACCGACGGTGGTCAGTACATCGACGTCGGGCTTGTGGATGTCGTGCCGAAGTGAAATACAGTCCGTGTGATCCCTCGGATTCCGGATCAGAAAAATCCTCGGTTCAATCTGACATTTTGCTGGAGAATGAAAACATGAAAACAAAGCTCGCTTGCCTTCCGCTCGTTGTTCTTGCCTTTATGGCATCGCTCATCGCGTCCGATCCTTCCTACTACGTCAAGAAATCGACCTGGTTTGAGACAATGCGGGCCTCAAGGGAGGCATTGCTAAAGCTGCGCGGCGGCGATCCCTCTTTTGCAGCGAAGATGCTGGGGGAGTGGTATGCTATCGGGCCGTTCAAGGCGACAGGTTCGACCGCATTTTCTGAATCCTTTCCGCCGGAGACCGAAATTGCACTTGATCGATCACACGCCCACGGAACCCTGCGCTGGCAGCCCAAGCCTGACTGGTCAGACAGAACCGTGATCGATCTGGGGGACTCTGTGAACTGTGCGACGTACCTGTACCGTACCTTGACCGTCCGGAGCGACACCCTCATCCCTGTTTCGCTCGGTAGCGACGATGGAATCAAGGTCTGGCTGAATGGCAGGGAGATATTTGCGCACAACGTCAACCGGGCTTGCCGTCCCGACCAGGAGAGCGTCGATCTGCATCTGAAAGCCGGTGAGAACAAGTTCCTCATGAAGATCAACAACAACCAGGGGGCCTTTGCGTGCTATTTTCGTCTCCGGGATGCCGGTGTCGACACGATCTGGGCGCTTCTGGAACGGGATTTCCCCGGCGAAAAGATCGCGCAGGAGATGAAATGGGAGAAAGAGGACAGCATCTGGCTCAACGACTGGAGCCCCGGCGACTTGAAAGAGCTGGCGATACGATACGTCAACGCATCCCTCTTCGATACGCCGAAGGATTTGGAGAGAGCGAGGGTCGAGGCGAAGAAGGTGGAGACGGAACGAGATCTGAAGGAGATCCGCCAAGCCTATCTCCGCACGCACGAGGAGAATATGGCGGCCGTTGTCCTCACCCCCGAGCCGTCACCGCGTCCCCGGATCAACGGACCGAAGGTCTTCGGTGTCCGCCCGGGCAATCCGTTCTTGTTCACGATCCCTGCGACGGGAAAGAGGCCGATGGAATTCTCTGCAGAGGGACTGCCGAATGGACTGAAGCTTGACAAAGCAACAGCGCGCATCACAGGGAGCCTCACAGAACGTGGGTCGTACGTCGTAACCCTAAGGGCCAAGAACTTGCTTGGAACCGCCACGCGAGAATTTAAGATCGTTGTCGGCGATCAGATCGCCCTGACCCCTCCGCTCGGCTGGAATAGCTGGAACTGCTTCGCGAGCGACGTCGATGACCAGAAGGTGCGATCTGCGGCGGACGCGATGGTCAAGTCGGGTCTCCTCAACCATGGCTGGAGCTACATCAATATCGACGACTGTTGGGAGATCAGGCCGAATACGGACGATCCGATTCTGATGGGCGAACCGCGAACCATGCAGGGGATGATCAACACCAACAAGAAGTTCCCGGATATGAAAGCCCTCAGCGACTATATCCATTCGAAAGGGTTGAAGATGGGGATTTACTCCTCGCCCGGTCCGACGACGTGCGCGGGATACACGGCCAGTTATCAGTATGAGGAGAACGATGCCCGGCAGTATGCCGAATGGGGAATCGATTATTTGAAGTATGACTGGTGCTCCTATGACCGCATCGCGAAGGATCGCAGTCTCCCCGAATTGAAGAAGCCATATTTTGTCATGCGGGCTGCCCTGGATAAGGTCGAGCGAGACATTGTTTACAGCCTTTGCCAGTACGGCATGGGCGACGTATGGGAGTGGGGTGGTGAAGTTGGCGGTAACTCCTGGCGCACGACGGGTGACATCACTGACACTTGGCAAAGCATGTCACGCATCGGATTCTCGCAGGCTGGTCACGAGAAATATGCGAAGCCGGGTAACTGGAACGATCCCGACATGCTCGTCGTGGGAAAAGTCGGGTGGGGACCGCTCCTGCATCCGACGCGGCTCTCTCCAAACGAGCAGTACACGCACATCAGCTTGTGGTCTCTTCTTTCCTCTCCGCTCCTCATCGGATGCGATATGACGCAGCTGGACGATTTCACGCTCGGTCTTCTGACGAATGACGAGGTCCTGGAGGTCAATCAGGACCCGCTTGGAAAACAGGCAAGCAGGGTGTCTCAGGATGGCGATCTTGAGGTTTGGGCAAAGGAGTTGGAGGACGGGTCTCTGGCGGTCGGGTTATTCAACCGTGGCATCTGGAAGTCGGAGATAACTGCCACATGGGCCGACATCGGCATTCAGGGGAAGCACGCCGTTCGCGATCTGTGGCGCCAGAAGAACCTGGGGACGTACGATAACGAGTTCGTTGCCAAGGTTCCCCGGCACGGGGTGGTGTTGGTGAAAGTCTCGAAGTCTGCTCAAGCCATGTGAGACAAAGACAGGGGACTTCCGGTTCTGCAAAGGTCATCCGGTTGCTTCTTACCGGGTGCGGGCAGGGCTCGCAGCTCCGAAAGCACGATCCGAAAAACGAGGACCCTCGGTTCAACTCCGTTCATCAAGCGCTCTGGGCTCAAGCGACGCTTGGGTCAAGCCGGTTTTAGGCGAGGTAGCTGGCATTGTGCACTGCAATTTCGTAACTTAAGACCACAATCAGGAATTCTAAGGAATTTGAATGCCCAAACAGAGTGCTGACTATGAACAGATGTCAGATTTTGTCCTTAGCAGAATCGGCTCTATTGTCGGCGATGCAATCAAAGCGGGCCAGAACAAGATTTTCATCCGAACCAATCTCAAAAGGAGTTTGCCCCTTGAAAACATTAACAAGGTGGCCGGCCCTTTCGTAGAAGCTTGGGCATTGGAGAAGTTCGAAGCAATTGGAGACGATGTTGGCAACAGATACGACCTGAAGTATGTTGGCGAGAAGGACTTGAACTACAATCCTGCGTTGGGCACTGGGCAACTCCAAATTAGAGATATTCACTATGTCGAAATCGCCAAACGCACGACGTGGCAATTCCTGAAGATGCTTGACAAAAAGTATATTAAATCCAGAGGAGAGTCTTCTTGGAAGAAAATGGCAAGGAAGAACGAATGGATAAAGGGCTAATTCAAACCGATCGGTTCATCTGTGGTGACGCTGAGGAGATTCTCAAATCTCTTCCCAGCAATTCCATTGATCTAATCGTTGCCGACCCGCCCTACAATTTAGGAAAAGATTACGGACATACTATCGACAAAAAGGATTGGTCTGAATACAAGATATTCACTGAGAATTGGCTTCAAGAATCCCTCCGTATCTTGAAGCCCACTGCGAGCATCTACGCTTTTATGGGTGTCGAAGCTCTATTTGCTGATGGAAGAAATTGGCTTCCTGTTCAATGGCTGGATTACTTGGCATTATACTCAAGGTATGGGACGAACGAAGGGATTCTCTCCACGGCACGAGGACATATTATATTTTACAAAATCAGAAAGGTACACGTTCAATCTCGAGGATATTCGGATTCCGCGCAAGAATAGTCCAAGCCAGCTCAAACGAAAACGATGTTGTTCTCGATCCATTCGTTGGCAGCGGTACAACTTGCAAGGTAGCCCGAGACCTCAAGCGTCACTGGATCGGCATTGACATCAATCCAGAGTACATCAAGATGTCAGAGGAGCGAATCGCAAACGGCACTCCTCTTTTCGATTCAGTTGATCCACGAGCTGCACGTAAGCCAATATACTAACACGTGCACAACGCCAGCTAACAACCAAAACGACGGCGCTCCTTTTGTAATAGGATTTGGAAGTAGTCGCTCAACCCCGTTTGCCGCTTGAGAAATGGATTATCATAGACATCAAACGGGGTTGCGTTGTTTTGGTGAACGGTATTTTGATTAAAGCATTGTAGTTCTTACTTTACACAACAAAATTTCCAGTAGGCCGACTTGCCACATAACTCAGACCGATCGAAGAATAACCATCCATCCCTTATCACTCCTCCCATCGAACACATGCCGTCAGAAAATCCTGTCGTTCTCATTACCGGCGCGAGTCGAGGACTGGGCCGGGGAATTGCCCTGCACGCTGCAAAGATCGGGTGCTCGGTCATGATCAACTACGTGGCCAATCGCAGGGCCGCGAGGGAGACCGAGAAGCTCTGTCTGGAGAACAGGGTGAATGCCGGACAGCGATTCGTCTCCTTGCAAGCTGATATTGGTTCCAGGAAGGGCCGTGCGAAGCTTCTGAAGGCATCGCTGAAGCTCTTCGGCCGCCTCGATGCTTTGGTGAACAACGCCGGCATCGGGCCTCGCGTGAGAAGAGACATTACCGAGACAACCGAGGAATCCTTTGCTGAAGTGATGCAGGCAAATCTGCAGGGGGCCTTTTTCCTGACGCAGAGCGTCGCGAACTACTGGCTGCGCGAACAAGCAAAGCCTGCGCTGGCCGGCGGCTTCAAGATCATCTTCATCTCATCGATCTCCGCCGAGAGCATCTCCCTCAATCGTGGAGAATATTGCATCTCGAAGGCCGGTCTCTCGATGGCCAGCAGGCTGTGGGCCGTGCGTCTGGCCGATCACGGAATACAGGTATTCGAGCTTCGTCCGGGCATCATGGCGACGGATATGACGAGCGCGGCGAAAGAGAAATACGACAAGCAGCTCTCTGAGGGACTCGTGCCTCTCGCGCGATGGGGCACGGAGGACGATGTCGGTCAGGCCGTGAGCTCGATCCTTGCGGGACATTTCCCTTTCTCGACCGGCGAAGTGATCTACGTCGACGGTGGGCTCCACATTCCGAGGTTGTGAAGCGGCATGCTTCATATCAGCCCTCACATAGAACCCAAGAGTCTCCTCCCGAGGATCGCTCGTCTTTTTGATCTGTCAGCTCAGAAGATCATCGAGTTGCAGAAGCATTGGGATCCTCAGAAGGGGGCTCCGGTCTTCACGGCGGCGGGCATCTACACGTCCCGGGGCTGGACAGAATGGACGCGGGGTTTCCAGTTTGGCTCCGCACTCCTTCAGTTTGACGTCACCGGTGACAAACAGTTCCTCGAGATAGGACGAAATGGAACGGTTGCCTCCATGGCGGTGCACGTGAGCCATGTCGGCGTGCACGACCACGGCTTCAACAACATCAGCACGTACGGCAATCTGCACCGTTTGATGCGGGAAGGGAAGATATCTGAGAACGATTGGGAGAAGAGGTACTACGAACTGGCGCTCAAGGTGAGCGGCGCAGTGCAGGCCTTCCGGTGGACAGATCTGGGGAACGATCAGGGCTACATCTATTCATTCAACGGTCCTCACTCACTCTTTGCCGACACCATCAGGACGCTGCGAGTACTCGCAGTTGCTCACCAGCTTGGCCACGTGCTGATGGGGGAGGGGGACCGAAGGATCAGTCTCCTGCAGCGCCTGCTTCAGCACGCGGAGTCCACCGCCCGCTACAATGTGTACTTTGGTGAGGGGCGCGATGCGTACGATCTGCGGGGTCGGGTGGCGCACGAATCCATCTTCAACCTCCATGACGGAACCTACCGCTGTCCAAGCACGCAGCAGGGATTCTCTCCCTTCTCGACCTGGACGCGGGGGCTGGCGTGGATCATTTGCGGATATGCCGAGGAATTGGAGTTCCTGAGCTCCCTGCCGGAGGCAGAGCTTGCCTCGTCCGGCGGCAAGCAGAAGATCTGTGAAGCGTTCCAGATGGTGGCGGAAGCTGCGGCAGATTTCTATCTGGCCAATACGCCGACCGATGGTATCCCGTATTGGGACACGGGAGCGCCTGGCTTGGCAATGCTCGGGGACTATCTCAATCGTCCGGCTGAACCGTTCAATGATTACGAGCCGGTTGACAGCTCGGCGGCGGTGATTGCGGCTCAGGGGCTCGTTCGTCTCGGCAACTATCTCAAGGGCCAGAAGGGTCGGGACGACGGCACACGATACCTTCAGGCCGGACTGACGATCGCCGCGAATGTCTTCGCCGAGCCGTACCTTTCCGGAGATCCAAAACACCAAGGGCTCATCCTGCACTCGATCTATCATCGGCCGAACCGCTGGGACTACGTTCCGCCGGGCAAGAAGATTCCTCTGGGGGAGTCCTCCATGTGGGGAGACTATCACGCACGCGAATTGGCATTGCTGATCAAGAGGCAAGCAGAAAAAGAACCGTACTACTGTTTCTACATCACATAATCCCATGAATCGAACCGAAATTCTCTCACAGATCACCTCGACGGGTGTTGTGGCTGTCATTCGAATGAAGGACACTCGCCGGCTCGCCAACGTTATTGAGGCGGTGCGGCTCGGTGGAGTCAAATCCATCGAGATCACCATGACGGTGCCGGGCGCGGTCGAGATCATCCGAGAGTTGGTGAAGTCGGCTCCAAGCGACGTGCTCATTGGGGCCGGCACGGTCATCGACAAGGAGAGCGCAATCGCGGTCATCGAAGCAGGGGCGAAATTCGTCGTCGGCCCGATCTTGGACCTTCACATCATAGAAACCTGCCGGGAGCGCGAAAGGGTTGTCATACCAGGATGTTTCTCACCGACAGAGATTCACACCGCGTGGCGCGCCGGTGCAGATATCGTGAAGGTCTTTCCAGCCACATCCCTGGGGCCCAAGTACTTCAAAGACGTTCGAGGGCCATTTCCGGACATCCGGCTCATGCCCACCGGCGGCGTTACGATCGACAACGTGGGCGAGTGGATTGCCGCAGGCGCGGTGGCAGTAGGGATTGGGAGCGATCTCCTGGATAAGAAGGCGATCGAAGAGGAGCGATACGAGGTACTGAGGGAACGCGCTCAGCGGATGGTTCAGAATTTCTTGAAGGCGAAACAAGGAGCGTGACAGTACGTCAGTCGAGCCTGACGCAGCAGAAAATGAGCAGCGGCAAGACCGCCTGGATGAGCGAGAGCGCGTCGCAGGATCGGATTTGTCTTGTAAATCTGCCGTTGTTTTGGTAGAATAAACCGAACGCTCGAGTAATTCGCCACTTATCCGGTATCGCCCCCTCAAAGTCCATCATCGTGCGGCTTGCGAGGGGCACTCCCGGTTTTTTTGTGGCTTTTTCAGACATCCACGCATGGCTCCCTCAACGACACACCTTACGGAAGACCAAGTCTCTCAACTTGTTCGCCAGGGCTGCACGGCGAGCGATTGGCGCTCGGTTCTGTTCGCGCCTCAGTCCGACCTCAGTCGAATTCGTGATGTCCACTTCTTCGGGACCGTTCAGATCGGAAATCTCGCGGGGAGCCGCAGCCTCGAGGGGGTCGAGCTCCCCTGCGGCATCTACGATGCTTCACTGGCAGATACTGTCGTCGGCGACCACGTTCGGATCGCGAACATCGGTTCCGTGATCTCGAACTACGTTATCGAGGAGAGTGTGCTCATCCAGGACGTCGCGTCACTGGTTGCCGAGCCTGGGGCCACGTTCGGCAACGGCATCGAACTGGACGCGATCAACGAACGGGGTGGGCGCGGGATCAAGATCGTGAAGGAAATGACGGCGCAGGTCGCGTACGTTCAAGGGATGATGCGGCATAACCCGGAGTTCACCCGGCGGCTTGACGGCCTGATCGAAACGCTGGTACGTTCTGCGAAGGCCGACAGGGGGCGAATCGGCAAGGGGGCGCACATCCTCCATTCTGGCCTGATATGCAACGTGGCTGTCGGACCCCACGCGAACATCCATGGTGCCCAGCATCTGGAGAACGGAACGATCGGGAGCTGTGCTGAACATCCGACGGAGGTTGGCGAAGGCGTCCAGGCGAAGTCATTCATTCTAGCCGAAGGCGCGCGGGTGGAGAGCAGTGCCATCCTTGACAGAGTGTTCGTCGGTCAGGCTGTGAAAATGGGAAAGCAATTCTCCGCGGAGAACTCCCTGTTCTTCGCGAACTGCGAGGCGTTTCACGGTGAGGCTGTCTCGGTCTTCGCCGGACCCTACACCGTCACACATCACAAATCGACGCTGCTCATCGCCGGATTGTTTTCCTTCTACAATGCGGGGAGTGGAACGAACCAAAGCAACCACATGTACAAACTTGGCCCCGTTCACCAGGGCGTCTTCGAGCGTGGATGCAAGACCGGTTCATTCTCGTACGTGATGCTGGAGTGCCATATCGGTGCTTTCAGCGTGGTTATTGGAAAGCACTACGAAAACATTGACGCACCGAACCTGCCGTTCTCCTACCTCCGGGAGGAGCGGGGTGGGTCGATCGTCCTCCCCGGCAGGAACCTCGGCTCGGTCGGCCCGCTCCGGGACGAAGAGAAATGGCCGAAGCGCGATAGCCGAAAGGCTCCGGTCAAGAGGGATCTGATCATCTTTGACGTTTTCTCTCCGTACACCGTCGAGAAGATGAGGCGGGGAAGGGACGAGCTGCAGTCGTTGAGTGGGAGTGTTCCGGACGAAGAGGCGTCGGTGAAGTACAGCGGGCTTCAGCTGAACGGGCGCTCGTTGCGCAAGGGGGTGAAGTACTATTCGCTCGCCATCTCCCGGTATCTGAACGAGAAGGTCACCGCGAGGCTCCGCGAAGCGCTCCGGAAGAGCAAATCCTGGAGCGCCGCGGTTGCCTCAATGGCTCCGAAATCCGATCTCAAGAATCCTACGGAGTGGACCGACATCGGCGGATTGATCACGCCCCGCGATCGCATCGCAAAGCTCGAGAGTGATGTTGTGAGTGGGCGAATTGGCACGTACGGGGAGCTCCTGGGTGAGTTCAGGAAGATATACGATGGTTATCGAGAGGACGAATGGCGATACGTCTCTGAAGCGTTCGCGCAGGAGTACAAAGTCCGCCCGGAGACCATGACGAAGGAACAGGCAGCCGCGGCGATCGACGAATGGGAGAGCGCTTCAATGGCGCTGCGCGAGATCATGCTCGAGGATTCAAAAAAGGAATTCGGAGCTTCCGCCAGAATCGGCTTCGGGCTCGATCAATCGGAGGAGAACGCCCGGCGGGATTTTGAGGCTGTCCGGGGAACGGTCGATACGAACAGCGTCGTTCAGAAGCTCTCCGCCGAAGCCGACGCGATCCGGCGTCGAAGGGAGCAGCTCAAGGGGATGGTCCTTTCCAGCCCTCCATAGATTCACCCTCAATGCAGCCGAAGATGATCATGGTGAACAAGAAATACAAACCGAACAAACATCGATGAGGAGTACTCCATGCGAGTGATCATTCAGCCCAATTATGACCTTGTCAGCAAATGGGTTGCATCCTATGTGGTGAGGAAGATACGGGATGCCGGTGCGACGGCCCAGAAACCCTTCGTGCTGGGACTTCCGACGGGTTCTTCACCCCTCGGGACCTACAAAGAGCTGATCGCGATGCACAAGAAGGGAATGGTCTCCTTCAAGAATGTCGTTACGTTCAACATGGACGAGTACATCGGTATTCCTGAAGTTCACCCGGAGAGCTATCATTCGTTCATGTGGAACAACTTCTTCAAGCACCTCGACATCAAGAAGGAGAACGTGAACATCCTGAACGGGAATGCGAAGGACCTGGAGAAGGAGTGCACCCAGTACGAAGAGAAGATCAAGAAAGCGGGGGGAATACAACTGTTTCTTGGTGGCATTGGCCCCGACGGCCACATTGCTTTCAATGAGCCCGGCTCATCGCTCTCATCGAGAACCAGGATCAAGACGCTGACGTACGACACCATCGTCGCCAACGCCCGGTTCTTCGACAACGACATCTCGAAGGTGCCGAAGACCGCGTTAACGGTCGGCGTTGCGACAGTGCTCGATGCGAAGGAGGTGCTTATCATCATTACCGGCTACAAAAAGGCCAGGGCGTTGGCGGCTTGCGTCGAGTCAGGTGTCAACCATATGTGGACCGTGAGCGCGCTGCAGCTTCACCCTCACGGTATCATCGTTTGCGATGACGAGGCAACGCTCGAGTTGAAGGTGGGGACGGTGAGGTATTTCAGGGACATTGAGGCTGCGAACCTGGACCCGTCCACCTTGCTTCGTTGATGGGAAAAGTCACTGTGCGAGAAAACGCAACGGGCGAGCACAAACTCGCCCGTTTTTCTTTGTGGATGGTTGTGATCACAATCTCGTCTTGAACTTCACCTTGAGGGTCTTGATCTCGAACGGTGAGAACTTCAAGGCAAGTCTTGATCGAGCGGGCTTCAGGGCGCCCAGCTCATTCTCCAGCAGGTCGCATTCGGCAGCCTGCTCGATCTTCGGCCCGAACTCAATTGTCGCTTTTGTCGTCTGGCCGTGGCCTTCGTGAAGACGGAGAATGACATCATCCGTGTCCTCGGCTCGCTTGATGCTGTCGACCACGATGCCGGGGCTTGAGAGTTGGATGAAGGGTGGGAGACCCTCAGTTGTACCCGGGACGATCAGGAGAGGCACGTTGAACTCCCTTGCCCGGTGAACGCTTCCTCCCGTTCTCCAGTCGCCAGCATGGGGGTAGAGTGAATAGCCGATGACGTGGTCCCCTTGATCCGTTACCTTGCTGTCGCTCAGCCTCAGCGGGTCGAGAGCGTGAGGGTAATGGGGCGAACGCAGGAGGGTGAGCCGCAAGGTGTTCTCGTGGGCATCGTAGCCGTATTTGCAGTCATTCAGGAGGCTCACGCCGAATTTTTGCTCGGACAGGTCAGCCCATTGCTGAGCCGGAACCTCATATTTGGCCTTCTGGCGGGCATCCGTGGGCCTGGTTGATCGTTGGATAGCCCCGAACTGGATCTCGTACGTCGCTGCGTTCGTTTTTACGGCGAGAGGAAACGCCGCCTTGAGGAGCGTCTGCGTCTCCTTCCATCGGATGCGAGTGCGAAAATCGATCTGTCGAGACTTGTGGTAGAACGAGATATCCTGTGTCACCCTCGACCCGTTGTCCGATCGATGATCTAGTCGGAGGGTGCCGCGCAACGGGCCGGATTCGACTACCTTGACGCTCTTGAACTTCAGCAGGTCGAATTGCTCGCGCGCGTATTCAGGATCGATCTCCCATGCATCCCATTGTTTTGGCGCGTCCTTGAAGGCCTGAAGCTGGTTTGCGCGTCCGTTCTTGCCGACGAGCTCGCGCCGCAACGTCTTGTCATGGATGGAGGAGAGCCGGCCCTTGGAATCCAACCTCAACCGGTAAAGGGGTGTGTCGACGAGACGATTGCTGATCTTCCATTCGGTTTCCACGGTTAGTGCCGGAGAACCCGGGCCCACAGCCAGACCGAGGAAGGAACAGGGTGGGATGTCTTCCAGGTAGCAGAGAAGATGGGCGACTCCGTTTCTTCGCTGAATCACTTGATGTTCGACGAATTTTCCCCGACTGTCGGTGACGGCGAGGTTCTTTTCCCGCGATCGGACTTCCAGAACGACGTAGTCGCTCCTTTTCCAGTTCAGCGCATTGAACACCGAAAAATGAAAGCTTCGAGCCCTTTTCTTCTCTGCCTTCACAAGTGCGGCGAGAGCCCCCTGTTGGATGCGTTCACACGTCGATCGGATTGCACCGAAGTCCTTTCGGGTATCCTCATACGCGTCGGCAATTGCCGTGCCTGGAACGATGTCGTGAAACTGGTTTACGAGAAGCTTCTTCCAGGCGCTCTCAATGTCTCTCTGATTGTACCGGCGCGAGAGCGAAGTCCTGCCGTAGATCATCCCGAGGACGGAGAGGAGCTCCGTGACGTATAACGCCACTTCCGCCTGACGGTTCTCGCGCTTCACCCATCCGTGAGTGGTGTACGTCCCACGATGTCTTTCGAGATAAAGCTCGTCATTCCAGGTCTCGAGCTCGCCGGAGCGCTCTTCCACCGTCTTGAAGAAATCTCGGACCGTGGAGAGCGTCGAAGGAGGTAGCCCAACGATCGTCCTGAGGACCCTCGCAGTCTCGACATGTTCCTTTGTCGGCCCGCCTCCGCCGTCGCCATATCCGAAGGTTTGAATTGTGTGCGGATTCCTCTCCTTCTCGAGCAATGCGTCCCAGCTCTTCTTGATATCCTTTGGCGTCACGGAACCTTCGAGGCCTACGGCCGGCTCGTGCGTCAAAATCTTCGACCCATCGATTCCCTGCCACCAGAATGTGTTGTGCTGGAACTTCGTCGTGTCGTTCCATGTGAGCTTCGTCGTGAAGAAGTATTTGACGCCCGATCGCTTCATGATCTGCGGGAGGCTCCAGCTGTACCCGAAGGTGTCAGGAAGCCACAAGACGTCGGAGTCCAATCCGAACTCCCTCTTGAAGAACCGCTTCCCGTAGAGGATTTGTCTGACCAACGATTCCCCGTTTGGGATGTTGCAGTCCGACTCGACCCACATCGACCCGATGGGATGCCACCGCCCTTCACTGACGCGCTGCCTGATTTCTTTGTAAATCTGCGGGTAACTCTCCTTGGTGAATTCATAGTAGAGAGCCTGAGATTGAGCAAAGGAGAGCTCGGGGAACTCCTCCATCAGTCGCAGGGCTGTCGAGAAGGTCCTTGCGCATTTGCGTTTGGTCTCCCGCAGCCTCCACAACCAGACCACGTCGATGTGTGACTGCGCGATGAGATGCACAAGTCCCTGAATGTCGGTTCTGTAATCGTTCTCAAGTGTTCTGAGAAGGAAGCTGTACGCTCGTCCGATGGCATTCGGGTATTCCTCCCCCTCGGGCTTGAAGTACTTTAAGAAAATAAGGGTCTGGCGGATGAGCTCGTGGATCTCTTTGGATTCCGGGTTCGCCTGTCCGACGATCTTCTCCAGATCGCGCAGAGCGATCAGCCCGTGATAGAGCGCCCGAGCCGTCGTATTGAGCACGGCGAGATGAGCCGCATTGAACGTGCTGAGGTCTTTCTTGCGGCCGCTGTACGCTTCGAGGGCGAGCAGGTAGGTCTGATGTGTCCTGGCTCTGGTCGTGAGCAGGACCTCCTGGTGATGTTGATCGATCCCCTGGTATGGTTTGCCGTTCACGTACAGGAGCGACTCGGGAAGATCGAGCAGCAGGGCAACCTGCTTTCCCGTGAACTCCCGCGGAATCGTGATGCGCCGACGAAACCAGGCTGTCTTATCGAATCCCCCCCAAGGCGCCGGAATTGTGTAGTTCCACCAGGCAGTATCATTCAGCCTCGGAGACGC
>Ga0315282_10002096_pt1 | contig 37145 bp, 43 predicted proteins | sample YL17G07_20_MG_FD_203693 | JGI IMG/M metagenome (GOLD analysis project Ga0315282, IMG submission 203693) | Sediment microbial communities from Yellowstone Lake, YNP, Wyoming, USA - YL17G07_20 | ecosystem: Environmental > Aquatic > Freshwater > Lake > Sediment | place: USA: Wyoming | collected... | reverse complement strand
CTGGCGTGTACCATTTCCCGAAGGAGTCCGAGAACCGCTGGTACGAGGTCCGCTGGGCCTGTGCCTCTTCGACCGAGAGAATAATCCGCGAGAGCATTGTCTCGGACGCCGGCTTGGTGACCCGGACGTCAAGCGAACCGTTCTGGTTGATCGTCCCGGCGAAGACGTCGGAGCCGGATTCGCACCGCACCGGCACCGGCTCTCCGGTAACGGCGGCCTGGTCGACGTACGACGACCCCGCGACAACCGTGCCATCAACGGGGATACGCTCGCCCGAACGGACGATCACGACCTCGCCGACGCCGATCGACTCGACCGCACAGACTGTCTCGCAGCCGTTTCTTCTGACCAGCGCCTCTTTCGGCATCAGTTCCATAAGCGACCGGATCGCGCCCCGGGCCTTGTCCACGGCATAGGACTCGAGGACGTCTCCGAGCGAGTAGACGAAGATCAGCACGGCTGCCTCCCCCCAGAGTCCGAGTGCCATCGCGCCGACCGAGCCGATCAGCATGAGCAGGTGAATTGTTGGCGTCATGGCGCGAAGCGCGATCAGCGCCTTCCGTGCCGGGTAGTAGACCCCAACGAGAACGGCGAGCAGGTAGAGCCCATTGGTGACAAGGAGCGGAACGCCGGTGTAACCCGAGATGAACGCGATGAGGGTGATAATCCCGCACCCGTACAGGGCCAGCTGCTGCGACTCGCGCCACCAGGTGCTCGTCCGTCCCTCACTGCGCACCAGCGAGGCCGTCATCCCCGCTTCCGCGACGGTCCGGATGATCTCCTGGACGCTGATAATCGCGGGGTCGTAGCTGACCCGAGCCTGGCCGGTAACCGGCGTGATCTCATGGCCCCGGATGCCGGTGAGCGCGTCCAGTTTCCTTGCGAGCAGGTCGGCGTTGCAGGTGCAGTCCATCCCGCTGATCTGGAGGGTGGCCATCTCAATGCCAGATTCAACCTCGTTGATGGGGGTCACGATAAGACACCTCCCGTTTGAGCGCGGGCAACGGACCGGGCAAGGGCATCATCGGGCATTCCGTTGTATGCTGTTCCGCAATACCCGTGAGCGTACGTTTCTTTTCTTTTTCGTTTCCCGATGTTTTCTGCGAGCAAATTATGAATGATGAGTACTGGTGCATGATAATTTTCCATATTCTCCTTCCTCGTGGTTTTGAAAGATGTATCTGCAATTCCGTATCTGGAGCCGGAATATATCCGGGATTATTGTTTTTTCAAAAAAGAGAAGGCGGATCCGCACCCCAGCCAACGCATCCTTTGCAGAGAGCCATTTTTCATCCTCGTTCAAAAAAATTTCAAATTTGGTGAATCCATTTTTACCGGGCAAGATATTTATACCTACGCATTTCATATTTGTTTGAAATAGGTGGGGGAATATTTGACGATAAAAAAAACCGCAGCAAAAGCAAAAAAAGAGCCCATGTGCCGGACCGAGATCCCGGAAACGATCCAATGTGATCTCAATGAGGTTGGGGGCGTGAAAGGACTGAATGAACGCCTGCCATCAAAAAGAAGCATCGAGAAGATAAGCGCGACACATCATGCACTTTCCGATCCGGTCCGTATGACGATTCTCTACCTTCTTACCATCCAGCCGCTCTGCGTCTGCGTGATCAAGGAATGTATCGGGATTGCCGGTTCAAAGTTGTCGTATCACCTGAATATCATGAAAGAGAACGGGCTCATCGACTGTGAACAACAGGGCAATTGGATTATTTACCGAATCACAGAGAAAGGAAAAAAGTACGCGGATGAGACCGCTTGACCGGTATGACACAAAAAACGCATGGTCAATCGCATAAATCTAACGATAACCCGGTGACATGTCAGGTGGAAGCCGTGCTCTCGATTGACAGTCGCGGGCAGATTGTCATCCCAAAAGAGGTTCGGAAACGGGCAAACATACAAGACGGCGACAAGCTTGCCCTTGTCAGCTGGATGAACCGGAATGAGGTCTGCTGCCTTGCACTGATTCGCACTGACAACCTGTCATCTGAGGTTTCGGGTGTCGTGCGTTCCCTGCTCGCAGACGAAGACCGTTGAAATTTTCTTTGTATAACTGGCAGATTCCTCCTCCTTCACCCCATCTTACCATGGAAAATGCGGGCAGGCAATTCAAAAAAATTTTAACTATCCAATGCTTACATATCCCCATGACCGAGAAGAAAGGATTCATGGAAAAGATCTTCGGGAAAAAGGAATCGTGCTGTTGCGGGCCAAAAATTGTCCCGAAAACTGACACAAAGAAGTCTACGGATGAGAAGAAGGAATCTCAGGAATAATGCACGATTAGCCGGGGGTTGTGGTGATTGCGGATTCTTCTGCTCTCATTTTTCCGGTTGCATTTATTCCGCTCCCCCACCAGCGAACTAAACTCTTATCGTGAGCGATTATGTCAGAACTCCAACGGATTTTCTCGGTAGTAATTTTTATAGCCCTCATCATCGCGTGCGGTTTTGTAGCCGGGTGCACCTCAACGGCGGTATCCTCCCCATCTCATCGACCGTCCACATCATCTATCGGAGCAACCGGCTCCAACAGCACCGTTGTGCGGGTTGAGGTGTTCCATTTCCATGGCAATCAACAATGTACGTCCTGCATTGCTGTCGGGGATCTTGCGGAAAAGACGGTAAATACACACTTCAAAGACGAACTCGTCTCGGGACGGCTCATCTTTGCGCACATCAACGCGGAACTACCGGAGAACTACGCTCTCGCATCGAAGTACGGTGTGACCGGTTCATCGCTCTGGATCGGTGTCTATGATGCGAACGGGTTTCACAAGGAGCAGGATATCCGCGTCTGGTCCCTGATCAACAACAAAGACCTGTATGGGACATACCTCTCGGCGATTATCAGTAAGCGTCTCAACGGAGATCTCTCCTGATATGGACCTCCTGAATTTTCTCGGGACGATGGGGGAAAGTCCCGTCCCGGTCATCGCCGCGTTTTTCATCGGTCTGATGACCGCTATCAGCCCCTGTCCGCTCGCGACCAACATCACCGCCATTGCGTATATCTCCAAGAGGATCGACAGCAGCCGGCATACGCTTCTTGCCGGGTTCGTGTATACGCTCGGCAGGACGGCAGCGTATATCGTGGTCGCATCCGCAATTGTATTCTTCGGCATGAACATTCAGTTCGTGGCTTGGGGACTCCAGCATTACGGCGAACGGCTGCTCGGCCCGTTCCTCATCCTGTGCGGGATTTTCCTGCTCGATATCTTCCATTTCGACCGGCTGCCCGGGGGAGACTGGTTCTCCGGGTTCACGTCCGGCATCTCGGCGCGGCTCGCTGACAAGGGATACCTGGGTGCATTCCTGCTCGGGGTCATCTTCGCGCTGAGTTTCTGCCCGTTCTCCGCTGTGCTCTTCTTTGCCATGCTCATCCCGCTTGCCATTGGTGCGGGTGACCCGGTGATTATTCCGGCAGTGTTCGCCCTTGCCACGGGATTACCGGTCATCGTGATCTCGTATCTTCTCGTCAAGGGTGTAGGGAAGTGCAGCGGAATTGTTCAGAAAATCGGGGCTATGGAGTGCTGGATACGGCGGGTTGTGGCTGTGGTTTTTATTGTGGTAGGGGTTTACTACATCGTCATCATTTACGGGAGCGGAATCTTGTTATTCTAAAAGCAATTTCCTGGTGCGATCCGAACCGGGCCGCCCTTTTCATGGTGAAAACCGCTTCGATTAAAACGGCAGGGAATTATTGTTTCCAGATCTCCACCATAGATTGAGCGCCACGGTATCCGACAAACTCCTGAAGAGCGGGCAGCCCGGTTTTTCTCTTTTTGGGATTCGCGTCAGAGGGATTGTTGAAGTACATAAAGTTGTCATCGATGCCGGTCACGGCAATCCAGTGAGGCAGGTCATCCTTGCTGAAAAACAAGGAATTTGTCACGATCAACGGAACATGATTTAAAAATAGAGATTTGCGGAGGGTTTTGCCGGTGATTGTTTCCTGTCTTTCCCGGACCCCCAGTTTTCTGCATCTGGTTCTTCTTTCGTAAAAATGATCCTCAAGCATCTGCATATCCGGATCGTTGAGTGGTGGAACGAACCTGTCAACAAAATCAATTCCGCCAGTATTGCTGGTAACTCTTGCAGAAAATCCACGAACAGCCGCAGAATAAGCCAGACCATACCTGCTTGTTCCCCAGACGGCTACAAGGTTTCCTTCCCTCCAGAGGTCCAACTCCAAATCCTTTCCAAGGCGCACGTCGTTATCCAGGTACTTCATAGCCATCATCAATGAAGCCGGGCCGCACGTGAAGTCATAATGCTGCCGGTAAAATGGAATATCCAGATGAATCGATGTTCTGCGCTCAGCCTGCATGTCCGGTTCCTGTTTTTTGTGTGAATTGGATGGGTTTGTACTCCGATGTTGATTTTGGTTTACTACAACTTTAATTTCTGAAATGTAATGGTGATCCGTAACAGTTAATGAAGGATTACTACAATCAGGAAATGATATTCCATCATAAAATAATATCCCGGTAAAAATTCCATCAAAGTCATTGTTCCGATTTTTTAACGCCGTATTGACCCGGAGGATACACAAAATCCTCTAATCTCACGGGAATTTCGGCGAGCGTACTTCACATTGGTGGGTAATGGTTACTACGAGGGATTTGATCTCACGCATGAAATCCGATTCGGTTGAAAGGAGCGGGCAGACATCAGGTTCCGCAGCAATCACCCCTGCATCAAAGGAAAGCGGCATCACCCGGGAAAATTCGTCGAGAAGTCCTGCCCGCTGGCGTGTTTTTTCCCGGTCCACCGGTTTGCCGACACGGTTCACGACAAGAATAATATGCCCGATTCCCAGTTGTCGCGCCAGTGCGGCGGATTCCCGTGCTACGGAAAGGGCATTGTAGGAGGGATCTGCTACAACAACCGCACAGGTAAACCCATCGGCAACCGCCCTGCCGAAATGTTCAGGCCCAGCCGGGGTGTCAAGAAGGATTACCTCGTCTTTGAAGAGCCGCATGTGCCGGAGGATTGCGGTAAGAAGGGTGTACTCGGGGCAGAGACAGCCTGAGCCGGCATGCCGGACCCCGCCCATCACGAGCATCCGCAGGTTTCTGGCAACCGCCACCGAGAACCGGTCCACGACATCACTTACATCGGGGTTAAGGGTGAGCAACCCTCCCGGGGATAGCCCCGGTCCGGCACCCGTTTTTTCGCGCAGGTACTCCACACTGTGGCAGACCGGAATAATCCGCTCTACTACCAGTGGCGGGATGCCGAGTGTCACCGCGAGATTCTGCTGGGGATCACAGTCGATGGCAAGCACCCGGAACCCTTGCTGTGCAAACAGGTGGGCGAGGAGGGCGGTGATGGTGGTCTTGCCGACCCCGCCTTTGCCGGTGATGACGATCCGAATTCCCTCCTTTCCCGTATGGGGGAAATGGCTGTTGCCGGCCCGGTCTGGCGGAGACGTGCCTTCTCCTCCTGAGTCAGGTTCTCAAGATCGGTCACATCTGGTTGCATTCAACACACTCCCGGTAACCGGATTTTTTCACGACTTTCAGAATTTCCCGGGGATTCCCGTGACACTTGATAGCCCCGTCGACCAGTACATGCCCGGCATCGACATCGAGATAATCGAGGATATATCCGGTATGCGTGATAATCAGTCCGCTTTTTTTCCGGTGGAGAAGATGCACATCCTTCTCCAGCAGGTGCGCGATGGCGTTCCCCATTACTGCCATATTTTCGATATCAACGCCACTTTCCGGTTCGTCAAGGAGGAGGAGATCAGGCTGCTGGACCATCAGTTGCAAAACTTCGCTCCTCTTTATTTCCCCGCCGGAAAAGCCTTTGTTGATATCCCGATCGAGCAGAGGTATCATATTCAGTGTTTTTGCGTAGTCAAGAACGGTATCCATGCGGTGATTTGATGTTACCTCCAGGAGCTTGCCGAGCTTCAGCCCTGCAATGGTCGGTGGCCGCTGGTACATCATTCCTATCCCTTTCTGGGCTCGGTCTCTGAGCGAGAGGTTGGTGATATCCTCTCCATTGTACAAGATACTCCCTTTCGTTACATTCACGTTCCCGAATCCCATCACTGCCATGAGGAGGGTGGTCTTGCCGGAACCGTTCGGACCCATGAGTGCATGCGTTTCCCCTGTCCCCACCGTGAATGATACATCGTGAAGGATTTCCTTCTCCCCCACGCGTGCATGAAGATTTTTTATCTCAAGCATAATCGTCTCCAGACATCTCTTGTCAATGATGGGTAAAGAAAGATTCGTTGAGGCAGCTTGTCCGTAACAGGGCTACGCTATCATCGGACAATTCATGATTCTAAAAGCATCACACGGATATTTTCATTATTCAAAGATTGCAGAAGAAATATCCGAATTTCAGATATGTTGAATGGTATGATCCGATAAAACAGAAACCCGCATGAAACTTATTCGATCTTTCCCCGCAGGAGCAGTATGAGAACCAGACCCGACACGAGACTGGTTGTGACGGTCCAGCCGAGCACTGCCAAAAGGTCGCTCCGGTAATACCACGTAGCGATACCCGATGCGATAAAGCCAATTTCCGTGGCACCGAACACGATGGTGAGCCAAAACTGCAAAAGTGTCATGCGCTTCTGGTAGCGCGTAGTGATGGCGAAGCTCACGGTATCGAGGCGGGCTATCACGGCATCGTAGAGATCCCCGAGGCCGAACAGGCGCTCAGCGTCAACAGTGACCGCATCGCTGAGGCGGGTGGCTTTGGTTATCGTGCCATAGTATTCCTCCAGCGTGTCAAGCACTTCCTGCTTGAGCGCGAGCAGTTCATCGACCGACCCCGGCATGCGGCGAGATAACTGGCCGTAGAGGTGCGTGAGTACCGTGCGTTCGATAAGCAGCAGCTCAAGCGTAATGAGAAAGGGCAGCGCGCTTCTCGGCGGAAGGCCGGCTTCAGATGGTTCCCTGTCGAGATCCTCGCGCCCGTGCACATCCAGCCCGCTGCGGCGGGCGAGCAGCGTCAGGCCGCCTTCGCGCGCGCAGTAGTCACGGCTGAGTTCCTCGTCCACAAGCCCGGGTTTTAAGGCAATGGGCGAATAGTCGAGATACAACAGGCGAACGAGATCCGCCCTGTGGCGTATAACAACAGTTTTGAGCGGATGTTGCGGCACACGCAGAATGGTGAGCGGAAGATACATACCAGACCAAACCGGCTTGCCAGTGATTTCTTTGTTCACCGGGCTAAGCACGCGCCACAGCCTCGCAATGGGTCCGTCTTCGGCCTCCGGGTCGAGCCAGCGGATCCAGCGCGAAGCATCGAACGACTGACCGGGCGCGGGCAGCCAGACTTCCCACAGCGCTGCGCCCGATTTGTGGCTCAGCAGATAGACATCGGCATAGGTTGGCGCATCTGTCGATAGACCATTGAGCACGATCCGCCCAAGCGGCCACCGCGTTATGCGCCGTGAATCGACGAATGCAATGCCTAGCAGCTGCGTTTCAAACTTGGTGAGCCGCGTGACATAGCTGTCGAGCTGTGCAGGTGGCAGCGGTTCGATGTCGGCAAATGGCATCGTAAAACCCGTGAACAGACGGGGCAGATGTATGGCGAACAGCAGCATGAACGCTGGTTCGACGGCCAGGTCTTCAGGGGAGCCTGAATCTGTGGTATCTCCGCTCGTATTGTGGGTGATTTCCATCATGAATCATGTTGTCTTATTCATTCCATCCATATCATCTGATCGCATCAGAGTGATCTCCGGGCATTTCAGCGGCGATGAGAACCGGGGATGGATAAAAGCATCCTGTGCAGTAATGATTTGCAGAGCTGCAATCCTCCTCATATCAGGTGCCGGACACTGGTCAGGACAATGCCGGGCGTTGCAGCCGGAACGGACCTGTGCGTGAAGAAGGGGATTTCAACTTTTTTTGAATGCATTTAATAATCATCACGATAAATTTTATTTCATAGTGTGCCATGACGGATATAATCGATTCAATGACCGGGCATCATAAACGCTCCCGGGGGAAGAGTGTCAACAGATGCTGATAAAAAAGACACGGAGCCTTTGCCCCACTTGTAATACGGTTCTTGAGGCAGATATTATCGAGGATGAGGGACAGATCTGGCTGGAACGGACATGCCCGATACATGGCACTTCCCGGTATCTTTACTGGTCAGATGCCGCACTGTATCAACGGTTTGAACACTACGATACTTTAGGAAACGGTATTGAAAACCCGCAGAATATTGCTCCACCCGACAGCTGCCCGGCATCCTGCGGGTTGTGCAGCAACCACCATTCACAGACGCTGCTTGCAAATATCGATCTTACCAATCGCTGCAATCTCAACTGCGATTTTTGTTTTGCCAATGCAAAGGCATGCGGATTTGTGTACGAACCGTCATTTGACGAGATCGTCACCATGATGGAGATGCTGCGGGCCCAGAAGCCCGTCCCGGTTCCGGCAGTCCAGTTTTCCGGCGGGGAACCGACACTAAGGGACGACCTCATCGCAATCGTCAAATCGGCAAAAGCATTGGGATTTCCCCAGGTTCAGATCGCAACAAACGGGATACTCATAGCAAAAGAACCCGCTCTTGCCCGGCAGCTCAAGGATGCGGGGCTGAGCACGATCTATCTCCATTTTGACGGGGTTTCAGAAGAGACGAACCCAATTCTCGCGATGCATAAAAAGGCAATCGCGAACCTGAAAAAAGTGAATCTTGGTACGGTCCTCGTGCCTACGATAATCCGGGGAAGAAACGATCACGAAGCCGGGGATATCATCCGTTTTGCGGCAAAGAATATTTCCGTCATCCGGGGGGTGAATTTCCAGCCGGTCGCCTTTACCGGTGCTGCACGTGAAGAGGATGTCAGGAAATCGCGGATCACTATCCCCGATCTCCTCTCAGGCATTGAGAAGCAGACGGAAGGCATGATAAAAAAGGATGATTTCTACCCTATTCCCTGCGTGATTCCATTCTCGGATCTTATCGAAGCCTATACCGGGCGGCCCCAGGTCAGGTTCACCTCCCACCAGCACTGTGGGGCGGCGACCTATATCTTTGTCCAGGATGACGGGTCATTCATGCCGGTGAACCGGATGGTAGATGTGGATAGTTTCTTCGAAGCTATCAAACAAATGTCAGAGACCATCAAAAAAGGCGGCGCCATCAACAAGTACACGGCGCTCCTTGAAGGGATCAAAAATATGCACCATTCGGTCAGGAGGAGCGAACACGGAAACACAACAGATTTCTGGAAGATGATCGGTAAAATTCTGATCGGGCAGAACTTTGATGCGCTCCGGGAGTTCCACCTGAATGCATTGTTCATCGGGACCATGCACTTTATGGACAGATACAATTATGATCTCGGGCGCGTCCAGCGGTGTTGCATCCACTACGCGACACCGGATGGACGTCTCATCCCCTTCTGCACCTATAACAGCGGCCCGGTCTACCGGGAGCAGGTATGGAAAAAATACGCACAGCCGGCGATATCGGCACCAACGTGATGGCCAGAGAACATGTACTCTGTCGGAGATTGATGGCATCTGCCCGTTTTCCATCATCATGGTACCGGACTGACACGAGACGGGAGCCGGCACGTTTTGAGAGATAAATCTCCTTTGCAGTATCCGAATGATCGAACGGGAGAGAGGGAGAATCCATCAGATCCCCAAAGAGCCGGTATATGATGGAACGTAAAAACAGGTGCCCGGAACAAAAACTATTTCAATTGTATTTGAATAAGTCTTAATTGTTGTGATATACTATTACCAAAGCAATGCACCTGATGATGGGCATGCAGGAGAGATTATCGCTGCCGATCATGGGGACAGGTAGACGGGGGTGATGCAGATCATATATTATCTATGTTCTGAAGGTATGCCCGAAGAACCAGACCTCAATTGATCCAAGAACGGCCTGGTATCTGCTAGCTCGACAGGGCGAGAGTATCGCTCCTGAACCCCGGCATGAATCGAGTATAAGAAAGAACCACCCCCCAAAAGCGGCCCGTGATGGCTGGGAAAACGTGGGGCACTTCAGGTCGTCTGGTACCTGGCGGAGTGTCCCCGGTTTTGAGGAGGAAGTGTTTGGTATGCCACAAATCTGTATAGGGTTTGAAGTCCACCAGCCGTACCGGCTGAACCGGATGTTCTCACATGATCCGAAGATTAAGAAAAGAGATCTGTTTGATCACTATTTTGACGGCCTGAATCGGGAAATACTCGTACGTGTAGCAGAAAAGTGCTACAATCCTGCAACAAAAATCATTTTGGAAAAACTCGATGATGGTTTTTCCTGCTCATTTTCCCTGTCGGGAATACTCATTGAGCAGCTGGAAAAGTGGAGCAAGGATACACTCTCACTCTTTGAACAGGTGGCCCGGCACAAAAACAGCGAGATGATTGGGCAGACCTACTACCACAGTATTGCCAGTTGCTTTCATGATAAGACCGAATTTAAGGAACAGGTCCGGCTTCACTCGGACCTGATGTTCAACCAGTTCAAAGTCAGGCCCACAATCTTTGAAAATACAGAATTCACGTTCAATAATGACGTAGCTGCTACAATAAAAGAGATGGATTTCTCCGGTATCTTTACTGAAGGAGTCGATCGAGTACTTGGATGGCGCAGCCCGAATCACCTCTATACCTGCCAGGGAATTCCGGTGATGCTTCGCAATACCACGTTGTCCGATGACATTGCATTCCGGTTTGCCAATCGCACATGGGAGAGGTACCCGCTGACTGCTGATACCTATGCCCAATGGGTCGCCTCGTCCGAGGGGGAGGTCATCAATGTGTTCCTTGATTACGAAACCTTTGGCGAGCATTTCTGGCAGGAAACCGGGATATTTAACTTCTTAAACTCCCTGCCCGATGAGCTTACAAAACGGGGTGTAGAGTCCATACTGCCATCAGAGAGTGTCTCCCGGTTTTCACCAGTGGGAGAAATAGATGTCACCGAGACCATTTCCTGGGCGGACCTTGAGAAAGATACCTCGGCATGGATGGGAAACGATCGACAGCGTGCAGCTTTCCATGCAGTCCAGCTGGCACGGCCCTATGCCATCGACAAACCCATCTGGCGATATCTTCAGACCAGTGATCATTTCTATTACATGGCTTCCAAGTATGGCACGTGCGGTGAAGTTCACACCTACTTCAGCCATCATGATGCCGATGCTGCATTTAAGACCTACATGAGAGTGCTGGCAGACTATGAATTGCGGAATATCCGCGTGATGAAAAACCGGAAATCTGCAAAGACATTGCGTACCCTGACCCCTGAACAGGCTTTTCATTTCGCCGGCCCCTCAGGGTTCATCGGACATACCGCCTATAACCTTGACCAGTTTGAAGAACTGCTCTACATAGTACCAAAGGATTCAATCCAGTTCCATCAGGAACGGGGCGATTTCTCCTTATGGATAACAGATATTCTCGAAGATCCACGTCTTGCAGAAAGTATTGCCGGGTTAACTGAGCGCCATGACCTGGCCCACGTCATAAAAGAGCGGAGGGAACTGCTGTGGAGTCACGTAAAATAGCCTTTTTCTGCTGGGAATCGATGTACGCAGAACGGGTTTACCGGCCAGACTGCCTGTGCCGGTCCGGTACTACGATATGATGGAGTACAGACATGACAAAAACCGGAGCATTATTGGGGTATGCGAAATTCGTCAGGGAGAACTATGCCATCATCATCATCGCAACGCTTCTGATTGCAGTGGCAACCGGACTCGTCTCGTCCGGACCGGGCCGGTTCATCCAGCAGTTTAATGTGCTGCTCATTGTGGTCATGATTGGGGCGATGGGCTTTACCATTACGTTCAAAAGTCTTGGTGCGGCCGCAAAGGACTGGCGGGGTCTGTCCTTGGGGCTGGTACTGAATTTTCTTTTTGCACCATTCCTGTGCTGGCTTCTCGCAGCTCTGTTCCTTACGGATCAGCCCGGTTTTGCCGTAGGACTTATTCTGATCGGTGCCGTTCCCTGTGCAGGTATGGCCATGGTATGGGCCGGACTGCTGAAAGGGGATGTCCCGCTTGCAACGGTCATCAATGCAGTTACCATGATACTCGCGCCGTTCTTCATTCCCCTGATTATGCTCTTCTTTGCCGGAAGATTCGTTGCTATTGATACCGGTGCAATGTTCATACAAATACTTTCAACAGTACTGGTGCCACTTCTTGCCGGTGTAACGATACGAGAGATTCTTGAGAGAAGAACGCATGCCGGAAAAGGTGTGCATGACACTACCGTATCACAGCACGACCCCCAAAAAAAGACCGGAATTCAGGATCTGCTCCCCCTCATGCCGGCCATATCTGCAACCATGGCGGTGCTGCTCATGTTCATGGCCATCAACACCAGCGTGCCGCTCATTATGAAAAATCTCGCATCGATCGTACCTCTCATCGAATCCACAATTCTGATCTTTCCCCTTTTGTTCATTGTCAGCTATGCCATAAGCATGCGGTTTTTTACGCGGGGGCAGAATATTGCCATCACCTATTCTGCCGGCATGAAGAACCTCCCTATCGCCATCGGGATTGCCGCGATCAGCTTTGGGGGTCTGGAGATGCTGCCGGTTGCCGTTGGCTTTGCGTTCCAGATGTTGACGGCTGTTGTGTTCTACCAGATCTTTACCAGGGCCTCTCAAAGGTCGGACAACAACCCGTGATGACAGATTCCGACGAAACGGCGATGTCGCACTACCGTCTCCGGACGATCATGCCATCCCTATATATCATGAGAGGTTAAGGATTTCTTATGGCAGAAGAGATCAGGGACCTGATCGAAAAAATCAACGAAGAGGGAGTCCGGGCTGCGGAGGACAAGGCCCGGACAATCGAAGCGGCGGCGCATCAGCGGGCAGATGAGATCCTCATAAAGGCAACGGCTGAAGCTGAGGCGATGATTGCTGCGGCACAGGAGAGGATCCGCCGGGACGAGGAGAAGGAACGAATCCTGCTCTCTCAGGCGGGGAGGGACCTGCTCCTTTCGTTACGGGAAGAGATCAATGCCATGCTCGGGCGGATCGTGGTCTCTGAGATCCGGGAGGTCCTGACTCCTGAAGTACTGGTCAGGCTCATTGCAGAATCTGTCAGGAACTATAGTGCAGGGAAGAGCGGTGATATTACCGTTTCTGTAAACGCGAGGGACCTTGACGTGCTGGAGAACCATTTTTTGAAACGGCTTTCCGATGAGACAAATAAGACGATCCTGTTACAGCCATCTGAAGAAATTTCCGGGGGGTTTTTTATAAGTTTCGATGACGGGAAATCGTGCCATGATTTTTCCGACAAAGCCCTGGCAGCCTATATCGGCACGCATCTCAAGCCGCGACTGAACCGTATCCTTGAGGATGCGATAAAGGAATGAACTGACATGGCAGAATTTTATCCTTACCTGGTTGCAAGCCTGCCGATGCTGCACTTCTTAATGAAGCCGCCATTCTCTTCGGAACAGTTCCTTGAGCGGTGCTGCCCGCTTATCCCGGAAAAGGATGGCCAGGTTCTCCGATCCTTGCCGCTCCCGGAAGACTATGGCAAAAAGTGCACACGACCCCCGGTCATCCGGCAATGGATCGCATTCGATACTACCCTCAGAAACGAGCTGGTGAAGATGCGGGCTGCACGAAAGCGCCTTGAGCCGGGGACATTCCTGCGACCCGGAGATTTCACTGGATCCCTCTCGATCCCCGCAGGTATGGCGGCGATCCTGAATGCATCACCGCTGGACGCAGAGAAGGCGCTGGATGAAGCCCGCTGGAAGGCACTGGACGAACTTGCAACAGGCCATTATTTTGACCTGGATTTCCTCATAACCTATGCCGGGAAACTGCGGATCCTTGAACGCTGGGAGAAGATCCGGAGTGCTGACGGGACGGCCCTGCTTAACCAGGCGCTGCAGAGGTAGACCGGAGTATCCATGACTGCACCACGAACCGGGCGGATTACAAAAATCAGCGGCAACATGGTGACTGCCCGGTTCGATTCCCCGGTGATGCAGAATGAGGTTGCCTATATCCTGCATGACAAGGAACGTCTCAAATCGGAGATCATCCGTGTCCGCGGCAACCTTGCCGAGATGCAGGTCTATGAGGCAACCGGGGGATTAAAGATTGGGGAGGTGGTTGAGTTTGCCGAAGAACTCCTCTCGGCCCAGCTCGGGCCGGGGCTGCTCGGCCAGATATTTGACGGCCTGCAGAACCCGCTGCCGGAGATTGCCAGAGAGTGCGGCTTTTTCCTGCAGCGCGGGGTGTACAAAAAGGCACTCTCTGATACCCGGACGTGGGAGTTTACCCCTCTGGTAAAACCCGGTGACCGGGTACGTGCCGGGGACAGAATCGGGTTTGTTAAGGAGAATATCTTCCGGCACTATTGCATGGTCCCCTTCTCCCTGCGGGGGATCTTCGAGATTGTATCGGTTGAGCCTGCAGGCACATTTACGATCCGCGATATCGTTGCGCAGATCCGGGATGCTGACAACCGGATCGTTCCGGTATTCCTGACCCAGGACTGGCCGGTGAAAATTCCCATCCGGTCGTATGCTGAGAAACTAAAACCCGGCGAACCGCTGGTGACGAAAATGCGCCTGATCGACTCGCTCTTTCCCGTGGCACGCGGGGGCACGTACTGTATCCCCGGTCCCTTCGGGGCGGGAAAGACGGTGCTGCAGCAGTTGATCAGCCGGCACAGCGACGTGGACATTGTGGTGATTGCCGCATGCGGGGAGCGGGCCGGGGAAGTTGTCGAGACCTTAAAGACATTTCCTGCAATCCGTGACCCACGGTTCGGCCGGCCCCTGAGCGAGCGCACCGTCATTATCTGCAATACAAGCTCCATGCCGGTTGCAGCACGGGAATCGAGTGTCTATACAGCCGTCACCATCGCCGAATACTACCGCCAGATGGGCCTTCACGTGCTCCTGCTTGCGGATTCCACCTCCCGCTGGGCACAGGCCATGCGCGAGATGTCCGGACGGCTCGAAGAGATCCCCGGCGAAGAGGCATTCCCCGCATACCTGGAGTCACGCATCGCCTCGTTCTACGAACGGGCGGGCATGGTGCGGTTGTATGACGGGTCCACCGGATCTGTAACCATCGGCGGGACCGTGAGCCCGGCGGGAGGGAACTTTGACGAGCCGGTGACGCAGGCAACCCTGAAGGTGGTGGGAGCCTTCCTCGGGCTCTCCCGGAGCCTCTCCGATGCCCGCAGGTACCCGGCAATCGATCCGTTGATCAGCTGGAGCAAGTACCCGGGCGTTATTGACCGGAAGCAGAAAGACCGGGGGCACGCGGTCCTGCGTAAGGGGTACGATGTGGCGCAGATGATGAAAGTTGTCGGGGAAGAAGGGACGGCACTTCCCGATTATGTGGACTACCTGAAAGCTGAATTCTTTGATTTTGTGTACCTGCAGCAGAATGCCTTTGACACCGTAGATGAAGCTACATCCCGTGAACGACAGGTGTATATGTTCGGTGTCATCTTCCGCATCCTGGAAATGGAATTTTCGTTTGCGGACAAGGGTACAGCGCTGCACTTCTTCCAGCAGCTGAGACAACTTTTTAAGGGATGGAACTCCACCCCATGGCAGAGCCGGGAGTTCGAAGCTGCGGAGAATGAGGTCCGGGCGTTTGTATCCGGAGGTTCGGGGGTGGGATAACATGCAGAAATTCTATACCCGCATCAGCCAGATCACCGGGGATGTTATTGTGGTCGAGGCGGAGAATGTCGCAAACACCGAGCTTGCCGAGGTGATCACCCGGCAGGGGACATCCCTTGCGCAGGTCATCCGCCTCGACGGGAACAAGGTATCCCTGCAGGTCTTTGCCGGCAGCCGGGGCATCTCCACGGGCGACAGGGTTCGTTTTCTCGGACACCCGATGCGGATCTCCACCGGCCCACTGCTGCTTGGGCGCATCTTCAACGGGAGCGGCATACCGCTTGACAACGGGCCGGCCCTCTCGGAAAATCTCGTTAATATCAGCGGCCCGTCCATGAACCCGGTCAAACGGGTCATACCGGACAAGATGATCCGGACGGGCATACCCATGATCGATGTCTTCAATTCGCTGGTGGAATCACAGAAGATCCCCATTTTTTCGATTGCCGGCGAGCCGTACAATGAACTGCTGGCACGGATCGCTATCCAGGTGGAAGTCGATATTATCATTCTTGGCGGGATGGGGATGAAGCATGATGATTACCTCGTCTTCCGGGACACGCTGGAAGAGCATGGCGCACTCTCCCGTTCAATCGTCTTCATGCATACCGCTGCCGATCCGGTTGTGGAGTGCCTGCTTGTCCCGGACCTCTGTCTTGCGGTAGCAGAGAACTTTGCTCTTGAGGGAAAACGGGTCCTTGTCCTCTTAACTGACATGAGCAATTTCTGCGATGCCCTGCGCGAGATGGCCATCACCATGCAGCAGATCCCTTCCAACCGGGGATACCCGGGTGACCTGTACAGCCAGCTGGCAGCCCGGTACGAGAAGGCTGCTGATTTTGACGGCGCAGGCTCCATCACCATCCTTTCCGTAACAACCATGCCCGGCGATGACGTAACCCACCCGATCCCGGACAACACCGGCTATATCACCGAGGGGCAGTTCTACTTAAAGAACGGCGCGATCGAACCTTTCGGTTCGCTGAGTCGCTTAAAGCAGCAGGTCAACGGAGCGACCCGGGACGACCACCGGATGATCATGGACCGGATGATCCAGCTCTATGCCGATTACCGCGAGACGCAGGAGAAGCAGGCAATGGGATTTTCGATGAGCGCATGGGATGAAAAACTCCTGCGCTACGGGAAACTCTTTGAGGAGAAGATGATGTCGCTTCTGGTCAACATCCCGCTTGAGGACGCACTTGACCTTGGCTGGGCGATCCTCCACGAATGTTTCTCGCCCGAGGAGACCGGGATACGCAAATCGATGATAGAAAAATACTGGCCCCACATGTATGCAGGTAAAACGTACGCAAGGTGAACTGAAGCGACAGCGCGATGCCCTCCAGCAGTACGAGCGGTATCTGCCCACGCTCCAATTGAAAAAGCAGCAGTTGCAGCTTGAGATCTCGCACCAGCAGAGGACCCGGGCCGAGAGAGAAAACACCCTATTAGAGAAGCAGCGTTCGGCAGCCGGCTGGCTGGGACTCATAAGAGAAGCACCGGAAATCCGGCAATGGCTTGTTGTGGAGATGGTGAACACCGGCCGGAAAAATATTGCCGGAATTGAGGTACCGGTTTTTCACACCGTGGATTTTGTTCCGGCAGAATACGATCTCTTCTTAACCCCCCTCTGGGTGGATGCAGGGCTTGACGCGCTGCGGGAGATGGTATCCTTACAAGAAGAGATCCGGGTCATCGACCGGGGGATCGCCCTCCTTAATAAGGAACTGCGGGTCACATCGCAGCGTGTCAACCTCTTTGAGAAGGTGAAGATCCCCGGGGCACAGGAAGCGATCCGGCTGATACGGATCTCCCTTGGCGACCAGATGACCAATGCGATCGGCCGGAGCAAGATCGCCAAGAAGAAGATCGAGGAAGCGGACCTTGAGGAGGCTCTGGTATGATCGTCCCGATGAAAAAAGCAACCATTCTCGTTCTTTTAAAAGATGCGGAAGCGACCGTGACAGAACTGCGGAAGATAGGCGTGCTGCATGTCGAGCATCAGAACCCGCCCGAAAGCCCAGACCTTTCCGTGCTCCGTGAGCGGGCAGCCCGCGTCGATGCTGCGCTGGGTATCCTGCACAGCGTGCCGGAACAACGCGGGTTGCCGCAAAGGACGATCGATGGTGACCGGGCCGCATGTGCAGACCGGGTCCTCGGGCTTGGCAGACAAAAGGAGGAACTGGAGTCCACTGTACGCGCCCTTCGCAGCCGGATTGCCGAGTGGGAGCCGTGGGGCGACATCGATGCCGGTCGCGTCCGGAACCTCGAAAAGAGCGGCATATACCTGAAACTCTTCCAGGTACCTTCCTTCCAACTGGACCGGTTCCCTGATGGGGTGGTTGTGAGGACACTCGCTTCCACGGGTACCATCACACGGTGCGTTGCGATAGCCCGGCACCCGGTTGACTACCCGTTTAACGAAACCATTCCACCGGAAGAGGGGCTCGCGACACTCAGGGAGAAGCTCGCGGAGACAACCGCTGCCCTCACGATGCTTAACGGGGAGATTGTCACTGCTGCAGGGTTCTCTGAAGACCTTGCACAGCAAAAGCCGGAGATCGGGAAAGAGATAACATTCCGGCAGGTGGTGAGCGGGATGGGGACGGAAGGGCAGATTGCGTATATTACGGGCTACATCCCGTATGATCGTGAGAATGATCTGATTGCAGAAGCAAAGGACCGGCACTGGGGAATAGCAGTTGCTGACCCGGCTCCTGAAGATACGGTCCCGACGCTCCTGCGAAACCCCGGATGGGTGGAGAGAATCCGCCCCGTCTTCAATCTCCTCGGAATCGCACCCGGCTACCGTGAGCCTGACATCAGTATGCTGTTTTTGATCTTTTTGGGCATCTTCTTCGGCATCCTGATCGGCGATGCCGGGTACGGGCTGGTCTATATCCTTGTCACGCTCGTCCTCCAGAAGGTACTGAAACCATCTGAAGGGCTCAGGACGACCTTCTCGCTCTTTTACTTTATGGGATCCTGTGCAATCCTCTGGGGGATCCTGACCGGCACCTTCTTCGGCCAGTCGTGGCTGCAAACCCTCGGGTACCAGCCCCTTGTCCCGCAGCTGAACGATCCTTACGATATGCAGACGTTCTGCTTCTTTTTGGGAGCGCTCCACCTGTCCATCGCCCATTCCTGGCGGGCATACTTAAAATTCCCTTCGCTCACCGCTCTTGCCGACGCCGGGTGGATCTGCATCCTCTGGGCCGCATTCTTCCTTGCACGGACGCTCGTACTGGGAGCGGCATTCCCGTCATTCGGGATATGGCTGGTTGCGGCGGGAATTGTCCTTGTCGTTGTATTCGCGCATCCCCAGACCAGTATTTTCCGGACCATCGGCAGCGGTATGGGGACGGTTGCGGTGAGCCTGGTGAACAATCTTACGGACGTTATCTCGTATATCCGGCTTTTTGCCGTCGGGCTTGCCACACTTGCCATCGCAGAAACGATAAATACGCTGGCATCGGGGTTCGGCCCGGGGGTTATAGCACTTGCAGCAGGCGGGGCAATACTTTTCCTCGGCCATAGCATAAACATGATCCTGGGACTGATGTCGGTGCTCGTTCACGGGGTCAGGTTAAATGTACTGGAATTTTCCGGGCATGCGAACGTTACATGGAGCGGAGTTACATTCGAACCGCTGAAAGAATAAAGGGAGGATATCATGGATGAATTTATGATTCAGTTTATGGACCTGGGACTGGCGCTGGTGCTTGCCTTATCGGCAACCGGATCTGCCATTGGTGCGGGAACTGCCGGAATGGCTGCGATAGGGGCATGGAAGAAGAATTACAGCCAGAATAAGCCCGCTGCATTTATGCTCGTTGTCTTTGTCGGTGCGCCACTTACCCAGACGATTTATGGCATGATCATCATGAACCGGATGTATGAAATTGCCGCACATGGCCACTATCTCTGGAGTATTGGTGCTTTATGCGGCGCTGCCATCGGTCTTTCAGCATACTTCCAGGGAAAATGTGCTGCCTGCGCCTGCGACGCCATGGGAGAGACCGGCCAGGGATTTGGCAATTACATGATCGTACTGGGAATGGTTGAGACCGTAGCCCTGCTGGTGATGGCATTCACGCTCGGCATTCTGGGCAATTTTGCCACAGTATAGATTCGTACGCCGGATAGGGGATACCCCGGCCCACCTTTTTTTGCTGGTATGAGCGAGTGCCACTTGAATTTTTCGTAATCATCTGTGATCCACGGGATCATGGCACGCTCCGGAGATATCATTCACAAAAATCCTGACGCCGCAAAGCGCACCTACAGATACTAGGTATTACCCACCTGCACATGCCCGTTCATGCCCGGTTCCTTAGAGCCGCGATTTCACCGTATCCTTAAAAAACCATTATTATGGAGGAGAGAACGGGGGATTTGCTCCCCCGCATGCCGGTTGCCGGATAATCATCACCGGTCGTTGTGCATGCATGACCACGGAATGTGCGGTACTGCCAATCAGGAGTTCCTCAAACCAGCCGGCACCACGGGAACTCATCCAGATTATCGATGCGTCCTCTTCATCGGCAATCTTTGCGATCTCGGTGGCGGGGTTTCCGATCCTCACGATCATCCTCGTCCTGGTATTTTTTGCAGCAAGATCGTCGCGGATTGCCGCCAGCCGAAGTCTCGCCTGCTCCACAACATTCCCCGTCTCACTTACGGACTCGCTTTGGGACACAACATGGAGGAGGAGGATCTCACCTATCTGCGGTGTTGCCCCGGCAAGCGCCAGAGCATGGTCAGAGTACGGGGAGAAATCAACCGGGCAGAGGACCCGGCAGAGGATCCTCGGGCAGAACAGTTCATAAATCTCCCCCTTCATATCCCTGACGATCTTATAGCGCATGATAAGAACGCTGGTGCTGCTCCTGCGGATAACCCCAGTCGAGACGCTGCCAAGGAGGATCCCTTCCGCGATGCTGTTCCCCCGGGCTCCCATGACAATTAAGCAGGCGCCCCGTTCTTCGGCCGCGGCTATGATGGCTCCAGCTTTATCTGAGGCGGTTGTTATTGCCGTTGTCACATGGAGGTCATGGTGCAGGTTTTCAAGGTAGCGTTTCTGTTCCCTGAGAAGATCGTATTCGGCCCGGAGGAAGGTGTCTCCTATCTCTCCCCCGCCTCTCGGGGAGACTGCATCTTCGGCAACGTGGAAGAGGATTACCTCGCGGGCCCCGGGAAAACCTGCTATGCAGTCAAGTGTCTTCTTCGCATAAGCAGAGAAGTCCGTTGCAAGCAGGATCTTTTCAAACAAGAGTCGTCACCCGGCAATCTGTACTCGTTCAGCGCGAACGGGAGCGTGAACCAGACAGGGTCTCTTTTAACAATACATACCGGTCGCGATATAAAAGGGTATCCCGCTGCCGGGCACCACCAGTGTCATGGCCGCGTACATGAACCCCGTAGTCCTGATGTGGCTGTTCGTCATCTTCCTCATCGGTGCGGGAGGACGGATGATCTATACTTACTGGGAGAAGTCGTCTCCCGGGGGTGCCTGTCCGGCGCATTATTCCAAGGGGATGTATGCCCTCATCGTTGTCTTCAGTTTTTTTGTCGGGATTGTTTCCGGCCTTCTTGGGGTCGGGGGCGGGATCCTTATTGTGCCGTTCCTGATATTCCTCTGCCGCTATCCAACGAAAAATTCTGCGGGTGTTGTCAGTTTCATCGTCATCTTCTCATCTCTGTTCCGGGTATTTGGGCACATGACAAGTGGCGGTTTTGACATCCCCCTTATCCTCGGCTGTGCGGTCGCGGTCTTTGTCGGAGCAACGATCGGTGCGAGGAGCATGGTAAAGATCCCAAGCGGGTACATCAAGGCAGGATTCGGTGTAGTCCTCTGGGTATTTGCAATTCAGCTCATTCTCAAGCTAATGCAGAGTCATTAATTTTTTTTACGTTTGGCAGTTTTAATCGCTGACCGCGTCGCACGCTTCGCCGTGCTTGCCCCCACAGCAACCGGTTTACCTCTTGCAAATGCCTAAAACCCAATTTTTGATCCCATGCCCGGAAAAAACAACCCTCATATTCGCATTCCGGCAGCCTTTCCGGGTTCGGATGGGCTAAACCAGGTGGCAAAAACAGCCTCGATTAAAACACCATTGGCATCCTTTTAGAGTGGGGCATTCCTGCCATATTTTTACAATCGAAGCGATATTTAGCCGTATTTTCTACAGGAACTAAAACGGGGAGATTTGCGGGGTTTTCCGGTATTGATCAGGTTATCAGGAAGGGAAAAGGAGCCCGTATAGGGCTTATTTGCCCTCAGGGGTTGGACCCCCAGATTCCCGGTGTCTCTGAAGTGGGTTAAATAAGGATTGATTTTACACCCCTATCATGGTGATAATCCCGACAACCTGCTGAGCTGTTGCCGGGTCCACAACCCGTGTCAGAACAAATCCAGCCAATGCCACGAAAACTATGAATCACTTCCGTCGCGTTTTTTCAATAACACCCGGTTAAAAATCTCAACCGCATCATAGTCTGTAAAAACATTGTGAGTATCTGTTTCGGATAATTGAAAAAGGGAATTATTACCATTTTTTTTAACTTTTATTTTTTGCCGACCAGATTGGATGGTCTTTACGGTCTCGCACGTCCGTCCTCCTGGCCTGACACCGGAATCTCCAGATTTCAATCTGCCATTAGTATTATTCGGCATATATCCCCCGTCCTTTTTTTATTTTTCAGTAATCCCAATGTCAGCATCAGTTTATCCTTTTTCAACCACTTGTGAATCATCAATGATGGCTGTTATTTCATGGAGTGCAGGATCTCGTTTGCGTGCCGGGGGTCTCCTTGTGACCAGATACCTCTTGACAACCCTGCGCTGTGGTTTCTGAACGGTGACCTTTTCAATCCGCTCCACTCGGTAGGGGCAGGAGAAAAAAGGTCCGTGATAAATCCGTTGCAAAAAACCGGAAATCGCTGGGGCGGAGAATTCATCCAAATCGAAATAGATCCGTAATTCGTTAACCGTAACCCAACGTTGTGTCTCCCCGGACTCTTCCATGAACCTTTCAAGAAGGTCCGGTACATGTCTATTGCGTGCCATGAACAGGTTCCGGTTGTCGGGTTTGCTTCCGTTGTACAACGTGATATCCCCGGAGTTTCAGCAGATAACGGCATTTTTTCGGATCGGATGGATTTTCCCCCTCATGTCGTTCAATCTTCTCAACAATGAAGGGAAACCGGCCGAATGGCCCGAAATTCAGCCGGCGCAGGAACGCAGACACCGTGTTGCTCTGGTAGCGTGTGAGGCCGAAACGGTCCCGTAGTTCATGCGCAGTTATCCACCGCTCCTCGGTTGCGTTCTCCTCCATGTACGTTTCAAGCAGTTCGGGGATACCCGGATATTTTCTCATAGTGGTACTTCCGAGATTTTCTTCAGATCGTCTTACAAAAATGGATTGCCTGATTTAGTACTCAACCCATTTTACCAGGTTTTCCATTACCATATCCACAGTTTTCCATGTGGGCGTATTAGCATACCGGAGGACATACGGACGTCCCTCATCTCCCGCTTTCACCATGCCCGTGCCCTTGTACATATGGAGCAGGATACCTGCACCATTCAGGAAATACCTCGTATTATCGCCAATCTTTCCGGTGATAACTGTTTCACGTCCGTTCATTTTCAGTAACCGTACCGTATTCCGACCAATCCTGACATCACACTGAGAACAAATCCATTCCGGATCGCTTCCGATTTGCCAGTCCGGGTATTATAGAGAATAAAGTATGGTGCCTGTGCAAAATGGCGTTCGAATGCACTTTCCAAGATAGGGCACCGGGCCGTGATACAGACTTTCATGATGTGTCTCTGGTATTATTGCTCATATGCGCATAAATCATTTAAAGGATCGTATCATACCCGAAAAAATCAGGCAGAACAGATTGATCCGTAACCGCGAGAACTTACCTGATACACAGGAGACAGGGTCATTCCTCCGGATAATATTCCCGACACCAAGAATTTCTGCAACAACGATGCGGGAATACGATGTTATAATAGTATTCCCGTGGGACTGTTGATCTATCATGACCCAGAAAGAGATATTCCACGGTGTTCCGGGCATCCTGCGCCCGTTCAAGGAGTTTATTGAGAAAAACGGGTTGAAAAAAGGCGACCAGATCGTCTATTACGGTGTCCCGGGGACGTGCACGCCGTTTGTTGAGCTCCTCGCATTCGCTATCAGGTCGCTCGAACTGGAACAGGTCTTCGTTCCCTTTATGGATGAGAGCCGGGCAAAAAAGATCGGTCACGTTGATGATGTTGGCATGCAGGCCCGCATGGCACCGGTGACATTCAAACCAAAAGCCATTGTCATCATGGGCGGGCTCTCGATGCCCAATGTGCCGGTGAAGGCAGAACGGGTGAAGGCGGTTATTAACAAACATGTCGGGGCAATGGTAATTGGGGTCTGCTTTATGCATATGTTTGAAAAAGCCGGGTGGCTGGATACCATTACATTCGACTGCCTGATCGATGCGAATATCGATCCTGTGGAAGTTATCACAAAAAAATAATTTTTTTTAAAGATTATCCCATAATACTGCGACAGGAGCAATTATCCCGTATCCGGTGCAGGTTTTACAAACCTGAATTTTCCTTTCGGAGCCATGATCTCGAACCGGGCACCCTTGCCATGAACACCCAACTATTTGATGGTTAGCCGGTGATGGCGAGGATCTCCCGTGAGAGCAACAGACAACGGCCAGTGCGTTTTCCGGTACCCTCACGGGAATTCCGGCGAATGAACCTCACACTGATGGGTAATGGTTACCGCGAGCGATTTGATCGCACGCATGAAATCCGATTCGGTTGAAAGGAGCGGGGATACTTCAGGTTCCGCAGCGAGCACTTCAGCAGCAAATGAGAGCAGCATCACCCGGGAGAATTCATCGAGACGTCCGGCCCGTTCACGTGCTTTGTCCCGATCCGCAGAGCTGCCAACACGATTCACGACAAGAAGAATATGCACGATTCCCAGTTGTCGTGCGAGAGCAGCGGATTCCCGTGCAACGGAGAGGGCATTGTAGGAAGGATCCGCTACAACAACCGCACAGGTAAAACCATCAGCAACCGCCCTGCCGAAATGCTCAAGACCGGCCGGGGTATCGAGAAGGATCACCTCGTCGTTGAGGAGTCGCATATGCCGGAGAATTGCTGTGAGAAGGGTGTACTCTGCGCAGAGACAGCCGGAACCGGCCTGCTTAACCCCTCCCATGACAAGGAGCCGCAGGTTATCAGCAACCGGAATGGAGAACCGGTCCACCACATCACTCACATCCGGGTTAAGGGTGAGCAGACCCCCCGGAGAGATGTCCGGGCCAGCCCCAATCTTTTCCCGGAGATATTCAACGCTTTTTGAAACCGGGATGATCTGCTCCGCTTTCTCTGTTGGGATGCCAAGTGTCACCGCGAGATTCTGCTGGGGGTCGCCATCAATGGCAAGCACCCGGAACCCCTGCTGTGCAAACAGGTGGGCGAGGAGGGCAGTGATGGTGGTCTTGCCGACCCCGCCTTTCCCGGTAATGAGGATACGGATCCCATCCTTCCTCGCAATATGAGGGATATGACTGTTTCCTGCGAGTGGAGTACCTTGTGGTTCTTTGAACCGGCTCATATCCCGAGCTCGGTCCGCTTCCGCTCGATGTGGTCTGATATGAGCACTGCTGCCTTTGCCGGGTCGGGTTCTACGGAGAAACTCGCATTCACTGCACCTTTCAGCCCCTCGGTCAGGAGCGAAACGGTTGCAGGACTTCCTGCAATGTGCGGCATCACGCCGAGCACCGTGTAAACACCGGATGCAACGAAGTACGCTCCGATGGAGACCGCTTTCTGTGAGTACCATTCAGGCGCTGCACCGGCAATGGGCAACTTGTGGATCGGAACATTCAGGGCATTACCGAGTTCCGCCGCGAGGACGAGTATGCGGGAGTTGTCCACGCAGGAGCCCATGTGGAGCACCGGCGGGATCTTCAATGATTCGCAGACTGCACGTAGGTCAGCGCCGGCAAGTGATGCGGCCTCGGGCCGGAGGAGACCGGCTTTTCCTGATGCAATTGCGGCACAGCCCGTCTCGACACAGAGGATATTTCTTTTGATCAGTTCCTTTGCCAGGATCACGTGACCGGAGTCATGCTTCACATGCGGGTTGTTGCACCCGACAATCCCGACCGCTCCCCGGATCTTCCCGGCAGCGATAAGATCGATGAGCGGTTTGAACGAGCCGCCTAGTGCGTTCTTAATCGCCTCGTTGGAAAATCCTGCCATAACCGGCATAGGCTCCCCGGGAATCAGGACTCGCTGGGGGTTCCGGTTCTTGTAGTTCTCGACAGCCATCCGCACAATCGCTTTGGCCGTGAGATACGCATCCTCTGCATTAAAGTCAAAGAAGTACGAACCCGGAATTTTCGCTTTCGAACTCGTGGAGATAATCTGGGTGTGGTAGCAGCTCGCAGTCCGGGGGAGCGAGGGGAAGATACACTGGTAGTCCACGACCATGGCTTCAAGGGCACCGGTTGCGATGATCAGTTCCTGGTTGAGATGGTTGCCGGTCATAGGGATGCCCTTTCTCATGAGCAGTTCATTGCCGGTACAACACATCCCGACAAGGTTGATGCCCTTCGCACCGTACTTCAGAGCGAGTGCCTTTAATTCAGGATCAGCAACTGCTTTTACAATAACTTCTGATAGCATCGGGTTGTGGCCGTGCACCGAGATATTGACATGATCCGCTTTTAAGACAGCGAGATTCATCTTCGAACTGGTGATCGTGGGCGTGCCGAACAGGATATCCGAGACATCAGTACCGATCATCGAGCCGCCCCAGCCATCCGAGAGCGAAGTGCGCAGTCCCTGGAGCAGGATATTGACATAATCTGCTCCGACACCCATCTGGATGCGGTGCATCGAGTCCACCACTTCGCGGTCAATGCCCCGGGGAGAGATCCCGAGTTTGTCCCAGATCTCGCGAGTCGCTTTCGGGGCACGGTTGAGGAACTGGAGCGTGTTCTTCTTTATCCCGTATTCTTCGAGCATGGCGCTACCCAGTTCGGCGGCAAGTTGCTCCGGTTTCTTCCCCTCAGTTTTGATATTATATTCCTTACAGATCCTCAGGAGTTTTTCTTTGTCAGTTATTGCGTAGTCTTTGGTCTTTCCGGTTCCCAGGAGATACAGCGTCTCGACAATGTCCCTGCCATGATCCGAATGGGCTGCTGCACCGGTCGCGATCATATCCAGCAGGTTGCGCGAAACGATCAGGTCCGCATCAGCACCACAGACCCCACGGATGCGGTGAGGCGGGATGATCCGGCAGGGCCCCATGGTACACCGGGAACAGGAGGTGCCGGCTTCACAGTATTTGCAGGGAGGCTGCTGCATCTCGAAGCGGTCCCAGACCGTCTCGATGCCCTCTTTCATCATCAGTTCGAGGACGGGTTTGGCGTTCTCGTCGGTTGTCCGTTCGTTCTTCTTCTGCTCGATTAACGCCGGGTTCAGGAGCGACATTCTCGCCCTGTCAAGCTCGCAGACATCGAGCCGTTCCCGGATCAGTTGGGGTTTTGGTTCCTCGGTCATTTTATCTTCACCTGCACCATGCAGAATCCGCACGGCCACCGCACTCCTGCCCGGTAACCGGGAGAAATCAATGTTCCTGCGTATCCATCCTCAAGGTATTTAGTTCGACAATAGTATGTTCCGGGAAATAAAGGTTCTTCAAAAAAAACTGAAATCATTTTTACCGTAAGGATAGTTTTAATTATTTTGAAATAGATGTGCACATATCGGATAAGCCGAACTCATTGCTTTTCGGCGATCCGGATGTCCAGGATGTGATAGGCAATGTCAGTTCTTTACAAAAAGATGATTGATGAGGCCATGGCGGCCCAGCATGCAGATGTAGAGACCGTGAAGAAAAAACGCGGGCAGAATTTTGTGATCGGGGATGCACAGCCCTACCTTGATGCAGTGCTTCACATGAAACCGGTGGAAGGACAATCTCCTGCAGTGTACGGTCTTCATGTCGAATCAGTAAAAGCGCATTTCGAGATCTTAAAAGGACTCACCAAAACGATCCGTCCCGAGGACGATCCCTTCGTAGAGCATTACCAGACTCCGGTGGTTCTTGAAATACTCTGTAAGGAGGATCCGAAATTCGCAAAAAGCGTTGACACGTTTGTAAAATCCATCGGGAAAGCCGAAGCACTTATCGGTCGCGAATCGGCACGGCGATATGGCGGGTTTTACGGCCCGACCTGTGTAGTGGACTTTGCCCTGATCCCCGGATCAACGAGCAACATCGTGAACCGCATCCTCAAAGAGACAAAGATTCCTGACGCGCATAAACAGGCAATCCTTGCCGCTAAATCGTGGGGCATGAATACCTCATACGGTATCGGTGATGTGTTTGCGCATGAAGTTGAGAAGGGAACAACGCTCGCTGACGCCGTCAAAAAAGAGATTGCGATGCTCGAAGCCATCTATGACCATCCGGTCAGGGCCCAGGCGGAACTGATGGATGCGGCGGGGCAGTCATCCTTTGATCACCGGAAGTACATGGAATCCTACCGCAGGAAGATGGCAGGAGTGGTAAAAGCAGCGGTGGATGAAGGCGTCCACTATGGTAATATCCTGACCGTGCCGGCGTACTGTGTCGGCGATATTGCCCATCATATTGCCCAGTCCACCTTCAACATGTGCAAGGACGACGTGATCATGGCAGCGATCGATGCAACGACAGATGTGATGGAATCAACACTGAGAAACGCGGAAAAGAAATTCAAAAACGAATATGATCTCCTCTCTCTTGCGACCGGCGCATCGGCATCCTCCGCTGAGTATATCCTTGAACTCGATGGGTTCAATGCAATCATGATCGTGGACCTGCTCACAAAACGGTACCACAATTATGTGCAGCTCTACCCGGCCCGCAGTGCTGCGGTCGAACTTCATAACTGCGACTTCATGGACATGATCTACCGGGGCTGGAAATATCTTGACAAGGCACGGAGGGCGCAGAACGGTGTCTCCGGGATGCTGACACCAAAGGTCGGAGGGTTTGACGTAGACCTCTCACCGATCCACAAGAACGATGTGCTGATGAACCCGCAGCGGTATGCCTACCCGGCGTGTGCCATGACAGTGCGGATGTCAGCAATGATGCGGCTTGCCGATTACCCGTGTCTCCTCACGAGTGAACCAGTCACCGCGACGCTGATGACCAACATCATTGCGCTCCACAAAGAGACGGTTGCGGCACCGGCACGGGTCTGCAAGGACTGTGCATCCGCAGCGCTGATGGATTTCCGCCACTGCTACTGCCAGTGGAAAGAGGCGGTCTGAACAACCGGGTTCCTGTGGTGAAAAAATGAAGTGTTACGTGTGTGCGAAAGAGGGGAAGGATACCGATGCCGTTGCTGTATGCATTGTCTGCGGTATGGGGCTGTGCATGAAGCACGCGATCCGTGAAGAGATGGATGTCTGGGAAGGGGGGTATCCGTTCCCGGCAAAGAAGACCGGAAAACGGCTCCCACGAATCCTCTGCCCGGAGTGTGCCACTGCGTACAGGAAGGGATGAGCGTGTCACTTTTCAGGCGCTGCACGGCTGAGGGTGTCGGCACCCTCATCTTAGTATATTTCGGAGCCGGGGCGGCAGCGATCACGCTGATGATTGCAAACGGAACAAAGCCCGCAACACCCTTCAATATCGGGATCGGCCAGCTCGGCGGGCTCGGCGACTGGTTTGCCATCGGGATGGCATTTGCGATTGCGATTGCTGCTTCCATCTACGCTCTTGGAAGAATATCCGGTTGCCACATCAACCCGGCGGTTACGATAGCGCTCTGGACGACAAAACGGTTCCCGGCAGGAGATGTCATTCCCTATATCCTCGCCCAGTGCATTGGAGCCGCACTCGGCAGTTTTCTTTTTGCTGCATCCGTGGGAATGGACGCGGTCACTATCGGCGGGCTCGGGGCGACGGCCCCGTTCCCTGGCATCGGGTATGGGCAGGCAATCCTTGCCGAGGCCATTGGAACCTTTGTCCTTATGTTAGTTATCATGGGCGTGGCGGTGGACGAACGCGCCCCGCCGGGATTTGCCGGGTTGATCATCGGTCTGACCGTAGGCGGCGTGATCACCACTATCGGGAATGTTACCGGCTCATCGCTCAACCCGGCCCGGACCTTCGGGCCCTATCTCGCGGACTTGCTTCTGGGAGGCCCCAATCTCTGGCTCTATTTCCCTATCTATGTCATCGGCCCGATCGTAGGGGCGGTGGGAGCGGTCTTCTTGTATAGTTTCCTCACGAGCGAACCAGAAGGCAGTGCATAACCTGCACATGCCCCTTTGATTTTTGGATTTGACGATCGAGTGGATGGAGAAAATTACTATGCCGAAAATTACCATCAATCGTGCCGAGTGTACAAGTTGCTCAACATGCTGGAGTACCTGTCCTGAAGTCTTCGAAGAAGACCCGAAAGACGGGATGAGCAGGATCGTTGAGAAATACCGCACCGGGGGCGACCCCGGAACCGGGGAGATTCCTGCGGAACACGAAGCTTGTGCTCAGGAGGCAGCGGATATCTGCCCGGTATCGATCATCACGATATCCGGTTGACGTGGAACAGGGATCCTGTCCTGGGGGGCGAAGATCCCGTGCACTGCGATAATCTGCAGAGATCTGCTTCTCTAAAAAACACATTTTTAACCATGTGGTTCTTGCTCTTATTGAATCGTGTAATCAGAATTAATTTTAGATTTATCCTCGAGCCCGCACGCGTTTGAGGTCATACCATCCCTTTCCCAGCAGAGCAAGCCCGATGACAATAAAAAAGCCGGAATGGAGACCGTAAATCTTCGTCTCAAACTCGGAAGTACCGTAGAATAAACTCAGCCAGAAGAACGGGCACACCACGCCGAAGACGGCGAGACCTGTTCCCACTTTCATCAGACTTTTTATCTCTCGTTCATTGGATGGCATGGATATGTTCTGTGCAGGGTAATTTGTCTGTGCGTTAAATGGATGAAAATCACGATCCCGTTTTACTGGATCTCCTCAATATGATTCCCACCATTACCAGGCAGATCGCCGAGATCATACCGGCAGTCATCAGCATACTGTTTCTCTGAATTTTTGAAACTGAATTCAGAGATGCAAAGATACAGGGTGAGAGAACTATCAATGCAATACCAAGATATATTGCCCTCATAGAGTTTCCTGCGAGGGTAATTCCTCATGTTTTTTCTTTGCCTGCTCATTATGCAGCTGAATCCGGTACGTGGCGAAATACAGCAGCCCAAACAGGATCACGATTCCTGAGTGGACGGCGTTGAACATGAGATCGTTTCCCTGAACGCCGGATAAAAACGCGAACCAGAAGAACGGGCAGAATACTCCGATGAGCATGATGCCATACCCGATTTTGATATTGCTTTTCAGGTAGATTTCCCGGTTGTTGAGCGGGTCATGGGATGCACCCGATTCACCCCGCAGGAAGAAAATGATCTTTTTTGCAAGCATAGTATAGGGGCAGCAGGAGATCAGGTAACCGATAAAACCCCTTATGCCCGGTGTATGTGCCGGCACCTGGCTTGAGTTCTGACAGGAAATCACAGAATTATCCCCATCTGGATTCTGTTCAATTCGCTGTTCGTTCATCGCTCACCTCTCATCCTGTTCACTCTCCTTTATTTATCACGACGGCTCCAGCCTCACCCGACAAACAGTGCAAGGAAGACAAACCCGCCGAGCGTTGCCGTGATGAACACCCAGAGGACATATGCAGCGATTGCTTTGGGTTTGAGCATCGAGCCGAGGATGGCGATCTCCGGCAGGCTCGCACCAGTCCCGCCAATGAGGAGGGCCATTGCTGCTCCCAGGCTCATACCTTTTGCGAGGAGGACCGAGAGCAGCGGGATCGCCATCTCGATTCTCAGGTACAGCGGGACACCGATTGCCGCCGCGATGGGAATAGCGAGCAGGTTGGAGTTCCCCACGTAGGCTTCAACAATCGATGCCGGAAGGAATGCTGCGCAGATACCACTGATCGCTGCACCGATGAGCACGTACGGGATGATCTGCACAAACAATGCCCGGGCAAACGGCATACTGCGGATGAGCCGGGGCCGGTTGCGTTCCCAGAAACTTCCCGATGAATACTCCCCATCTGGCGCTGCGGTTCCACAACACCCGGATGCCGGGACGGTTACCGGTGCCGGGGGTACGCTGCAAGAGGTGACGCCACATGCCGGCTGCTGCACGGTGGCAGAGCACCCGCACGCAGATGGAGTCTCAGGAACCGATGTACAACCGCAGGATTGCACGAAGGTCATCACGTCCTTGACTTCGTGTTTCAGCCGGGTGTTTCCCAGGAACGCTCCTCCGATAATTGCCATGACAAGCGTTACGACAAAATACACGAGCGCGATCTGCCAGCCAAAGACCCCGAAGATGATCCCCACAACCATGAAATTGCAGATAGGGGCCGAGAACAAAAATGCCAGCACGGTTGAGAAGGGAACTTTTGACTCGATCATGCCCATCGAGACCGGTACCATCGAGGCACTGCAAAATGGAGTAAGAACCCCAAGGAGTGCGCCGATGATCGGTCCTTTTCTCCCGAGACCGCTTCCAAGGCGTTTCTGGATCTTTTCCTGCGGGATATATTCCCGAACGATTCCGGTGAGCACCGAGATAACGGCGATAAGGATCACGAGCACGAGGGCTACGTGAATAAATTCATTGAATGCGATGGTCAGTTGTTCTTCAAACACGGTTTCACCATTATTGTGATATTTTACGGATTCCCGGCGTTAGCATGCCGGAATATGTTTCGGTAAATCTCTGGCAGCACTAAATTTATAGAGGATACTAATTCGAATCGTATATACTAAAGAAAAACATAGTGATAGTGTATGATGAAAGATCCCTCCTGCTATTTCTGCCCGGTTGAGGGCACGCTCGATGTTATCGGCGGTAAGTGGAAGCCGCTGATCATCTGGTTCTTACGAAAACGTGTGCTGCGGTTCAGCGATCTCCGACGGTCAATTCCCGGCATTACGGATGTGATGCTGACAAAACAGTTGCGGGAGCTGGAACAGGACGGAGTGATCAAGAGAAAAGTGTACACCCAGGTCCCGCCCAAGGTTGAGTATTCGCTCACGCCGCTGGGTGTTACAATCATCCCGCTCCTCGATGCTCTCTGTGACTGGGCGATCGAGCATATGAAGATCCCGATGATCGACGATGATGAAATTGTTGTGTGCGGACCGAAGAAGAAAAAGTGAGGGCTCTTCTCATCCCGGACAATACCCGCGTATTTTTTTATGAATTTTGTTTTTTTACCAATCCCGATTGCTGCCGAATTCATTGTAGGGATGTACTAATAATGGGGTCTTCATCTCTGTATACTGGCTTTTCCTTCATTAAGAAATTCATTAACAATCCCTGCCGGTTAATTACTCAATCATTTCAAAAAAACTTGAATAACATTTATGTGCAATGACCGTTAAGTAACCATTTGGTAATCATCATGGACGGATACGCAGGCAATATGGTCTTTGCCGATCTCTCGGCAGGGAAGGTTACGATCAAGCCCACGCCCCCGGAACTCAAAAAGCAGTTCATTGGCGGAAGGGGATTCGGCATACGACTTCTGACCGACATGGTTGATCCGAAGATCGAGCCGCTGGGCGAAAAGAATGCACTGGTATTTGCCGCCGGACCGCTGACCGGCACCGGCATCCCTCTGGGGAGCCGGTACGAGGTCTCGACCATCGCACCTCTTACGGGGTTAGCAATGAGCGCCAACAGCGGGGGCGTTTTCGGCTGGAAGATGAAGAAAGCAGGGTTCGATGCGGTTGTCGTAACCGGCAAATCGAAAAAACCGGTATACCTCCTGCTGGACAACGGCAAGGCCGAACTCCGGGATGCGGCTCACCTCTGGGGCAAGACCACCGGGCAGACAACCGATGCCATCGTGGATGAACTCAAGGACAAGAGCGTCCGGGTCTCGTGTATCGGACCGGCCGGGGAGAAGCTCGTGCTCTTTGCCTGCATCATCAACGAGAAGACGCGGGCTCTCGGGCGCGGGGGTGCCGGTGCGGTCATGGGCTCGAAAAATCTGAAAGCGATTGCAGCCCGGGGAGACCTGCCCATTGAGCCAGCGGATAAAGCGGCACTCGATCTGGTTAAAGAGCGCGTGAAAAAGAAGATCGAGGAGAACGGGATCGAAAAGGCGCTGCACGATTACGGCACGGCGGTCCTCATCAACATCCTCAATGAGAACTACCTCCTGCCGACCCGGAACTTCCAAACTGCCCACTTCACGGATGCGGAGATGATTTCCGGTGAGACGATCGCAAAAACCATTCTCAAGAAGCCCAAGGGATGCTATGCCTGCATCGTGCAGTGCGGCCGGGTCCACGAATTTGACGGTGAGTCCGGGGAAGGCCCGGAGTACGAACCCGACTGGGCATTTGGCGCCGACTGCGGAATTAATGATCTCAAGGCGGTCGCCCGGGCGAATAACATCTGCAACGAGTACGGGCTCGACGCGATCTCAACGCCGACCACAATTGCCTGCCTGATGGAGATGGCGGAGAAAGGGTATTTCAAGCATCCGATCCGTTTCGGTGATGCCAAAGGGATGCTGAAACTGGTGGAGCAGATTGCAAAGCGCGAAGATATCGGCGATGAACTTGCCGAGGGCTCCTTCCGGTTTGCCACGAAATACGGTCATCCCGAATTGTCCATGAGCTCCAAGAAGCAGGAACTGCCGGCCTACGATCCCCGGGGTATCCAGGGATACGGGCTTGCAACCGCCACATCAAACCGGGGCGGAGACCACGTGTACGGGTACCTGATCTCGCCCGAGATCCTCGGGGCCCCCGAGAAACTGGACCCATACGTGACTAAGGGAAAACCGCAGTGGGTCAAGACGTTCCAGGACCTGACGGCAGCGATCGATGCATCGGGCATGTGCCTGTTTACCTCGTTTGCACTCGGCCCGGAGGATTACGCGGATCTCCTTACCGCGACCACGGGAATGAAGATCGACACTGCCGAGCTGCTGAAGGTCGGAGAAAGGATTTGGAACCTCCAGAAACTCTACAACATCAAACGCGGATTCGGGCGCAAGGACGACACGCTGCCGGCACGTATGCTGAACGAGCCGCTGAAGGAAGGCGCCCCCACCGGGCAGGTGTCCAAGATACCGGAAATGCTCGATGAATATTACACCCTCCGGGGCTGGGACAAGGAAGGGACGCCGACAAAGGAGAAACAGAAAGAACTGGGAGTTGCGTAACATGACCGGAACTCCAGCAAAAGTGCCCGGTCTCTGGCACGGAATTCCCCGCAACGAGATCGATTGGCACCCGACCGTAAACGAAAAGAAATGCATCGGATGTGGATTATGTTTCCTGACCTGCGGGAAAGGGGTTTACCAGTATGACTGGGACAAAAAGAAATCGGTTGTCCTCCATCCCGACCAGTGTGTGGTCGGCTGCCAGACCTGCGCCAACCTCTGCCCTGCGGAAGCGATCTGGTTTGCCGAGGAAGGAGATAATCCGAGAGCAAAATCCCAGCGGCTGATCAAGGAGAGGAAAGTGCTTCCTGCCGTAAAGAAAGAACTGAACATGATGCAGAGTTAACTCTTCAGATGTGTTTCCATGGTTGGACAACCCAAAAATGAACGGTTCCTGAGGCAGATCCCGCTCATTGGTGAAGACGGGCAGGAGAAACTTGCCAATGCCCGCGTTCTCATTGCCGGGGCAGGCGGCCTCGGTTCGGCAATCGTAACCTACCTTGCTGCTGCGGGTGTCGGATATATACGGATCGTGGATGAGGACACGGTCGAAGATTCCAACCTGAACCGCCAGATCCTCTATCATGAACAGGACATCGGCACGTGTAAGGTCGAAGCAGCAAAGAAAACAATCCGTGCACTCAGTCACGATGTCGAAGTGGATGCCATCTGCCGGCATATCGATGAGACGACTGTGCGGGAGCTTGTCCGTGGGACGGACCTGATTCTCGACGGCATGGATAACTTTGCTGCCCGCTACGTCCTGAACAGTGCAAGCCTTGATGAAAAAATCCCTTTCATCCACGGTGCCGTGAACGGTTTCTACGGGCAGGTAACCATGATCCTTCCCGGTATCACCCCGTGCCTGAGGTGCATCGTTCCCACTCCCCCGACATGGGAGAAGAACCCAATCATTGGGGTAACCTGCGGGGTGATCGGTTGCATAGAGGCAACTGAAGCGTTCAAGTACCTGACCGGTACCGGGGAAATTCTTAAAAACCGGTTGCTGCTCTGGGATGGGCTGCGTGGCGAGGCCGAATCTCTCCAGATCATGAGATATCCTGACTGCATCGACTGCGGCTCTTCAGCGATTGAACAGGATGTCCGGCGGTTCCGTGTATGAAGGTCTCCGTGAAAGCGTTTGCCACATTCCGTGAGGTCATGGATATGCAGCTCGTGCTGGACGTTCCGGAAGGTTCAACCATTCGCACGCTTCTCGCTGAGATCACCGGACGATATGGGGGGTTGGGCGAGCTGATGTTTTCAGCCCCGGGAACACTCCGGGATTTTGTCAACATTCTCAAAAACGGCAGGAATGTGCATTTCCTGGCCGGGCTGGATACTCCGCTAGACGACGGCGATGTGATCGCACTGTTCCCGCCAGCTGCCGGAGGATAGAGGCGTATACAAACAACCTGCAAAGGATATTATTTCAGGATCCGGATCTATCACGGGGTTAACTCCTGTTTCGATATCCGGGGGATTTACTTTGATGAAGAGAGCTGAGTAATTACATATCCTTTTTTATTTTTAGGATCGTACAACACGGTATCCTTGAGAGGATATGGGGAGAGCGCCGTTTTTTCATGGAACGCTGGTCATCACACATCGGGTTTATTCTTGCCTCGATTGGCGCTGCGGTCGGCATTGGCAATATCTGGCGGTTTTCCGCGGTTCTCGGACAGAATGGCGGCGGTGCATACCTCATCCCGTATTTCATCGCGGTCTTTGTTTTCGGACTGCCACTCATGATCCTGGAGATTACGATGGGGCGCCGGTTCCGGGGAACGGTTGTGAGTTCGTTCAGGGCTGTGCGCCCAGGATTCCGTGTCATCGGGTGGCTGATCTGCACAATTGTATTTCTGATACTCAGTTATTACCTCGTCATAACCGGCTGGACCATTGCATATACTGTCTTTTCCGTCACTGGAAACCCGGTAACCTTTTCCGGTTTTACCGGATCGTACCAGCCGATCCTCTTTGCGGTGCTAGCTGTTCTTTTAACCGGTTTTATCGTCTCAACTGGAGTACAGAAAGGGATCGAGAGGATATCCGTTATAATGATCCCTATCTGTATCATTGTCCTTGCCATCATGGCGCTCTACAGTGTAGCTCTCCCGGGATTTGCAGAAGGAATACGATTTCTTTT
>Ga0315282_10002095_pt1 | contig 37158 bp, 37 predicted proteins | sample YL17G07_20_MG_FD_203693 | JGI IMG/M metagenome (GOLD analysis project Ga0315282, IMG submission 203693) | Sediment microbial communities from Yellowstone Lake, YNP, Wyoming, USA - YL17G07_20 | ecosystem: Environmental > Aquatic > Freshwater > Lake > Sediment | place: USA: Wyoming | collected... | reverse complement strand
AGGAGTCCGAATGGGGGGAGATCGAGCTCCTCCGCTAGGCGCCTGAGCGATCTTGAGCTGCCCCGCCACGTGGCAGCCCGCTGGCCAGATCTCGCATAGAGCGTGTCGCGCTGCAGCATCTCCCGCGAAGGTCGACGTCGTGTCGGCGTTGTTGCCCAGTGCAGCAGGAACCGTTCGCCCGCAGGTCTTGAAGACCTGTGACGCCTGAGGGCCGTCCTTCCATTCCGCTAGAATCACTGCCCACGTCACAAGAGGGGGAATCGTGGAAGAGATGCCCGCTGGCGCCGTAGCTTCAACTGTCGAGGACACCCAGGGGTGGCTGGAGGGGATCTGTCGGCGCACCGACGAGATCCTCTGGGGCAGCTATCGCTTCGCGCTCGGACTCGCCGACGCCGCCTGGCCTCGCGTCATGTTCCCGATGAAGGGGCAGCAGCGCCGCGTCAGCGAGCAGGAGGCTCGCTTCGCTTTTGTCACTGCGTTGCTCGCCGATCACGAATCGTCCTGGGCGTTCGCCCCAGAGGTGCCGACCAAGCTCTCGTACCGTTTCGCGCACCGCGCCACAGGCCTCACCGCGCAACGTGCGCTCACGGACCTCGCCCTCTACCGTCCTGGCAGTGACGCACCGGCTCTCGCGGTCGAGTTCAAGTCGGGAGGCCGGTCAGGCAAGTCGGAGAAGGACGAGAGCATCAAGAAGGACATTGCCAAGCTCCTAGCGGAGGAGCCCGACGCGCTCTGGTTTCATGTGGTGCGGAGCGCCAACAACGCGACGCTCCAAGGACTGCTCCGCACACTTGATGCGGCAATCTCGCAGCTGAGTAACCCGTTCAAGCTGGCTGAGTATCTGGCGCGGGGCAAGACCGTGAAGCCGCGTGCCAAGACCATCGCCTTCCACATCTGCGTTCTCAACCCAGACATGACGGTCTCGGTCCATCGCACGCTGGACTACCGGCCCGGCAGGCACGAGAAGGACTTCTTCACCATAGCCAGTACGGCAACCCGCGCGTCGCTCGAGATCGCGGGCGGACAGGGGTGGAGCGTGCACCGTCGGTCGGTGGCGGATGTGTGCTAGGTGCCGCGGACCGTTTCGGCCATTTGAGCGCGTGATTCCCCGTGCCCATTGGAAGGAGGCAAGTCGTGGCCGAGAAGCGTCAGCTTGATGCAGAGGCAGCCCGCAAGGTCGGCACCACGCTCGGGATAGACTGGAGCAAGGTGGATCTCCAGCAGTTCCGTCGCGGCCTTGAAGTGGAGCTCGAGCACGGCGTCCGGGATCCGGAGACCGACGTTACGAACGACGACCTCACGCTCACCGGCAAGATCGCCTGGGCGCATCTGAAGGAGTTCCCAGACTATTACTCGCGCCTGGACAAGCTGGAAGCGGAGGCCGATGCGTACTGGGCTTCGCGTCGCTGAATGCGCCACGACCCTTGTCGCGCACCTGATCGACAAATCAGAGGTGGCGCACGACGTGGGAAGGGTTGCCAGCCACTACGACGTTCGCCGGCACGTCATCCAGCACAACGCTGCCCGCCCCGAGGGTGCTGTTGTCGCCGATCGTGACGCCCGGACCGATGACGACGCTCGCCGCGATCCAGACGTTCGTGCCGACGACGATAGGCAGGGCGGACTCGAGTCCGCGCTCGCGCTCGCCCGGGTCAACGGGATGGGTGGCCGTGCAGAGCTGTACGCCGGGACCAAGAAGGGTGAGCGCCCCTATCGTGACCGGTGCGCAGTCGAGGATCACGCAATTGACGTTGACGTAAGCTCCGGCCCCTAGCGAGATGTTCCAGCCGTAGTCGCAGTGGAACGGCGGTTCGACTATGGCATTGTCCCCGATGTGTCCAAACAGGGTGGTCAAGAGCGCACGCCGTTCCTCTGCCGCCGCGGGATCGGTGGCGTTGTAGGCGCGCACGAGCCTCAGGGCATGTATGCGCGCCGCGACCAGCTCGGGATCGGAGGCCAGGTAGAGCTGCCCGGCAATCATCTTCTCCCGCTCGGTCTGCGCGTCCATGAGGTCAGTGTACGACCGCCAGGTCCGGGACGCCTGTTCTGGTAAGGCGTCCTGCCTGGAGGCAGAGGGGGACGCGGCCAGCAGCTTGGGCGTGGCTGATGTTCTCACCAAGGCTCACACGGTGCTGCTCGCAGTCGTCGCACTCGCCTTCAAGGCCAGCCCCTTTCGCTGCTGGCGCGATGCCGACGAGACGCCTCACCATGGCATAGCACAGCTGAGGACGGCCCACCATCGGGCTCCCTTAGGACCTTGAACTGTGCAGGACATTTGCACATGAGCGGCTGCGGCCCCTAACCCCGCGTCGATCTTCGCCGCGGCCTCCTCCTGCATGCCCCCGGTGACACCCGCGCGGTTCGCATCCCTTTGCGGTGAGCCTCCGCCCGTGGGCCATTGTCGTCAGGCCACGGCTGAGATCAGAGGGGACTTGGCACCTGTCCGGAGCCCTGTATCATCGCATCGACTCTGGAGAGGCCGCACCGTGGCAGAGAGGGCAAGGGGCACGTTTCCAGCGATGAGCGCAAGCACGCCATGCGACTTAGTCTGATAAACCCATCCAACCAGCTTGTCAGCCTCGTCAGGGTCAAGGAGAACCGCTGGAACCGGTACCGCGTGTGGAAGCCCCTCGGCCTCCTGGTCCTGGCAGGTCTGACTCCACCGGCGTGGCAGGTCTCGATCGTGGACGAGAACCTTGGCGTGCCAGACTATGCGGCCATGCCTCGGCCGGAGCTTGTGGGCATTACCGCCTTCACCTCGCAGGCGAACCGCGCCTACGAAGTAGCCGCCTATTTCCGGCATCTTGGCGTTCCCGTCGTCATGGGCGGCATCCACGCGACCACCTGCGTCGACGAAGTCATGGAGCGGGTGGATTCGGTGGTCACGGGGGAAGCCGAAGCCGTCTGGTCGCAGGTCCTGGACGACGTCCGGCACGGCAACCTGAAGCGCCGCTATGACGGAGGGCATGCCGAACTGAACGATCTCCCGCCGGCACGTCATGACTTGCTGCCGACGGGGTACGCCTTCGGAGCCATCCAGACCACGCGCGGCTGTCCATTGAACTGCAGCTTCTGCAGTGTGACGGCGATCACCGGAGCACACTACCGGCAGCGACCCATTGCGGATGTCGTGCGGGAATTCGGCTTGATCCGTGAAAAGGGCGTTCTCGTGGTGGACGACAATCTGATCGGCACACGACCCGAACACGTGGCGCGCGCCAAGGACCTGTTCGGCGCCATGGCGGAGGCGAACCTGCGAAAAGAATGGATCGCCCAGGTCACCATCAACTTCGCCGATGACGAGGAACTTCTGACGTTAGCCGCAAGAGCCGGATGCAGAGGCGTCTTCATCGGCTTTGAGTCCACCGCTCCGGAAGGGCTTCGGGAACTCGGCAAGAAGTTCAACCTTCTAGGAGACCGCGATTTCCGCGCCTCCGTAGGACGCATTCAGCAGCACAAGATCCTGGTCGTGGGGTCGTTCGTCATCGGTCTGGACATAGACGAACCGGGCATCGGCAGACGTGTCGCCGAGACGGCCAGCCGGTACGGAGTGAACACTCTGAACGCGCTCTTCCTAACACCCTTGCCCGGCACCCGCCTGTGGGACCAGATGAAAGCGGAGAACCGCATCATTCTCAACGAGTTCCCGGAAGACTGGCAGCACTACACCCTGGTCTTCCCGGTGGCTCGGTACAAGTATCTGTCTACGGAGCAAGTCATTGAAGAAATGGACGCCTGCACTCGAGCCTTCTACTCCACGCCCCGGATCGTTCGACGGGTTGCGGGCGACCTGTGGGGTCGGCGCCAGCCCTTGAGAAGTCTGGTCAGCAACCTGTCATGCCGAAACAACGCCCGGCTGAACTGCGAGGCGCACGCTGACTTCAAGCGTGAACGGGGCAACAGGGGTGACGGAGGAACGTCTCAGACGTGAAGGACCTTCGTCTCCACATAGGGGATGGCGCCACGGGAACGGCCAAGACCAAGCGCCGCTGACCGCGAGCAGATGGCCATGGTGGCACGACCCGGGTTTGACGGAGACTCCGTTCTTTGGATGATTGCCGACCGAAGGAAAGGGACCTGGTTCGAATCCAGGTACGCCCACCAGCTGCTTGCAGGGACTTCTTCGTCGGGGTATAGCGACCGCCGCAGAAGTGAACGCCCCCGCCTCACCGCCCGCCTCCACTTTCCGTCGCACTATGCGCGTAGCATGGGCCTTGGAGGAGAGACGTATGGAGTACGGCTACAGCGACCTGGGTAGGCGCAACCGAGGCGAGATAGTCGAGGTGACGCTCAGCGGAACCGGACCTAACGTTCTCCTGATGGATAGCTCGAACTTCAGGGCGTTCAAGTCCGGGCGGGACCACAAGTACTACGGTGGCAGCGCCACGAGGTCACCTGTTCGGCTTCCGATTCCGAGCAATGGGCATTGGTATCTCGTCGTCCACTTCGGGGGGCTGCAAGGCAGATGTCGGTACTCCGTCCGGGTGCTACCAGGTCCGTTGCCAACGATTCGGGAGACGACGCGGCCTTCTCTTGCACCCGTTGCGGAGAACATCGCATCGATGCGCGGTGAGGACGACGATCAGGCTGCCGTGCGTGCGTGGGACGTCTTCATATCGCATGCCACTGAGGACAAGGATGAAGTTGTGAGGCCGCTTGCCCACGCCCTTCAGAGCCTCGAATTGAGAGTGTGGTATGACGAGTTCGAACTCCGGCTTGGCGATAGCCTGCGGCGCAAGATAGATGGCGGCCTAGCACGAAGTCGGTTCGGGGTTGTGGTGCTTTCGCCCTCATTCTTCGCCAAGAACTGGCCACAGTACGAGCTGGACGGCCTCGTCACACGTGAGATGACAGGTGAGCAGATTATCCTGCCGTTGTGGCACAAGGTTACGAAGGCCGAAGTCATCTCATTCAGTCCCTCGCTGGCTGACAAGGTGGCTCGCAACACCTCGGATTCCACAGTCGAAGAGATCGCCGCGGAAATCGCCGAGCTAGTGGGCGGGACTTCGAGTCAGTGATGACCGAGGCGGGTCGATACCCCTTCCTGCCAGAGGTGTACTTCTGGTTTGTGTTCGAGAAGGACGCCCACCGCTACCGCATCGGCTGGCCTCGAATGAAGATTGAACCACTGTCTCCCAAGGCTCCTGAGATTGCCGAACAGGTAGTCGCAGCACTGGACGCGGCTAAGAAGGACAACCGGGCAGCGGCACTCGACTTCATCTCGGCAATGGAAGAACTCGGCTACACGTTCGTTGGCCCGAGCAGGTTTGACTTCCGCTCGGGCACGCTCTTCTGGCAAGCGTGTACGCAGCTTCACCTTTCCCGACTCGCAAACGATTGTCGGGAGGCGATCCTTGCCAAGAGGGATTGCCAAGCACCCGGACCAAGCGATCCGGTGTGGCAGGAATGGACTCAGGCCACATTGCAGGCCGGCGCTTGCTCAAACGGGGCCAGGTTGCTCGGCTATGCGAGCCTTGAGGCATTTGTCAACGAAGTCCTGTACGCAAGCTTCCGGGACGTTTACGACGAGTACGAGGCCAGAGACGCCGCCGACCGCACCACCCCATGGGCGTCAGTTCCAACGAAGTTGGCTCGACTCCTCAAGGAACTCGGCGTGTCGAGGAAGACCGATTGGTATCGCTGCATCCAGAAGAATGCTCCCATACGGAGGGCAATCGAGCACCACAAGCTCGACCCCGCCTTCACCGACCCGGCTGGCAACCTGGACTCCGTAGCGTTTGAGGACGGCTACGGTCCCGAAGACGTTCAGACGTTCCTTGGCGCCGTGCAGTCGGCCTTCCAAGCGGTGCATGACGTCGACGGGGTAGAGCTTCCGCCTACGCACATGTCACCATTCTGACCCCCGCGGAAGTCAGGCACCCCCCGGGTCGAGTTCATCTCGCACCTCGACTCCCAGAATGGAGCGCAGGCCTCCCAGTTCCGGTGGCATCGCGCCTCCCAAGGCGAGGATTGCCGAGCTGTCAGTCTCATCCTCTTCGACCTTGGCTTCCGCAGCTAGTAGGGCAGAGTACTTGACGCACTGGAACAGCCCACGCACGACTTCGCCGGGCGGCGCGCCCGATGCCTTCACCTCCACCGCAACTCGCCGGTGCTGGCTTGTGAACACAACATCCACTCGATCTGCAGAGTACAGAAGAACCTCTATGCCTCCAGGCGCCATGTTCTTGGGCAGTCCCAGCCGTTCCGGGTGCTGGGCGAGTTCGTTCTTGAGCTTCCGGTGAGCTTTGCCTTCGCCAGCGGCCCCTTTCGGCACGACCTGTGAAATTGGCGGGAGTGAATTGGACACGGGAGGCAGTTGCTGCAGCTTGAGCGCCCCAAGTACCTTCTCCCAGTCTCGGAACGCGAAGACCTCGCTCAGCATGGCGTCCACGATCAGCTTCTTCTGCTGACGCGTTGCCGCCTTGAACAGGGCGGGGTCTGGGGTGAACCACGAAACGCCTTCGCCCGGCAGCCGAGTCGCCTGGTTGACGACAAGAGCCTCAATCGGCGGGACCCTCCTGCCCCATGTGGCGCCAAGGTCGAGCATCGAGTTGCCGATTGCCCCCAGGACGTAGTTCAGGTTTCGGGGGTTGGACATGGAGATCTCATCAGCTAGCGCGCCGTAGGTAGTCGTCTGCCACGCCTTCGCCTGGCGGACCAGAATCGGTAGCGCGGCGCGGGCGCGTCGCTGGTAGAGCTTGTTGCCCGATAGAGTGCCGACCGCTAGGTCGCCCGTCTCACGTGCCATGCATCCTCCTTCGGTGACCGGGCATGGAACGTTGTGCTCCGATGCGCGATTGCGTGCTAGCCTGCCATCGTCCCCTTGCCGAGATTGCAGTCCTGGCAAAGGGTCTGGAGATTGGCCAGCGTTGTCCGGCCGTCCAACGCGAAAGGCACGACGTGATCCGCGTGCAAAACCACACTCAGGTTTGTCGCCGGGCTGCGCCCGCAGACGACGCATCTGAATCGGTCGCGCTGGAACACCTGGAATCGCAGCCGCGCACCAACCGAGCGTCTCACCTCCTGTGGCCGGGGACGCGCGGGAGTCTGCTCCTGGGTGGGCACGTCGTCGTCTGGAGGCGGTGCGCTGCGGTTCGCGTCAGCCGCGACATCAGCCCACGCCACGAATGCTTTGAGCGCCTTCCGCCAAGTTCCCCAGCGGGTCTCGTAGGCTTTGCCGTTGATGGTCGAAGGAGGCTCGAACATCTCGCGATACGTGGGCTGTCGACCAAGCTGGGTCCAAACTCCGGCCAAGTTCTCAAAGCAGTCCTCGTCCGTCCAGTTCCTGTTCGCCATGATCGACTGAGGAATGCCAGCAGCACCAAGAGCCTTCTCCCAGCTGCCAAAACGACCGCGAATGACCGAACTGCTCACCACCAATGAGTACCGGTCGAAGTCCTTCGAAGTAAGAACACCACGCCCCACGCGCTTGCGGACTCGTCGCATCTCGGCGACCAGATCGTCGTTCGTCATTCGACGAGCGGCCTGGGCCTTCATCTTCGATGACACCCTGGGTCCGCCGTAGAGGTGTCCGAATCCAGCGGCCTCCAGGGCGGCTTCCCATCCTCCGAGCTTGCGCCTGACGGTAGAGGCCGACACGCGTCCGGAAAGCTCCTCAAACGCGGCCGTCGACAGGGTCGCTCCACGGTAGTCGGCGGCTACGCGTCGTACCTCAGCTAGAAGAGTCTCTTCCGAGTAGTCGTCCAGAAAGTCGATCTCAAAGCGGTTCACGTATCCGCCTTCGCCGTGGTCTCACTGCATCTAGAGGCACGTCAGAGCCGTGACCGACGTAGTCGGAGGCTACCACCCCGATGAGATGTACGGAAGGAACGAGGATCGGGCAGCCATCCCGCCCGTGCCAAGACTTCGCCGATGCGTTCCACCGATCGGTCCGATACCTGGCGCCTTCCCTGCCCCATTGCCGAGACGAGCCCCAATGACAGCCCAGAATCCCGCGCCAGACGCCGCACGCCGTAGCGCCTGATGCCCGCCAGGGCTTCTCGCTTCTGCATCTGCAGGTGTTCGGCCGGCTGTCCGTAGAGGACCTGCGCGTCCGAATCATCCCCGACGAAGAAGCGCTCCTCCCAGCGATTGGCCTCCTTGCCGATGTGCTCGACGCTGGCCACCCGCACGTGACGCCGGGTCGTTTCGCCCACATTCAGGTAGTCCCCGTCGGCGAACTTGTCCTCGGGATGGAGGTGATACTGGGCCAACGTCTCGGCATAGGTGCGCAGCAGAGTCTCCGGAATGGAGATGCCGGTTCTGCGGTCGAAACACAGCCCTGCCGCCTCGGCGGGGTCGGGGTCGTAGGGTGCGATGCCGCGCGGCAGCTCGCCCAGTGCGCCCAAGACGACCCCCAGGGCCGGGTCCTTCTCTTGTGCTCCCAGGCGCTGGGCGCTGTTCTTGATCTGCAGGGCCAGCAGGAAGCCGAACGGCCGCACCTGCCTGCGGTAGCTGCGCGTGGCGTTGTAGCTGGCAAACCAGGACAGCAGGTGGGGCGTGGTGGCCGCATACCGTGCCATCGCGGGACGATCGAAGCCGGGCAGGTCGTCGAGCACAACCTGGTTGGGCCGACCACCCAGCGCCGCCTCGACGATGCGATACCAGACGTCGTGCTGCCAGCGGGGCAGGCCGAGCTCGTCTTGGGTCACCGGCGGCGCAGGGACCGGTGAGTCGTCCTGCGGACCGTAGGGCGCCCGCAGATGCCCGAGCCCATGGCCCGAGGCCTTACGCAGCAGCGGCCGTCCCGCCTCGCAGACGTTGAAGAGCACGTACCGCTTGGTCGAGACAGCCAGGCAGAACAGCGGCGCCAGCTCTGCCGTGGTCCTGCCCGACTCATCGAGGGCGTAGTTCGCCGCCTCGCACTTGAACAACTCGCCCAGCTCTGGGCAGGGGTCGAGGTCGGCAAACCAGGAGCGCACCCGCTCTGCGCGAGAAACGAACTCCTCCCAGGCCATGCCGGAAGGGCAGGCCAGGGCCATCGAATCGGTGTCACAAAACGCCCAGCCGATGCCCTGGTCGGCCGCCAGGCGCTCGGCGATGCCCAACAGGAGCCGCGCCCCGCCGGTAGTCAGGGTGGCCAGCAGGGGGTGAAAGAACGCCCCCGGCTCTTCTGTGCCGCCGATGCGCGTCTGGCGGCGCTTGCCGTCATAGCCGAAGTACGCGGCCCGTTGGCGCTTGGCATGCTCGACGACGCGCAGCTCTAGGAAGATGCCGTAGCAGCTGGAGTTGGCGGTCACCTTGAGCGCCTGTTGTTCGGCCTCGGCCCGGGCAGCGTCGTTCGCATCACCCCGTTCGCGGGCTTGCTCGCCGCGCCGTTTGGCCTCTGCTCGCAGCAGCGCCAGGCGCCGGTAGAGGTCATCGCGCTCCGGATCGAGCGTGTAGGTGGCATCGTCGAGCAGCTCGATCGGCTGCAGGCCGTCCTGGACACCGCAGGCGGAAAAGCGCAGCGCCTTGTCGATCCTTGGCACCTTGCCGCCCAGCAGCTTGGCGACCAGCGCATCGGCCAGCGTGTACCAGTGGCCCTTGTTCGAGCTGAGGTAGTTCAGGCCGGTGCTGTACTGCGGCCGCTCAGCTGATCCGTAGCGAGCACGGATTGGCAGCAGGTCCGCCTTGGGACGCACGCGCACCAGGACGTTGAGCTTGCGCCAGGTCTCGGGGCGCCTCAGGTCTTCCAGGCTGACGGCCGCAAGGAAGGCCCGCACCTCCTCGGTCGCCTCCTCACAGACGACCCTCTCGGCGCGCACGAACTCCCACAGACCGAGCCGGCTTGAGACGGTCGGATACATGGAGCGGAAGTCACAGTAGAGCACCGGCGTGATCTTGCGCCGCAGGCGCACCTCGGCTCGTCCCCCGTAGTAGGCGCTCATGATGATGCCCGAAAGCGAGGGCGGAAAGTCGCAAGCCAGCTCACGCCAGGGCCGAATCCCCATCTGGCGCAACAACCCCTTGCCGATTGAGGCCTCCGAGTAAACCCGGTCGATTCTCGTTTCGGTGAGGCCCAGCCGGCAGAAGCGGACACGTAAGGTGCGCAGGCACTCATAGGTCACCTGCACATCGGCGAGCAGGTAGTTGAGGTAGGCCGCACTCAAGGGGCCGCCGTGCTCTTCGGTGTTCAGCTTCTGGTGGGCGGTGTCCAGCAGCTTGGCCAGCGAGGCGAGGCTGTGCGAGCCGCCGTAGAGCGCCGAGGCCAGGGTGCGCACGTCACAGAAGAACCCGCGACGAGCGGCCGGTGCGGGTAGCTTGCGGCGCCGCTCGCCGCGCGTGCGCCTCTGCTTGGCCGGCACGGTGAAGCGGATCAGCGAGGTGCGACGGTTGAGGTGTCGGACCTGGATGCGCGGCCACCAGCGATGCGGGGAGAGCTGCAGCGAGAAGCCGCCGCGCATGGGGGCGCGAGCAGCACTCCAGCGCAGCGCCAGGCGCGAGAGATCGAAGGGCAGGTTGAAGCCGCAGATCAGGGCGCGGTAGGCATAGGCCTTGCCGAAGAAGACCGTCTCGACGAACTCCTGTGTGGACATCAGCACAAGGCCGTGCCGTTCGGCGTAGGCGGCCAGTAGGCGGCGCTCTGTGGCGGTCAGCGACCGGCGGTCGTAGAAGAGGCCCTGCTCGACTAGCTGCCTTCCCTTGCGCAGCTGGTAGGCCCCGACGCGCAGCTGCTGGGCGGCGTTGGTGCTCGTCTCGGTGTCGAATATGAGCGTCCAGGCAGATGGTCCCAGCGGTTTGTATGAGGGCCGACCCGCCCGCCGCTCGAAAGCGGCGGGCGGTGTCGGCGGGTCAGCGTATGCGCGCACGGCGATAGTGCGTGGCTCGGCGGGTGGGACCCTCATGACGTGGCCCCTTCGAGCGTGGGGCCAGAGCCCCAGGGCGCGGGGCAGTTCATCGCCGCCAGCAGCAGGCCGTTGGCGTACTCGCGCAGCGTCTCGGCCAAATCACAGAAGAAGTCAGCCAGGCCGAGCAGGAAGCGGGCCGCCTTTTCGATCGGCGAGAGCTCGGCGGCCAGGGCGTCGGGATGGTCTTTCTGGTCGTCTGAGAGCTTGCGATGGTCGTTGGCACACATGATGACGGTCTCCATTCCGTAGGTACGGCCGGCCAGGTGGTGGCGCTCCAGGACGCGCGGGTCGTCCTCGCCGCAGAGCAGACAGCGGGGGAAATCGACACCGAGGCGCTCCAGCAGCGCCTGTCGGCGCGCCTCGCGATCGGGCTTGGGTTTGTCGGACTTGTTCACGGATGCTCTCCTTCAGTCAGGCGACGATGCGGTAAACGTCCTCGAATGAGGCCTCTTCGGTGTTGGCGAGGCGGTAGAGGACGTTGGGGCGGACCTCAAAAGGGTGCAGCGTGCCTCCCGCGTCGGTGACACCCTGGCCGGCGAAGGGCTCTAGCAGGGAGCGGTCGTTGGTGCGCAGGAACTGCCCCACGGCGCTCATGTACTGGCCCAGGCGGTAGGCCTGCTGGTAGTCGGGCAGCACGATGTGCAGCGCCCGCCCCTTGGAGTAGACGAGGATCTGGCGCTTGCGAAAGTCGGGGCCGATGCGCCAGCGCTGGTGTTCCTTGCGAGCCACGCCGGTGCGCGTCACGTAGGAGCGCAGACGCTCGGGAGCAACCCCGATCGAGCGCGCCGCGCCGGTCAGCGACTTGCCCTCGCGGATCTCCTTGAGGCCCTCTTCGAGCTGACGGTCCCAGGGACTGACCTTGGCGATCTCGGCCGTGTAGGGTTCGTGGTGGCGGGGATGGCCGCGTGCCTGGCTTCGGGACAGGCCGCGCTTGTGCCCGCGTGCGACGCGCCGCGCATACTCGGCTTTGTAGTCGCGCTTGCGGCGGGCCATCAGAGCTCACCGCCCGCGCGCCGGGATTGACAACCGCAGAAGTGCTGCGGAGTATGGTTCATGATAGAGCGTTCCTTTCTGTCTGGCCTGTGAGGAGTGACCGCTCCCCACAGGCCGTTTGCCGTTCCGGGCCGGCCCTAGCTGGCGGGCTTCGCCCACCGCGCTTGGGGTAGACCTGCGGCAGGCGTCGCAGGCGCCAGCGCCAGGCCGGATCGAGCAGGTAGGCGTAGCGGTGCTTGGGCACGGTGATGCGTCGTAGGACCGGTATGCCGGTGCGGCGCAGGTGACGGGCTGAGTTGGAGCCGTAGCGTTCATAGGCGCTGCGGGGATGCAGAAGACGTCCGTCGAGCTCCAGAAAGCGCTCGGCCTCGGTCTGGCCGAGGTAGAGGAAGCCGGCAGCCTGGTAGATGACCCCCAGATGGCCGGCCGCCGGATCGGCGAAGCTGACCACCAGCTTGGCCTCAGAGCTTCGCGCCAGGCTGCGCAGCACGATTCCCAGCACGCGGCTCTCACCGTTTGGGGGTAGCTCGTCGGCCAGCCAGAAGCGCGACAGCGTGAGAACGTGGCGCGGCTCTGCGCCTTCCAGGAGGCGGTGGGCGTGGCGCGCTCCGGCGGTCAACACCACCGCCCCGACGAGCCGCTCAGCCAGGTAGACGCCATACGCCGAGCGCACCACGCCGGGCATCGAGTGAAGGTAGTGCTCTTGAACGATCAGGGGAGCGACCACCGCAGGCGCGACGGCACAAACGCGCAGCGCCCGAAGGCTGGAGCGCGGGGGTCCGACTTGCACGGCCATCTCCCCGGAGGGCCCGGGGTGTACTAGCTCCTTGTACGACCCGCGCGGGGCTGGTGGCGCCGTGTCGGTCATGCCTCGCTCTCCGCATAGCCGAGCGCCACAGCCACGTCCAAGACGTTGCGGGCCATCGGCCCGAGGCGCTCGCCAAGCTCGGCTGCTTCCTCGTCACCGAGCACCAGCCGACAAGCGACTGCAGCGTCCTCGCCGGTCTCCCAGGTCAGCTCGTCGCCATCCTCCAGGGAGGTCGCCAGACGGCTGAAGTAGTGAGCCAGGCGGCGCTGCTCTCGGCGCTCCTTGGACGAGAAGACCCGATCGGTGAAGGTCTCCTCGCTTTGGGGCAGCTCGCCTCGCTGGCGGCCCGGGCCGGTCGGCGTGAAGGCGACTCCTGAGCGGCTGACGCGCTGTTCGGTCTGGGGGATGGCGGCCGCCTTCTCCAGGCGGCTGCGCAGGGCGGCGATGGTGGTCGGGGAAAGCCCTGTCTTGCGGGCGATCTCCATATTCGAGACTTCGGGCCGGCTGGTGAGGGTGCGCTCGGCCTCGGCGCGGCGGTCACTCAGAGAGAGAGGACGCCCGTGGCTTCGGTTGAGCGAGAAGGCCAGGGCGCGCAGGTCGCCATCTTGGGGCATCTCTACGACCTCGACGGAGACCTTCTCAAGACCGAGGTTCTGGGCGGCGGCCAGACGGTGGAAGCCGTCGACCAGCTGAGGGCGGCCAGCACCAACGACTATGAGCGCCGGCCAGGAGCCCGGGCACTCCTGCAGGAGGCGGACGTGGTCAGCATCGAGGCCGCCCAGGCGCGGCTGGAAGTCGGGGTTGACGAGGATTCGCGAAAGCGGAAGGTCGAGAAGCTCGCTCTTGGTCTGGCCTGCGTCTGACAACTGAAAAACCCCCTGGTGGTCGGGAGACATCCCGGCGGCTCTCGCGAGCCCACCACCACAGGGGGTCTTGCTCCGGTGTCTATGCGCACCGGCCGGCGCTAGGCCGGATTCAGTTGCATCCTTATGATAGCTCTATGCGTCGCGAGACTCAAGAGGTGATTCGTCTACTCAGCCGCCACGGTGACGACCTCGATTCCGTCCTGCATGACGAGGAGCTCAATCGGGCGCTTGAGGTCTTCCGCAACCCTCCCTACGAGGCCCTCCAGCCGATGGAGGCACGCTGCGGCCAGCGCGAGTGCGGAGTCATCGTTCGCTATCTCGGTCTCGATCCCGATGAGCCCAGAGTCATCGGCTCCAAGGGACCCCGATACCGCGAAGTGCGCTCAGACGAGATTCCCGCAGCGCAGCTGCGCCAGCAGCCCAACGGTCGGCTGGCCGACTGGCCACTCGGCCCGCATCGCGGCCACGATGTCGGCGACCCGATCGACCTGGCGCTGCCGGCGCAGGCTCAACTGCGCTGGGACCTCCGCTGCCCAAAGAAGCGCTGTCGGGGCGAGTACCGCGTCACCAACACCCGTCTCCTGGCCCTGCTGGTGAAAGCCCTGGGCGCCCGACAAGAGAACCTTGTGCTGCCCCATGGCCGTGAACTTCCGCGTTTGTAGAGGTGTCTCTGCCGGCCCGTCGCGATAGAATGATAGCGTAGGAAAAGCCGAGCAAATCGGCACAAAAGCGCCCCCGCGACGGGCCAACGTCCGGGGGCATGGCATACGGAGGCTGGTCCGCATGCAGACCCATGATACCCCTGCACGTCTCGACGGTCGGCGCAACGCGCCCCGCGAACCGCGCACCTGCCAGCACTGCGGCGCGCAGTTCATCCCCAAGCGCAGGACGCTGGGGCTGTACTGCTCGCGGACCTGCTTCCGGGCCTGGTGGGGTGAGAACAAGGGCCAGGACTTCTCACGCAGCGGCCTGGCCAAGCTCGAAGCCCTGCGGGCCGAGGGCAAAGACCCCAGAGCCACGCCGCAAGCGACCTGGAAGCGGCGCATGGCCTTCCGCGACTCAGCCCTGGTCATGACCCCCGAGGATGACGAGGGCGACGATGCCCTGTGGGCCGAACGTGCCCGCTACTGGCAAGCCCAGACCGACCCTGAGACGCTCGAGCCGCTCTTCTACCGCCGCCAGGAGCGCAAGGCCCTGGTGCTCGCCGGCCACGGCGTCAGGCTGCGTGTCCAGCGGGGAGCGCTGCTTGTCAGTCACGGATTCACGCACCACCCGCAGAAGGCTCGCCAGGAGCGCTACTTCCCCGGCGACCCCAAGCTGCCCTCGCGGATCGTGCTGCTCTCCTGCGACGGTTCGATCTCGCTGGATGTCGCCCGCTGGCTGTCTGAGCAGCACGTGCCTCTGGTGATGCTCGACTACCGTGGCCAGGTGGTCAGCGTCTTGGGGACCGAGACGGCGGCCGCCGATCTGGAACTGCGCCGGGCCCAGATCGAGGCGCTGTCAAACGGCGTCGGGCTGCAGCTGGCGCGGACCCTTGTCGAGGAGAAGCTGGAGGCATCATTGGCGACGCTGGCCACCCTAGAGCCCACGCCGGCCCAGGAATCGGCTATCGACAGGGTGGCCTCGCTGCTTCACGAGCTGCGCGTCAAGCCGCCCGCCGATGTCGATGCGCTGCGGCTCCTGGAAGCCTGGGCCGCGATCTCCTATTTCGCTTCCTGGCGCACGATCGCGCTGCACTGGAAGGGCACCGGCAAGAAGCCCATCCCTCCGGAATGGAGACGGGTCGGCATGCGTCAGGACTTCCTGCGGCGGTCAAACCGACATGCGCGGCACCCGGTCAACGCTCTTTTGAACTACACCTATGCCGTTCTGGAGAGCCAGGTGCGCATCGCCATCGCCGAGATCGGTCTGGACCCCACGATTGGCTACCTGCACGTCTGCCAGCCGGGACGGGACTCGCTGGTCTATGATCTGATGGAACCACACCGGCCGCAGGTGCACCGGCGGGTGCTGGAGTTCGTGCGCTCGGAGGTGTTTGCACCACGGGACTTCGTGATCGACTCCAAGGGGACGTGTCGGCTGCATGCGGAGCTGGCGAGGCGAGTGGCCAGCCGGTGCGCCTGTTCCGTCAGCCTCGAGTCGTCGCTCGCGATGCTTCGAGGCGTCGTGGGAGAAGCTGCGGACCAAGAGTAGGCTTGCGGTAGTCGTGCCAGCGAAAGCGGCGGTCGTCGCTCCCCGGTCATGCGGGCTGCAGGACCGTTCTTGGGCAGAGGGAGGCCCGGGTGGACCACGCCATGCTTTGCGCAGCCGCAGCGGACGCGCTGCTGGTTGAGGAATCGGCGCCCAAGGAGTGGCCTGCACGCAAACGGTGGGAGTGGCTCACCGAGGTCGAGCTTTGTGCCCGAATGCGTGACGCCATTCTTCGCGCCGGGACAGACCCCTACGTGGTCCGGCTGAATGCTCAAGGCCGCCGGGCCCAAGGGGCTACGAACCATGACATAGAGATTGGCCTGCCTCTCTCAGCGGCCGTCGAGGTCGTGTTTGCCTTCGCCAAGAGGACCGCCAGTCCCGCGCAACCTGTGGAAGACGACTTGAAGTGGATGGTTGAGAAGCCGAACCGTCACGTAGTCGTCTTCTTCCCGACTCTCCGCGAGGGCTACCGGATTCAGAAACATCGAACGGCATACGATCCTGCTGGGAATCCAATCACCCTTCAGGCCGATGAGATGCTGCTCTGCGACTCGCTTCAGGTCGCTGGCCTTTGGAGGAGCATGGAGTTCTTCGACGGCCTATTCGACGAGATCGAGGACCCAGTCGCGGGCGAGTCGGCACGGTGGACGGTGGCAGGTACGCCGGTTCACGCGGCGACGTTCACCGTCGGACTGCTGGAGGTTGTCCGGACTACTTGCGGGAAGCGGTCCGACCGTCTCTGGGCATCGGTCTGGAGCAGCCGACAGGCGTAACGGCCCTCTCGCGAACGGTCACCTACCGCCCCTCCTGTCACAAGCGAAGAAGAGGCGCCGGCGAGCTCCACCCTTCGGGCTCGCCGGCACTTCTCGGCGGTCCTCAGGTGTTCACATCTTGGCCGGTCGCTCTACCCCGGGGCCTTGGCTTCGGCGCGCCCCCGTGCCCACACCCCCGCCAGCAACCATTCTGCAACCCAAATGGCTGCGGCTGGACGGGATTTCCCGAACGCAGGTTGGGGCGATTCCATCTGACGGGGGGGCGTAGCAGCGCGATCTGACTTCGGCACCGGTCGTGTCCGCATTCTTCGGCGGTAGTAGAGTTGCCGCGTCGACCGAGGGGGAGTCATGGTCATCGCCACCTTCCGCGATGGTACACAGGCCGCAGGGCAGACCATCGTCTACGACAACGGTGTCTTCTCGATTCCTGGCGGCTTGCAGCTCACTGCCGCGCAGGTCTTCGAGTACGGTCAGGCCGACGAAATCGTGTGGGCCAGCAACGAACTGCGTGAGTGGGTCTGGAGCGTGGCGCGCACCGAAGCCGCACCCGCGGAAGCCACACCCACACAAGCCGCGCAGGCCGCAGGCGCCCAAGGCGCTGCGGCGGTGTCGGCTGCCGGAGCAACGAGCAAGCAAACCGTCGTGCAGCAACTTGTGTCGCAAGGCTGGACCGAAGTCGCGGCGAGGCAGGTGACGGACAAGGCGATGGCGCAGCTTGCCGCAAGAAGGAGCGGCGACAAGATCGCGCGGGGACTCGTCAAGCAGGGCTGGGATGCAAACGGGGCGGCCCTCTTCGTGAGCAAGGTGGCACAGGCCTTCGACGCATACGCGAAGACCCCCGAGGGGAACAAGGCCCTGCGTCGCAAGTACGCGCAGTACATGTTGTGGGGTGGTGGCGTGGCCGCAGTGTGCGTGGTGCTCTCCGTCATCACCATAATCAACGCTCTGCAAAATGGATCGGGAGCAACATACGTCATCATCACGGGCCCCGTCGTGGTCGGGATCTACTTCTTCTTCAAGGGCCTTGGTGGTTGGGGGGAACAGAAGCGTCGCGTGGGGGCACAGCGACAGCGGCCTGGCACGCAAGAAGCCACGCCTGCTTCTGCAGCCGAGGCCTCGGATATCGATCAAGCCCATCCCGGTGCCGGTTCGCCAGAAGTCGCCACTCCACGACAAGGCGCACGGCGCAGGGGGCGCTTTCCCGCTTGGGCCATGGTGCTGGTCGTTGCTGTGGCTCTGGCGGGTGTCGTCGGCGGGGTGCTGATCGTGCGAAGCCGCGCTGGCAACTCGAAAGCCATGGTCGAAGTCTTCATTCTCGACGCCGACGAGGGCGGGACGCCCGAGAAGGTCCAGGCTCTGGAGGACAGGATCGCCGCCATGCCTGAGGTCAAGAGCTACACGTACATCTCCAAGGACCAGGCCCTCGAGGATTTCCGCAAGGGGCTCAGCCCCTCCGCCGCGGCGATCATCAACAACATGCCCGCCAACCCGCTGCCGGCCTCGTACCGCATCTACGTCAAGGAGGTCGGCCAGGTCGAGACCGTCGCCAGGCGCTTTCTCGACGACCCCGTCGTCGATAATTCGCCGGGCACCCATGACGGCGTGCGGTGGACGAAGGACGGCGTGCGGTGGACAAAGGAGCCGTGAGAGTCCCTACGGAGGCGGCATCGTGCGCAGACAGGAACGGCCATAGGTTGTGAGCGGGAGATGAGGCGGGGCGGGGTTACCCATGCATCCTCGCCCCGCCTCACCTCCCGCTGACCCAAGCTCGACTGCACCCTATCCGCTTGCCATCCGTCTACACCGCGCCAGCAACCATTCTGCAACCCGAATGGATATGTGGGGTCCCGGTACGTGCTTGACACTATGGCTCCGGCTGGCTCAGCTGAGCAGTCAGCGAAGCGATCGGTCAGCGAAGCGTGGAGTACTTCGGAAGGACCACTCAGCCATCTTCGGCTGACCGCACGCCGCCGAGGAGCTTCCGCTGGCCCACCAGCAGGCACACCCATCCCGGCACCGAGAAGAGGATACCCAGCGAGGCCGCCTGGATGGCCCTGTTCAGGTTGTGCGTCGATGCATCGGAGCTCAGCATGTTCCCGGGCGGGCCGCCGATGCCACAGACCGACCACTGGGCGAAGAACAGAAGCAGATAGCCGATCGCGTTCCATCGCGACGCGGAGCGAACGCTGCCGTCGACGAGTGCCTGGTATTTCGTCCAGCTCCACATGACCATGATGAACAGCACGACGCCCGCCGTTCCGAAGGCGCCGAAGTAGAGCCACATCCAGTCAGGAAGGTTGAGTGGGAAGCTCACGCCGTCACCTCCGCGCTTCTTTGCCGTAGAGAAGCCCGCCGACGACCATAAGGAGGCCGCCGACCGATACCGTGACGGCCGGGACCGCGGCCCACAGGCCGTCGCCGGACTCCAGCAGACGGGTCGGCGGCAGTCCGACCAGCCCCCAGAAGAACGGCAGAGCGGTGTGAACGAGCAGAACCACGGCTCCGACGAAGAACAGCGCTGTTCCGGATCTCGCGGTCGACATGGACCCCCCCCTCTTCGAGTCCGCAGGCGACCGGCCATCCGTTCGGCCTCGCCTGCGTGCGAGGCTTGATCGTGATCCGTATATGTCACAGCTGCGCGAATCGCGCAAGGAAGACGGTCGGCGATTCGCTGGAGGCTGGTCGAGGCAGCCGAGGTCAGCCCGGGTCTTGCCGCGATGGGTGCGGACTGGATGAGCGGTCCGGCCTTTGCACGGCGGAGGTCAGGGGTTCGGCTCCCCTGCGGTCCACCAGCTCCCTCACGCTCAGGAGCAGGTGTTTTGCTGGTCCCATCGGGTCGCCAGCCGGCCTCTCAGACGCTCTTCGCAGACATTCGGCAAACGCACGGGGTGGCCACAAACGGTCGTTCGCGGCTCTCCGCGGCGTTCGATGGCACCTGGGCCGCTCTGATCCCCTGTCATCTGGAGTCACGGGTCCGAACCTGCCAGGATTCACCCCATTGCCTGGGCCCAGTTGCACGGCGATCGGTCCGATGGGGCGCGAGGGTGCCGCCTGATGCCGCGGCGGACAACCTGGGAGCGACGAGAGACCCCTCCACTGGTTGGTCCTCCTCCTTTTCGGTAGGCTCCGGGTGCGTCGTAGGGGTGTCACTCACCATATGGGGGTGTCGTGCACCGGTGGGATGAAAGGAGGCAGCCGTGAAGTCCGGAATCCGTCTCGGCCGGCCGCAGCGAGCTTGCATCGCGGTCGTTGGCCTGCTGGCGGTCGCTCTCGTGCCGCTCGCGCTCGGGGGCTGCGGCGCCACCGCGACCGACAAGAACGAGCCGAACGACGATCTGAACAGCGCACACGCGCTCGCACCCGGGGTGCCGGCAGACGGGGTCATCGGACCGGGCGATTCGGATGTCTTTCGCTGCGACGCTCCGGAAGGCAACGTGATGCACTCCTTCGTCGTCACCGTGCGGACCGAGGCTCCCCAAGACATCGAGCTGCAGGTGGGGGCCAGCATCCCGGGCGTATGGGAGGGCATCACGTGGCCGGGGTGGAAGGTCGTCACGAAGGGCGACCGCGTGGAGGTGGCGGGGACGCTCCGCAAGGGGACGGTGCTCATGTTCCTGAAGGGGGCCTCGGGTACCACGTACACGATAGACATCACCTGGACGTGACGCGAGGCTCCGCCGGAAGTACGCAGGCCCGAGCAGCCACGAACAAGCTGGTCGCGAAGTAGCACGAAGTCCCACCGGCCGCGTCCCGTTCGTTTGCTGCATCAGTGCGACAAGCGGGCCGAGTCTCTGTGCGCGAAGGGCCGCTTGCCGCGGCCCTTCGCGCATTCCTGGATGCCTGCGTGACGAACCGCGGTCAGGCCGCCTTTGACGTCACACTCTGCACGTTGAAGCGGCGAGCCGCGGACTCACCTTCGTCGAACTGCACGAGGACGCAGGGCTCGTCGCCGCTGACCCAGGCGTCGTGTCCCGCCGGTATGACGAACACGCTTCCGGGACCGAACTCGAGCCGCGCCCCGTCGTCGAGTTCCACGGTCAAGTGCCCCGAGACGGCGTAGCCGACGTGCGTGTCGAGGCACTTCGGCGCTCCCATGTGCGTCGAGAACTTCCATCCCGACGGGTAGGTCGCGCGCTTCACCTTCATATCGCCAAGCTGCACGACGTCGATCTCCACGCCACCTTTGGCAAGGTGCTCGTCGGGCTTGTCGAACGACTTGGTGGTTCCACCGATAAGAACAGCCATGGGACCCTCCTGGATCGCTGCTGCGATTCGAATACTGTCCGGGCCGGTGCGACCCGGTGCTTGCATGATTCCCCTATGGTGACAGTGCTAAGCGGCCTGCGCTGGCACTCGAGCCCGGCCTGCGCCGGCGAGGGCCGGAGGGCCGAGGGCCGGACCAGTGCGCCGTCGTCCCGCCGGCGGCGATATCCAGACGGGTGCGAGAACTCGCACAGACCAGTGGATGCGCGACGACGTGGGTCCCTGGCTCAGGCCGCCGACTCGTGGCAGCGAGTCCCTCGTGAAGGGTGGGATGGCTAGCCGTTCCCCTCGAGTGAGGGTGGCTAGCCTTCCGGCAGGCGCAGGGGTACCCGAGTGGCGTCAAGAAGCGGCGAGAGCCGATCGCGAATGTTGTTGGGGTACAGGTCGTCCACAGTGAAGGTGGCTTGCAGCGCCTGATCGCCGTGCTTGAGGTTGACGACCAGCGTCACGCGATTCACCGTGTCGGTTCCGCCCATGGTCGCGGCCGCGGCCACGCCGGCCAGTCCGAAGGTCACCATGCCCGCCGCATACAGGCCGGTCTTGGCGCCGGCGGACAGCTCGCCCACCTTCGCGGGCGCACTGTGGACCACGTCGACGCTGACGATCTCGGCCGTCCACAGGAGGACGTCTGCATCGGTGTCTCCGAAGCCGACCTTCTCCGCCGTGAAGATGAGCTTGCCCTGCCGCTGGTTCGGCGCCCAAGGGAGCCCTCCGAGGTAGCTGGCTCGCTGTAGCTCGGCTCTGTCTGCACTGAATGCCGCTTTGGTGGAGTGGCCGGTGCGAGGGTCAGCTCCGCACTCCGGACAACCCGGCGCCTCAGAGTTCACCTTGGTGTCACACCCGGCACATGCGATGACGCCCACGACACCTCTCCTCGTCAGAAGCCTTCACACTGGTTCCATCGTCTGACGCAGCATATCGAAATGTACGTACGGCGAGAATGTTCCATCTGCAAGGGTGACGTTCTCGTTCGCGATCGCGGGCAACGGATCTGCGGACCGCGTCCGACGCCACGAGCTTGCCCCTTGTCGGCAGCCTGGTGTTGACTGCATTCGCGGGCAGAAGCGGATCGACCGCGGGCCGACGGAAGAGCGTGAGGACAGGAGGACAGCGTGCCGCCTTACGAGGGCTCACAGGCGACCATCCACTACGAGCAGGTGGGCAAGGGGCCCGACATCGTCTGGGTCTCGGGTGCCGGCGACGGCGCCGATTGCTGGGACACCTTCCAGTTGCCCTACTTCAAGGACGACTTCCGCAACACGACCTTCGATTCCCGCGGTGTCGGCACGACCGTCTGCGACCTGCCGCTGCCTTGGCCGATCGAGGACTTCGCCCGCGACACGGCGGAGCTGATCGAGGCCGTGTGCGAGCCGCCGGTGGCTCTCGTGGGTCTCTCGTTCGGCGGCGGCATCGTGCAGCAGGTCGCCATCGATCGCCCCGACCTGCTGCGGTGCGTGATCCCGATCGGCACCGGCGCTCGCAGCGTCGGCTGGACCTGGGACTACCAGATGGCCGAGATCGAGTTCCGCAAGGCCGGCGGGCGCCTCGACGGGATGATGGCCGTCACCCACTATGCCGCGCAGTGCTACCCCGCGAGGGTGCTCGGCGACCGCGAGTTGTGGCCCAAGATCCGTGAGCGGTACCTCGCCTACTACTCGACCGAGCAAAACGAAGACTCGCTGGTCGCCCAGTGGGAGCCCTGCGTGCGCTTCGACCAGACCGCACAGCTCCCGGACTGCCGTGTGCCGATGCATGTGATCGCCTTCGACCAGGACGTCGAGGCGGTGCCTCAGGACGGCGAGGAAGTCGCCGCCCTGTGCCCCACCGCCGAGCTCCACCTCTTCGAGGGCATGGGCCATTCCTCGATGTTCGGCCACAAGGAGGACGTGCTCAATCCGTTCATCAAGGGGATTGTCGAGCGCTACCTCTAGGGCGCCCGGCGGTGACGTCGTGCGGCTGACAGGCCGTGGAAGAGGGCCCTGGTTCGAATCCAGGTACGCTCACCATCCGCTTGCAGGCGATTCGTCCCCCGGTGCCCTTCTTCGGCTTGCGCGACGGGCTGTCCAGCAACCGTTCTGCAACCCAGATGCACGTGGGAAGACGGGACTGGCAGGGGTTCGTTGGGCCTCGCGGTGACACAGCGACCGCTCGCTCACGACGCAGTGTCGACCGTTCTGGATATCGGCCCAGGCAAGACAGTGCCAGGGGAGTACGATGGGCCGCGAACAAGTGCGAGGAGGACCCGTCCATGAAGCGCACGTGGTCGAGGATCATCGTCATCGTCGTGGCGCTTGCCGCCGCCGGGCTTGCCGCCGGCGGTCTGGCTGCCTGTGGCTGCAGCACGACGTCGTCCAGTCCCAACGCCTCGGCGAGCCCGACGGCCGGTTCTTCGGTCGGCCCGTCGGCCGTTCAGCAGTCAGCGATCGCCGTCGCCGGCGGCAAGGACTCCACCGTCCTCGCGGCCGTGAGTCCCGACGGCGCGGCCATGCAGCTCGACCCTGGTGACGGCCATCCCATCCGCAAGCTGGCCTGGTCGCCCGACGGCACCCGGGTCGCAATGCTCAAACGGGTCGGCAGTGGGCAGGACGACACCAGCGCGGTGTTCGTCTACGATCTCGCGACCCGCCAGACGACGCAGATCGTCATCGCCTTCGACATGAAATGGACGGTGGCCGACTTCGCTTGGCTGTCGCCCACGCAAGTCGCGTTCTCGGCCTTCGTCGGGGGCTCCCACAGCTTCCGCGCCAACGCTGGTCTGTACGTCGGCGACGCGACCACGGGACACGTCACCCCCCTGAACGGCGCCGACGGCAAGCAGCTTGAGGGCGTCTCGCTCTCGGCCTCGGCCGACGGCAGGACGCTGGCGTTCACACGCTTCGGCGAGAAGAGCGCCAACACCGTCGCCGAGGACCTGCTGCTCCTCGACATGGCGTCCAAGAGCGTCACGACCATCGCCAGCGGCAAGATCGCCGCCGACGTCGAGGGCGACGCGTTCGCCAACCAGCTGCTCTCACCCGATGCGTCACTGATCTTCACCGAGCAGACCGGCAGCGACGTGGGCTTCACGGTCACGATCTACAGCTCCGGCGGAGACAGGAAGTGGCGGTCCGAGCCGATGTCCCTGCCGACGACCGCCGCCTGGGACCCCACGGGCAGCGAGCGAGTGGTGTTCGGCGGCGAGACCCATACGGCCGGCGGTTCGCTTGCCGGCAGCATCCTCGTGTACGACCCGGCCAACGCCCAGGCCACCCTGCTCTCGCACCTGCAGCAAGGCCATGACAGCGACGCCTTCGCGTGGTCGCCGGACGGTACGACGATCGCCTATACGTCTATCGGCCGCGACCCTGCCACCACCGCAGTCTGGACCGTGAGCGCCGACGGCAAGGGCGCCAAGCTGCTTCTCAAGGATGCAATCGCGCCGTCATGGGGGATGGTCGCCGTCAAGTGATCCTTGACGATGCTGCGTTGAGGGGGCCGTCGCGGTCGCGATCGTGGGCAACGGATCTGAGGACCGCCTCCCACGCCACGAGCTTGCCCTTTCTCGACAGCCTGGTGTTGACTGCATTCGCGGGCGGAACCGGATCGGCCGCGGGCCAACGGGAGCGCGTCAAGACAGGAGGACATCGTGCCGACTCTGCCTGGTTCGCAGGCGACGATCCACTACGAGCAACTCGGCGCAGGGCCGGACATCGTCTGGGTCTCAGGAGGCGGGGGGCTGGCCGAGGACTGGGACGCCTACCAGATCCCCTACTTCAAGGACGGCTTCCGCAACACGACGTTCGACAATCGCGGTGTCGGCACGACGCGCTGCGACGTGCCTCTGCCCTGGGCGCTGGAGGACTTCGCGCGCGACACCGCCGAGCTGATCGAGGCAGTCTGCGAACCTCCGGTGGCCCTCGTCGGCCTCTCCTTCGGCGCCGGCATCGTGCAGCAGGTCGCCCTTGACTTCCCGGACCTGCTCCGCTGCGCGATCGCCATGGGAACGGGCGCCGTCAGCATCGGCTGGACGTGGGACTACCAGATGGCCGAGATCGAGTGGCGCAAGGCCGGCGGGCGCCTCGACGGCATGATGGCCGTGACTCACTACGCGGCCATGTACTATCCCGCCCGCGTACTCGGCGATCGCGAGCTGTGGCCGAAGCTGCGCGACGAGTTGCTCGAGTACTACGAGACGGACACCAACGAGGAGTCGCTGATCGCGCAATGGGAGCCGTGTGTGCGCTTCGACCAGCGCGACCGGCTGCCCGACTGCCGCGTGCCGCTGCACGTGATCGCCTTCGACCAGGACGTGCAGGCGGTTCCCCAGGACGGCGAGGAGGTCGCCGACCTGTGCCCCACCGCCGACTACCACCTCTTCGAGGGCATGGGTCACTGCTCGATCTACGGCCACACGCACGACGTCCTCAATCCGTTCATCAAGGGGATCGTCGAGCGCTACCTGTAGGCGGACGGCGCCGCGCCCGGCGACTCCTGGCACGCCGACGTGTTCTGTCAGGGCTTTCGCCCGCCGGGCCTGTGGTAGCATCGGGCTCCTCCGGACCGGAGGACCATGCCCATGAGCCACTCGTGGCGCCGCGTCGGTACGCTCCTCATTCCAGCACTGCTCTTCTTGGTAGTACTCCAGGCCGCCGCGCGGCCGCGTGCGGCGCACGCGGCCGGCTACCTGTTCGAGGGCGAACGGGGCTCGCGAGGAGCCACGCCGGGATTCTTCAGGTGTCCGAAGGGGGTCGCCGTGAGCGCGTCGGGCGAGGTCTTCGTCTGCGACTACACCGCCAATCGCGTCGACGTCTACGACCTCAGCGGGCAGGTGCTGCGATCGTGGGGCGGGACGGGCACGGCGCCGGGCAAGCTTCGCGAGCCGTGCCGCCTGGCGGTCGGGTCGGACGAGTCGGTCTACGTCACCGACTCCGCCAACGGGCGCGTGCAGCGCTTCTCGCCGACCGGTGACGTGCTGGCGATCATCGGCCAGGAGGGACGGGGCCGGTTCGGCTGCCCGCGCGGAGTGGCTGTGGGCCCCGACGGCCTTGTGTATGTGACCGATGGGCTGCGCGACCGCGTCGTGGTGTTCGATGAGAACGGCCACTTCGTGCGCCAGTGGGGCAGCACGGGTACCGGCCCCGGCCGCTTCGAGGTGCCCAAGGATGTCGCCGTGGCGCCCGGCGGTCGTGTCTACGTGCTCGACTGCCGGCGCGCCGATGTGCAGATGTTCAGTCCGACCGGCAGGTACCTCGGCGTGTTCGGCGGGCAGGGCAGCCTGCGGGGCCGCTTCGACGGGCCGCGCGGGATCTTCGTCGGCCCCGACGGCCACGTGTTCGTGGCCGATGCCTACAACAATCGTGTGCAGGAACTCACCGACGCCGGCGACTTCATCCGCCTTTGGGGCTGTCGCGGTTCCCGCGCGAGCCAGTTTCGCGGTCCGCGCGACGTCGCCATGGCTCCTGACGGCAGCCTGGTCGTCACCGACACCCACAACTTCCGCGTGCAGCGGTTCGCGCTCTCAGCGGCGCAAGACGTCACCGCGCCGCGGACGTCGCCCTCGATCGACCCTCCCCTGGTGCACCGGTGGTCACGTCTGCCGATCACGTTCGCGCTTGCCGCGGCCGACCCCGACGACGGGGTCGCGGTCACGTATCTGCAGAAGGGCGGCAGCCTCGCGTGGTTCCTGCCGTACACGGCGCCCGTCACGCTGGGGCAGGGCATCCACGTGCTGCGCTATTTGTCGGTCGACACGGCCGGCAACCAGGAGACGACGAGGCGATCGATCGTACGCGTGGACTGCACGCCGCCCAGCGTCGTTCCGTCGCGGCTGGTGGGACGAACGGTCCGGCGCGGCGATGTTCTCGCCTTGCCCCTCACCGTGGCCGACAACCTCAGCCCCCGGTGTCACTTCTCCGCCCGCATCTCTCAGAACGGAGTCGTGGTCGCCGAGACCGGCCTCGGCTGGCGGGCCGTGTCGCCGCGACTTCGCGACGTCACTTTGGGATTGCACTGCGACCTGCGGCGCGGCGACTACCGGCTGCGGCTTGTCGTCACCGACGCGGCTGGCAACCAGACCCTGCGCAGCGGCGGCCTGCGGGTGCTCTGAGGGGCGCGGGGACGTTCGCCTGGTCGCCTGGCGCAGCGCCGCCGCGCCTGCCGTCAGACTCAGGGGCACGCCGATCCAGTTGGTGTATCCTGCAGGCGCGGCCGACGTGCCGCCGTCCGGGCTGCCTCGGTCGTCGTTCAGGCGTCTCAGGCGGCACGGCGTCCACGGCCTCGGGGGACCTTGATGAGACGTGTCACCGGCCGCAGCGGCCGATACCATCTGGTTGCCGTCTGCGGCCTGCTCGCTTTCGCCGTGGCCCTCCTTGTCCTCGCCGCGCCCGCGTGGGCGGTCCCCAAGCAGTGGACGCTCATGCTCTACCTCGACGGCGAGGACATCAACATGCAGAGTGACTACCTTGCGGCGTTCGATGCCATGATCGCCGCCAACGTGGGCAGCGACGCCAACGTCAATGTGGTGGTCCAGTTCGACCGCATGCCCGGGAACCCAGGCTACGGTGGCTGGACCGAGGCCGAGCGCTTCTACGTCACGCCCGGCATGCAGCCCATCCCCGCCAACGCCATCGCCGACTGGGGCGACGGTCAGGGTGGCCGCGAGGTGAACATGGCCGACGGCGCCACCCTCCGCACCTTCGTCACCTGGGCGGCGGTGTCGTACCCCGCCGACCGCTATGCGCTGATCGTCGCCGACCACGGCTTCGGGTGGAGGGGGTTGTGCATCGACTGGACCAGCGCCGGCGAATCGATGCCGCTCAAGTCGTTCGCGACGGCGCTGCAGGGCCTGCCGTTCTCGATCGACCTGCTCGGCCTCGATGCCTGCCTCATGCAGACGGCCGACGTCGGCTACGAGTTGCGCGCCTGCGACATCGACGTGGTGGTCGGCTCCGAGGTCCCCGGGACCACCTGGCCGCTGGCGCAGGACATCGCCGCGATCACGTCGGCCCCCGGCGTCGCCACCGAGACGCTGGCGCGGCAGTACTGCGACCTGTACTTCGCCGCCCACCCGGGCGAGCACGACCTGACCCAGTCGGCGTACCGCCTCGACGAGATGGCGCCGCTGGCGTCGGCCGTCAAGGCGCTCGGCGACGCGCTGGCGACACCACCGCACGACACCGTGCCGCAGCGCTCCCAGGATGTGATCGCGACGCTGCAACAGGCGGTGTTCTACACGCTGGCCAGCGACGACCTTCCCGGGACCTACGGGATGTCGGTCTACTTCCCCGACTTCGAGGGTCCGGAGCACCAGACCATCCCGGCCGAGTTCATCTCCTTCTACTTGCCCGAGGTCGCGGCGTTCAGCGAGGACGGCGGCTGGCGCAGCCTTCTGTGGGGGTACTACAACCGCGCGCCGGACCTCGACCACCGGCTGTTCAACGCTCGCCAGAGCGTGGTGATGATCGAGGACACCGCTGACCTATACGACCTCTGCCGGCGACTGGTCTCGCTGCCGCCGTCCACCACCGCCGACGGCTGGGACAGCGACTGGCACCGGCTGCCGGTCGACGTGACGCTTACGGCGACCCCCGGCGCCGGGGGGCTACCGGTCGGCTTCACCGAGTACCGGCTGGATGACGGCGCCTGGACGCACGGAACGGTAGCGACGGTGGCGGCCCCCGCCGACCACTCTGGCGACGGGATGCATACCGTTGACTATCGGTCGGCGGACACCAGCGTGCCGCCGCTGCTCGAAAAGTACGACACCTGCACGGTCAAGATCGACACGACCGGTCCGGTCACCCTGGCGCCGCGCCGCGCGTCGGTGCGCCGGGGCGCCGTCGTCACCCTGCGGTACCGTGTGAACGACGCTCTGAGCGAGAAGGCGAAGGTCACGATCCGCGTCAGGACGCTCGGCGGACGCACGGTGAGGATGCTGCGCGGGACGCGGACCACGAACACCGCCCTGCAATCGCGGTTCCTCTGTCAGCTGCCGCGGGGCACGTACCGGTTCTGGGTCTACGCCCGCGATCTGGCCGGCAACGCGCAGACCAGCGTGGGGAGGAACCGGCTGGTCGTGAGGGGGAGAGTGCCGTGAGCGGAGCGATCGCCGGTGTGTCTGGCCTGGCGAAGGCCCGGCGCTACGGCTTCACGTTCGCCATCCTCGTTCTCGGTCTTCTGCTCGGCATGTCGCTGCCGGCTTGCGCCGACTCCCCGGCGACACTGTCGTTCGCGCCCGACCAACTCCCCGCGGGGCAGGCCGGTACGGCCTACCGCGTCACGATCGGCGTGTCCGGCAATCGGACGCCGGTCTTCCAGATGACCGTGGCCGCCGGTGGGCTGCCGCGCGGCCTCAAGCTGAAACAGGTGAGCGGCACGGATACCGCCCTTCTCAGCGGCACGCCACGCGAGGCGGGATCGTTCCCGTTCACAGTGCGGGCGTCGTGTCTGGGGACGAACACCAGCGGCCAGTCGGGAGAACACGCATACGTTCTGGTGGTGGACTAGGGCGCTGCCTGGACCCTTCGCACGCGACGAAAGAGGAGCCCCATGGACGATGACGACCAGCGGATCCTTGAGCTGGAGACGAAGGTCGGAGAGCTCGACCGCAAGCTCGACCTGGTGATGCGCCATCTCGGGCTGACGTACGCCGACGACACCATGTCGCGGACCGAAGCTGAGGTGGGGGTCCTGCTGGCGAAGGGTGACAAGATCGAGGCGATCAAGGTGTATCGCGACGCGACCGGCGCCGACCTGAAGGCGGCCAAGGAGGCGGTCGAGGCGCTGGAACGGAAACTGGGGATGGTGTGATGGAAGCTCAGACGACGAGGCCTCGCAGGTGGACGACTGCCGCGCGTCCGCCACGACACGTGACGGGGTGGCGGCGTGGGGCGGCGCTTGCCGGCGTCGCGCTGCTGGCCGTGATGCTTCTCGGCGCGTTCGGCGCGGCGCCGGCGAGCGCCGCCCTCCCCATACTGTTCCATCTCCCCGACGACCAGGTCGCGCACCCGAAGTACGGCAACGAATGGTGGTACACGATCGGTCACGTGCGCACCGCGACCGGGCGCGAGTTTGGCTTCGAGGTCAGTCTGAACAGGCTGTCGCTCGCCCCGATCCCCGGCCACGTCTACCGCGCCGACTTGGCGATCACCGACGTCGAGGGCGACAAGTTCCACGAGGACGTGGGGCTCTTCGGCACGGCGACCGAGTCCACGAGCCTGCTCGACGTCAGGATGGGGGCCGCCTCGATCATCGGCGCCTCGCCGCGGAACATGCATCTGCAGGCGACGCTGCCTGACGGGAGCGCCCTCGACCTGCACCTCAGCTCGCAGAAGCGAGCCATGCCCATCGGCGGCACGGGCTTCATTCCCCTCGGCGACGGCGGGAGCTTCTACTACTCGATGACGAACGTCGCCGCCCAGGGCACGATCGCCGTCGACGGCCAGACGTTCCCCGTGAGGGGTTATGCCTGGCACGACCACCAGTGGGGCGGCTGGTCGTGGGGCAGCATCACGTCGTGGACCTGGATGGCCGTGCAGCTGCGGAACGGCGTGCAGATCAACCTCGGCGACATCAAGGGCAGCGGCGGTGACGCCAACATCCTCGGTCCCCGGGGCGGCTTCAGCATCGCCACCGACCTCACGGTCACCCCGCTCGACACGTGGGTCAGCCCGCACACCGGCATCGCCTACGCGTCGGGCTGGATCGTGCGCATCCCCTCGCGCCGCTGCCGGCTGCGCGTCGAGCCGCTGGTCAAGGACCAGGAGCTCGACATGCGCATCTGGGACACCGACTTCGCCTACTGGGAGGGCGCCTGCCGGGTCACCGGCCGCTGGCACGGCAAGCCGATCAGGGGCCGCACCTACACCGAGCTCATCTCGGTGAGCGACTAGCGGGCGGGGGCGGGGGCGGCGCAGCCGCCCCCGCCGCCTATCTCGTCGCGGAGAGGAGGCGTCGTGGGATTCTGGGACTGGCTGAAGCGCACCAGGGTCAGCAAGGACGTCGGAGTCACCTTCAAGAGCGCTCACACCACCACCGTGGACGGGCGACCCGGCCACACGTCGGTGGTGCGTGACGGCGTCGAGGTGACCGATCCCGCTGAACGCGAGGCCGCGGTGCACGACATGGACGAGCTCGCGCACCGGGTCATGGCCGCGGCGTCGGCGGGCGGGGGATCGTCTGAGTCGTCGTGGTCCTTTCGTCCCGCGACGGTCGACATGTCGAAGACGACGACCGTGATCGTCAACGGCAGGCCGATGGACGAGGCCGACCCGAGCGCCCGCGAGGCCCTCGCCACCGCCATCGCGAAGCTGCGCGCGCAGGGGCTCAACGAGCTCGCCGACGACCTGGAACAACGGCTGACTGCTCCGCCCGCGAGCGCGACCGGCGGCGCGCCGCCGGTCGTCCCGGACGTACCTGCGGCCGCCGCACCCGCGCCAGCGATCGACGTGCCGCCGGCGGCAGGCATCCCGCCGGCAGCAGTAGACGTGCCGCCGGCGAACACCGTGGGCGACGGCGGGGTCGGGGCGCCGAGCGCCCCGACCCCGCCGTCGCCCCTGTCGCCGCCCTAGCCGCCGGCGGTCACGCCAGCAGTCCCGGCCGCCGCCGCTAGTTCGCCTCGCTCCACCAGTAGATCTTCACGACCGTGCCCTTGGCCACCATCGACCCGGCGCCCGGCGACTGCTTGTACACCTGCATGATGTCCGCCGGCTGGCCGTTGATGGTTCCTGCAGGTCCGTTGTGCACGACGTTCACGGGCTTCAGCCCGACCGCCTTGAGGGCCGCCTCGGCGTCGGGCGCGTCCATGCCGACGACCTTGGGGACCTTGACCAGGGCGACGCCGCTCGAGACCGTGATGACGACCGTGCTGCCGGGCTGCAGCTTGCCGGATGCGGGCTTCTGCGAGACGACCGTGCCCTTCGCGGCGGAACTCTCGGCCGTGACGACCTCCACGTCGAAGCCCTTCTTCTCGAGCAGCGACGTCGCCGCGGCCTGCGTCTTGCCCTTGACGTTGGGCACGGCAACCGGCGGCGGCCCCTTGCTGAGCACAACGGCGACCGCCGAGCCCTTCGGCGTCTCCTTGCCGGCGCCGGGATCCTGGGAGACGACCGCGCCGGCGGCGATCTTGGCGTCGTAGGCCCGGGTCAGGTCACCGAGTGTGAGTCCTGCGGCCTCCAGCGTGACCTTCGCCCTCGCCTTGCCGAGTCCCACGATCTGCGGCGTGGTGACCGGCGGCGACCCCGCCACGGTGACCACGACCGGCGTGTCGGCCTTGGCGGTCTTGCCGGCCGCGGGATCCTGGGCGATCACGGCTCCCGGGGCGCCCTCGCCGTTCTCGTCGTAGTCGACCGTGCCGAGCCGGAACCCCGCCGACTCGAGAGCCGACCTCGCCTGCTCGACGGTCTTGCCTTTCACGTCGGGCACGGCCTTGTCGCAGCCGACGAGCAGGAGCAGCGCTCCCACGAGAAGCACTGTGATGGCGACCTTCTTCATGGCGAGTCTCCTTCCGTCGTCCGGTCACGCCGGCCGTGGAGGTCCGCACCCGACCTCACACCCCCCTGGCCTTGGTACCTTATCGCCAGATCAGCCGTGCGCGCGCCGCCCAGCGTGGCCTGCTGCGCGTCGCGCAGGCGGTCGAACAGACCCTGGTCCTCCAGGCCAGGGGCGCAGACGACCTCGCCCAGCTCGAGCCCACTGGCGATGGCCTGGGCCACGTCCCCGGCGCTCATGATCGCCATGCCGTGGCCGCCACCGCGCTTCAGGCCGTGGAACTCGCTCTCCACCATGCCGGGCGTGCAGACCATGGCCCGCACGCCCGTCCCCTCCAGCTCGCCGGCCAGGAGTTGCGTGAAGGTGACGAGGAAGGACTTGGCGCCGCTGTAGACGGCGTGGTCGGCCATGGGCACCTGCAGGGGACCGCTGAAGGCGAGCAGTGAGGCGACGTTGACGATGGCCCCGCGGCCGCGGGCGATCATGCCCGGAAGCGCGGCTCGCGTGAGGCGCACGGGTGCCCGCACGTGGATGTCGATGAGGTCGTCGGCGACACCGGGGTCGAGCTCGGCGAAGGAGCCGTAGCCGGGGAACCCGGCGTTGTTGACCAGCAGGTCGAGACGCTGCTCGGTACGGATGTGCTCCTCGACACGTCGTACGTCGTCGGGCTCGGTGAGGTCGGCGACCAGCACGTCGACGGCAGCGCCGGACTCGGCGCGCAGACGGGCGGCGAGGTCCTCGAGTCGCTCCCGGCGCCGCGCGACGATCACCAGGTCGCGACCGTCGGCGGCCAGACGCTCGGCCAGCGCCGCCCCGATGCCGGCCGAGGCACCGGTGACCAGCGCCACGCCGCGGGCGTTCTCGTTCATGGGGCCTCCTCGAGGTATCCGTCTCGGCTGCCGGCGAGATCGATGGGGACGTTCTTCTCGCCGCTTGACGCGTCGTAGAGCCACAGGGTCTCGTTGCCGGACTTGTCGGCCAGGGTGTACGCGAGCCGCGCCCCCTTGGGGCTCCAGTTCAGGTTCTCCGGCCCGGGGCCGACCAGCGCGTTGGGTTCCACAAGCATGCGCGCGGTGATGGTGGTCGCGGAGCCCTGTGACTCGGATCCGCAGCCGGCGACGCAGGTGGCAAGAAGCAGGATCGCGACAACAGGCAGGACCGCGACGACCCGTGCCGGCAGGCGCAGCGTGGTTCTTGACATCCCGAACCCCCAGAGGTCGGATAGCTGGCTCGCCGTGCGATTCTTACACGATGGGGCGGTCGCGTCCCAAGACACGGGACCTGCCCGGTGGGCCGAGGCGCCCGCGACGCCATCGCGGTCGAGGGGCTATCATGAGACGAGGATCGTCGGCGACGCGTGTGGTTCTGCCCGCGGCCGCCGTCTCAGAGACACTGGCTCATGGGCCGCAGCGATGCGGCGGGCGACTCACAGGGGGCGACCATGATTGATCCGACCGGCGACCGGACGGTCGCCGCCTCACGCTTCTCCGCAGTCTCCTTGGCGGCGGCGCTCGTGTCGGCGCTGACGGCGCTGTTCGTCATCCTCGTCATGGCGCCGGCCGCGCGGGCCGAGATCAGCGACCCAGGCGTCTCTTCGACCTGGACTCGCTACGAGGTCGGCTTCGGCGCCTCGGAGGATTGCGCCAACGCGGTCGCGCTGGCGGGCGGAGATGTCGCCTACGTCGCCGGGTACGCCGGGAACGCCTCGGGCAACGTCGACCTCACGCTGGCCAAGTACGTGAACGGCGTGACCGACCCCGTGTGGGGTGGCAAGAAGACCTGGGACGGTCCGAACCACAACTACGACCGCGGGAACGCCGTGGCGACCGGTCCGGGCGGGGTCGTGTACACGGTCGGCACCACGATCGACCCCGGCTGCCGTGCGGTGGTCATCAAGTGGTCGGCGGCCACGGGCGACGTCCTGTGGGTACGGCGCTTCGGCGCGACGACCGCGACACACTGGGGCGACTACGTCGGCGTCGACCGGCGCGGGAACGTGGTCGCGGCGGGGACGTCAGAGATCGGCGGCAAGCGCGACTGGTACGTGGTGAGCTGGTCGGCCAAGGGCAGACTGCGCTGGTCGTGGACCCCTGGCGCTCTCACACCGAGCGGCACATTCTGCAATCTCGCCGGTCTGGTCGTGGCGCGCGACGGCAGCGTCTACGCCACGGGCCATCAGAACGACTCGAAGAAGGCCCTCACCGTGCGGCTGTCCAGCACCGGCAAGCGGCTGTGGGCGAACTCCTACCGCGGGTGGCTGGGGAAGGGGGCCTCCGCCTACGGGATCGCGGCGCGGCCCGGCGGAGGCGTGTACGTGTGCGGGACGACGAAGTGGGATCCCTCCCTCACCGCGGGTGTCGTGTGGCGGTACACGTCGACCGGCGCACGCAAGGTGTTCTTCCGCGACTTCGGACCGGACTACGTGGGGTTCACCGAGGTGGCCGTGACGTCAGACGGGTCCGTGGTCGCAGCCGGCTACGACTACGAGCCGGGCTTTCCGGTCATGCACTACGCGCTCTACACCCCGACGGGGTTGTTCAAGAAGCTCGGCGACTTCGGCTTCCTGAAGCACATGTGGGCCGGGGTCGCGACCGACGCGTTCGGGGGCTTCTACCTGACCGCCGACACGGACGACGCCGGCGGCAACGCGCGGATCGAGACCCGGCGCCTCTCGGTCACCACCGGCGGCGGGTCGTGGACTGGCCTCTTCCAGCCTTGGGACACCGCGGCGAACCAGCCTATGGCAATCGCCGCGCGGGGCTCCACGGTGGTCGTGGTCGGCACCGTCGACACCGGCGGGGTCTCCGGCAAGGACCAGTTCGCGATCGGCTACACGTACTGAGGGGAGGGAGCGGACGGTGCGCATCACCAACGACATCCTGGACATGAGCAGAGCACACCTTCATCGACGTCCAGCCCCTGGCCTGAGGCGAGCGGCTGCGTCGATCGTGGTCCTGGCCGCGCTGCTCGCGGTCACTGCCGGCGTGACGCCCGCACACGCCGCGTTCTGGGACCCCGACGCGACCCCGGTGTGGGCCAACTACGAGAACGGCGCCGGTGACACCGACGACTACGCCATGGACGTCAAGCTGACGGGCGGCGGCGTCACCTACGTCGCCGGAACGGTGACCAACGCCCAGGGCAACACCGACATCAGCCTCGGCAAGTACCTCGCCGGGGTGTCGGTGTGGGGCGGCCTGAAGACGTACAACGGAGCGGCACATGGGGACGACTTCGCAAAGAAGATGGCGCTCGGTCCCGGCGGCGTGGTCTACGTGACCGGACCGTCGACGAGCGGCGCCGGGAACGCCGACCTCGTCGTCGTGAAGTGGTCGGGCAAGACCGGCAAGCGCCTGTGGGTGCGTCGCTACGATGGGCCGAAGCATCTCGCCGACGCCGGTTCGGCCATCGGCGTCGACCGGCGGGGCAACGTGACGGTGGCCGGCTACTCGTACTCCGGCAACGGCCAGGACGTGTTCGTGCGCAGCTGGTCGGCGAGCGGCAAGGTGCGCTGGAGCTGGCGCTACGACGGCGTCGCCCATGGGCCCGACTCGGCCAGCGACCTGTACGTCGCCGGCGACGGGAGCGTCTACGTGAGCGCGGTGGTCAGGGGGGTCCTCGACGCCACGACCTCGCTCACGGCGCGGTTCTCGAGCCTCGGCAAGAAGAAGTGGATGGACCTCTACACCGGGCCCGACAACCTCGAGGCGGCCGCGGGCAACATCGCCGCGCGACCCGGCGGCGGCGTCTACGTCGCCGGCTGGGCGCGGACGACGACCATGGCGTACGACGGCCTGGTCGTCGCCTACAAGGCCGACGGCACGCGCTCGGTGTTCGCCCTCAATTCGGGCGCCACCGACCAGGGCTTCAACGACGTCGCCGTGACGTCGGGCGGTGACGTCGTCGCGGTCGGCTACTCGGTGGTCGCCGGCCACAACCAGCCGCGACGCGTGCGCTACGACCCGCTCGGCGTCGTGCAGATGTCGGCCACGGTCCCGACGTCGGGGTCCGACGAGTACACCGCCGTGGCGACCGACGCCTACGGGGGCTACTACCCCACCGGCACCAACACCAACGGCGTCGGCGACATGCGGGTCGAGACGCGCCGTCTCTCGACGGTGGTCGGCGGCGGCTCGTGGGTCAGCGAGGTCCTGCCGCACGCCACGCCCGCGAACCGGCCGACGGCGATCGCAGTGAGGGGGACGACGGTCGTCGTGGTCGGGCAGACCGACACCGGCCTGGCGGCCGACGACGACCAGTTCCTGTTCACGTACGTGTACTGAGGGGGCGCGGTACAGCGAAGGCCCTCCGTTGCCGGAGGGCCTTCGCTGTGCCCCTTCTGCCTTGCGGCGCGCCGCCTACCAGGGGTAGAAGCGGAAGCGGAGCCACTTTGACTGGCCGGCATAGCCCGGGGCGGTGCATCCTACGCGATACAGGCCACCCGGCCAGTGTCTGCGCAGACTGCTCTGCAGGCAGACCGTCGTCGAGAACTTGCTGGTGGCGCTCACGATCGGATGCGCACGCTTGACGGTGCGCCAGCTGCCGAGCGAGTAGCGCTGCCACCTGACGTCGAGCGCCGTGCCGGCTATGTTCGGCGAGACGCTTCCGTGGTAGCGCACCCCCACGTAGTAGCCGTGTTGTCGCGCCGAGAGCCTTCCGGCGACCGTGATCTTCTGGATCGGCGGCACGAGGCAGGCGATCTTGTTCGCGCTGCGTTCGGTGAACCAGATGTTGCCGTCGGGACCGGCCACGATACCGCGGGGGTCGAGCACCGTCGAGCCGACGGTGAGTTTCGTGGCGACGAACGACGTGGTCATCATCGTCACGTACCCCGGCCACACCGTGAACCAGAGATTGCCGTCCGGCCCGCTGGTGATGTCGTAGACGTTGTCTGACGTCGCATGGACGGTGATGGCTCCCGTCGTCATGTCGAAGCGCGCGATACCCTCGTCGCCGGTGTCGATGCCGGT